>JAABUW010010160.1_pt1 | contig 10531 bp, 6 predicted proteins | sample 5560081 | NCBI WGS metagenome assembly JAABUW01 (sample SAMN10711882, study PRJNA513363) | rock metagenome | isolation source: Antarctica rocks | place: Antarctica: Victoria Land, Knobhead sud | reverse complement strand
CGCCGCCGCACGTCACGATCTGGATTTGTTTGTCAGCCACGGTCATGACCAGCCTCCACAACGTGGTCTGGGCAAAATGTTAGTGCAGCATCGTAGCTGGCGGCAGAAGTGACCCGGTCGGCCGTGGACGGCTGGGCGGCATCGGCATGCCCGACAGCAGGACCTCCGGCGCGGGGTGAGCCGCAAGGGGAGTGTCAAAAACCTGGGGCACTACGCCGCGAGTTGGAGTGCTTGATGGCCGAAGCGTCCCCGCCGCCCCTGTGGTCAGGCATCAGCCAGGCCGATCAGCCCGCCAAGGGCAAACAGGCTGCCCCAGGTTTTTTGACATTCCCTTGCGGCTGGTGTTTGGCATCCTGGAGGTGGCCTGACCGAACTCAGCAGCCTCGCCGAACGTAACGGTTACACTTCCTGGCGTGAGTTCTGACAAAACCTTCGGGATCGCCTCAACCAACAACCTGACAACGCTCCACCCGGCGCTCGGGCTGCCCTACCAGGCCCGCGTGCGCAGCGCGGCGGCGACGCTGTTCACCCGCCCGGCGCTGCTGCGCGCGCGCGATCAGGTAGCCGCAGCTCAACGCTCCAGGCGCAGGCCGCGTCGCACCCTGAAGTTCGGGTCGGACGAGCCGGAGGCCCGCAGGCCGGTCGCTAGATCGGGCACGAGGGCGGCATTGGGAAGCTGCAGCCGCAGGTCCTCGGTCAGCGCCCGCGCATCACGTTGGTCGTGCAGCACATGTGGGGTGATCAGCACCAGCAGCTCCGTGCGGACGCGCGTGTTGTTCTGGGTCCCTGCCAGCGCGCCGAGCAGTGGGATGTCCTTCAGCCAGGGGATGCCGGAGTTGCCCTTGCTGGTGCTGTCACGGATCAGCCCGGCCAGCCCGATGGTCTGCCCGTCCTGCACCACGACGCGCGAGGTGACGCTGCGCTGCAGGAAGGTCGGCGAGTTGATCCCGCCAGCGCTGATGTTCGTGTCCACGTCGCTGACCTCCTGCGAGATATCGAGCGTGACCAGGCCGCCGCTGTTGACCCGGGGCGTGACCTGCATGATGACCCCGGTCGGCTGATAGCCGACCGAGTTCACCACCGGGGCGTTTGCGGCGATCGTGCTCGTGGCGCTTGCCGTCAGGAACGGCACCAGATTGCCCACCTGCAGGCGCGCCGGCTGGTTGTCCAGCACCAGGAGCTGCGGCGAGGACAGGACGTTCACCTTGGTGACGTTCTGCAGCGCAGAGAGGGCGATGGGAGCGCCGCTGTTGCCGGTGCCGCCGATGACGAAGCCCGGGAACGACGTCCCCAGGGGCACCGACGTCAGCCCGCCGAAGCTGCCGGCTGCCGCGCTGATGTTGTTCAGCGCGCCGTTGATGCCGCCGGACTTGAAATAGAACTGCGTGCCGTATTGGAGCGCGTCGTTCAGCGTGACCTCGGCGATGGTCGCGTCAATCCGCACCTGCAGCGGCAGGATGTCTATCTTGCGCAGCATGGCCTCGATCGTGCCCTGCTCGCGCCGGGTGCCGTAGATCAGCAGGGCGTTGTTCTGTGGGTTGGGGATGATGCGGAGGGTGTTCGTGTCGCCGCTGCCGCCAGACCCGCCGCCCGAACCGCTTCCGGGACCGCCGCCGCCGCTGCTCGCCGGGTCCAGGCCGCCCAGCAAGGGGTTTGTCTGCCCACCCAGGGCGCTCTGCGACAGCCCGGCGTTTGAGCCGCCGCCGCCCTGGCCCCTGAGCCCAAGTGCGGCCCCAAGCCCGCCGCCGCCGCCGCCGCCAAGCCCGCCGCCGCCCCCGAGGCTGCCACCGCCGAGGCCGCCGCCCAGGCCGCCGCCGCCGCCGCCGAGGCCGGAGCCGCCTCCCATGCCGCCGCCGGCCCGGCCGGAGCCGAACTGCAGCGGGCTGGATCCCGGGGCGGTTTGACCGAGGGCCGTGCTGCTCGGCTGCGCCGTCACCGCATTGGGCGTGAACGCTTGCTGCAGGACATAGGCGACGTCGTTCGCGCTGCCGTTCTGCAAGTAGAAGACGTTCCAGGCTCGTACGGTTTCCAGCCGGGTGCGGTCCACCAGCGAGAACACCCGCCGCGCCTCGTCTATGAGCTGCCGGGAGCTGGCGACCACCAGCACGGCGTTGACCCGGTCCATGGGCACGACCCGCACCCGCCCGGATAGCGCGCCGCCGTTGCCGCCGCGCAGCGCCGTTTGCAGGGCCGAGGCGAAGTCCTTCGGGTCGCCGGATCCGACGGGCAGCAGGGCGTATGACTGTCCCGCCAGGATGTCCACGTCGAAGGCGCGTATCAGCGTCACCAGGCTCTCGCGCACCGCCGGCTCGCCGCCGACGAGCAGGACGTTGCGGGTGGTATCCGCCACGATCCGGCCGTTGTTTCCAGCATAGGGCTGCAGCACGCGGGCCAGGTCCTCGGCCGAGGCGTAGCGCAGCGGGACGACGGCGTTGCCGCTCAGCCCCGCTCCGCTGGCAACGGCGGCGCTGGCCGCAGGGGATGCGATGGGCACGACCCGGTACAGCCCGTTTGCCACCAGGAGCGCCGCGCCGTTCTGCGCCAGCAACGCCTCCAGCGCCGGCGTGACCTGGTCGCGCGTGAGCGGGGTTGCGGTGTGCAGGGTGGCGGTGCCGCGCACGGCCGGGTCAATCGAGTAGTTGACGTGCAGGATGTCGCCGAGGATGCGCGCGGTCACTTCCCGGATGTCGGTGTCGGCGAAGTCCAGCGAGATGTCGCCCCCGCTGCCCGCGGCACCAGCCGCGGACCTGATCTGCACCTGTGCCTCCCGGCCATAGGACAGCCTGGCCGCCCGCTGCGTTTCCGTCGTGCCGACGGGGCCGTTCACCCGGGGAGCGGCGGTTGCCAGCGACGGCTCCGGGTCGCCCAGCGGGGTGAGCGCCACGGTGCCCTCCGTCGCACAGGAGGCGGCCAGCAGGCACACCATCCCTGCCGCGGCGGCACACGCCAGGCCCGGCGCTGATCCGGCGCCCCTCACGAGCGACCGCCAGCGGCGCCAGCGCGGAAGGCTATGATCGTCAGGCTCGCTTCCATACGTCGCGCCAGGGTGATGCGCTGGGTCAACGTTTCGGCCGCTCCTGGTAATTGCGGACCAGGCGGTCCACTACGGCGGCACAGACCGAGGCGAGCGTCACGACCGTCAAGGCCAGCGCCCGTGCTGGTCCACTGCGCGCCATAGATAGTGCACCTTGCCAGGGATGCGGAGGAACACCTCGTCGAGGTGCCATTTGTCGCCCAGCTTTGGCCGGCGCCGCTTCAAGATAATGGCGAACAGCCGGCCGAAGCGCAGGCCCCCCTCTCGGATGCTCTCGTAGGACACCACCACGCCGCGGGTAGCGAGGATGGTCCCGACGTCGCGCAGGCTGAGGCTGAAGCAGTGATACAGCCAGACCGCCTGCTCGATCATCTCGGCCGGAAAGCGGAAGCCGCGGTAGGGAGTGGGAGGCGTCGTCATGCCTCCCAAGCTGCCACGGCCCGACCGAGGCTGCCAACCTGACAAGGCCTTAGGGAGTGCTTCCGACGCGGCTTGCGATTTGATCCAGGCTGCTGGCTGGGGAGTAGCGGCCTGCGACGATGGGTGCTCCTTGTTCGTTTGACCTGCGCGAGCGCGTCGTGGCGGCGGTTTTCTCTAGTATGGGCCAGGTGGCGGCTACCGAGCGCTGTAAATAGGCGTGGTTCAGATCCGGGTTACACGCGAAACGTGGAATCCCTTGGTTGGCGCGGCTCTGACCACTTTCAGTGTAACCCATAAACCGCCCGTTTTGAACCACGCCAGGCCATCCATGGCGTCGCCGCGCAGCGTGCCGGCGCTGGCCTCGCCCATGGCCCAGCGCAGGGCCTCGGCCAGGTTGCTCTTGCCGCAGCCGTTCGGGCCGACCAAGCCGGTGAGGCCGGGCAGCACGTCGAGCGCGACCGGGTCGGCGAAGCTCTTGAATCCTGAGATGCGGATGCGGGCGAGGTGCGCGGCCATGCGGCTATGCGGCGCCATCCGGGCGGCGGTGCAGGACGTCCTGCGGGCATGGACACTGCGGGGGTATGCGGAAGGTTCGGACCATTGTGGGCAGCATCGGCGAGCGGCAGCGCATGGCAAGCCTATGAATTGCGCTACGCGCGATAATCAGGCCTATCGCGCGTGGGGGCGATGAGGCCCGCGCGCGAGCCGGCTTCGGCAGGCGCCGCTGCTCCCTCCAGCCATGGAACCCAGTTCTAGACTGCTGCCCCAGGAGAGCACTCCTGCACACCGGGTTCGCTGCCCTGCCCACCCGCGCCGACGCGGGCCAGGCCACCTTCGCTCAGCTGTCCGGCGTGACCCCGCGCCCGTGCCGTCGGGCCGCGCTGGGCAGCCCTGCTGGTCATCGTCGTGGAGGAGACCGCGCCGGAGGCGCTCTTGCTGATGCTGGACGACACCCAGCGCAGCTGCCACGAGGTGCTCGGCGTCCCGGGCGGCGCCGAAATGGCCACTAGCCGCCGGGCGATGCTGGGATCAGCCCTGCCCTATCACCCTGACAAGGATGGCCAGCCGGAACAGATGACCCTCGTCAGCAAGGCCTATGCAGGCGTCCGGCCCCGGCCCGAGGTGCCGCCCGGTTTGACAGGCAGCAGGACCCGCGTAGCGGGCTCCCTCCGGGATGTCCGCTTCGGTTCCGGATTGCGCCTGGGCGCCGCCGAAGCCGCGTCCTCGGCTGGCACTTGCCCCTGGCTCGCCACCGCGGCCGCGAGTTCATCGATTCGAACGCTCAGTCTTTGCACATCCGCCCGCAACTGCCCGACCTCACCGAGACCACGGCCGATGCTCTCCAACTGGGCCAGGACCGCTTCCAGGGCTCGCCCCTCACGTTGCTCATCCGGTCCAGCAGGTGCAGGCACTGGCTGGGCGGCCGCCGGTCGAGAGCTTGGGTGCTGACGCGTCACGCTGGTCCTCCCCGGCGCTGACGCGTCCTTGGCTGCCTGGCCAGTCGGCTTGGTCTGCCCGACACGAACAGAAGCGCTGCTCACCCTGGCTGTTTTGGTGCCGGACTGCACTTGCGCTGGTGACCCCGCGGCCGCAACCCTCGGTGTCTCGTCCTGCATGTCACCCAGCCTGCCCGGCTTGGAGCGCTGGATCACGACGCTCTTGCCAGCCGCCATCTTCTGCGGCCCAGCGATCGTCTTCGGAACACGAGGCTGAGCGCCATCCGCTGAAGCGGACGGAACTGCGGGCGGCATCTTCTTCGGGGACATTGGGCGGTTCCGTCCTGTGGTCTGCTTCGGTGGCAACGAGGCCGCAGCATCACCCACGGGCGGAGGATGCGAAAGCCTGCCGCCGATCTTGCCCATGTCGTCCAATCCGGCGATATCGAGGCCGAACAGGGCAGCGACATCCTCACCTGCAAGCACGCGCTCCCCAGGGGGCGTCGCGCCCGGCATGGCGCTGTCGAGGCTGGCCAAGAGCTCACTCTCATCAACCGCGCGCATGCGGAACAGAAGCTCCGGGCTGCGGTCGAGCCGTGCTCCCACCCCATACAGCACGGCCGCTACATGCTTGCACATCGAGGCAAAGTCCAGGCAACTGCAGGAGAACCTGATATCGGACGGCTTGGGAAACAGGCCAGTGCCCTGGCGGCAAATGCGCTCCATGACGCCTTTGGACAGCCGCCCTTGCAGCAGCTCCACCAGGGAGTCGATCTGGCCTGCGCAGTCCGCACAGACGGACCGCCACTGGCCGGCCGGCACGGGAGCGATCCCGATGGTGACCTTGTAGATCGACGATCCACTGACCAGGGCTTTCACCTCCCGCGGCCCAATCTGCAGGTCGATGACCGAGCCGTTGCGGACATATGTGCGGCCGCGCGGCAAGCGGCTCTCGTAGTCGCGGTAGTTCTCCAGGTTGTCGCACCACGCTTTGCCCCAGACGGTGGTGGCGATCGCGCGCCCCTCGATCTGCACTGGCGCCATAGGGTGGCCCTTCTTGCGCAGCTTCGCCGCTTCGCGCTCGGCCTTGCGGCGGCGCTCGGCCACCGGGACGTAAGCGGGCCATCCCTCGTCGTAGCGCGCCATCGCGGGTCAGTCCTTCATTGCAGAATGGATGTCGAGCGCGACCATCTTTAACAGGGCATCGTTGCTCATCTCGGTGAGGTTGATCTCGCCGGGCCCGGCCAGCAACCCCTCCGAAAGGTCTCGTTTCGACTCGATCAGGGCATCGATCTTCTCCTCCACCGTGCCGCGGCAGACGAACTTCTGCACCAGCACGTTCCTCCTCTGGCCGATGCGGAAGGCGCGGTCGGTGGCTTGGTTCTCCACGGCCGGGTTCCACCAGCGGTCGAAGTGCACGACGTGGGAGGCCGCGGTCAGCGTCAGCCCGGCGCCCCCCGCCTTCAAGGACAGCACGAAGAAGGGCACGGCCTCGTCGGCCTGGAACGCCTGCACCAGGGCCTTACGCCGCTTGACCTCGGTCTGCCCGTGCAGGACCAGACCGGGCCGTCCGAAGATCCCGCCGAGGAAGGTGGCCAGAGGCTCCGTCACCTCGCGGAACTGGGCGAACACCAGCATCTTCTCCTGCCGGGACGCTACCACCTCGGCGATCTCGCGCAGGCGTGCCCATTTGCCGCTGTCCTCCTCCGCCCAGGCCTGGTCGCCCAGCCACTGGGAGGGGTGGTTGCAGATCTGCTTGAGGCGCGTCAGCGTGGCGAGCACGACGCCCTTCCGCTGGATGCCGTCGGTGTCCTCGAGGCTCTCCGCCAAGTCCTCAACCGCCTGCGCATACAGCGCCGCCTGTCGGCGGCTCAGGTTGCAATAGGCCTTGACCTCCGTCTTGTCCGGGAGGTCGGCGATGATGGACTTGTCCGTCTTCATGCGACGCAGGATGTATGGGCGCACGAGCTCACGAAGCGGACCGTAGGGGTTCAGCTCCCGCCCGCTCAGGCCCTTGGCGTAGCGCGAGAACTGCCGCGCGGTCCCCAGCAGCCCAGGGTTGATAACGTCGAAGATCGACCACAGGTCGCCGAGGTGGTTCTCGACCGGCGTTCCGGTCAGTGCGATCCGTGACTGTGCCGTCAGCGCCCTTACCGCCTTGGTCTGCTTGGCCTGCGGGTTCTTGACCGCCTGCGCCTCGTCCAGAATGGCGAGCCGCCAGGCCGCCTGCGCAAGGCCGGGACTGCGGAGCAGCGAGCCGTAGCTGGTGATGACCAGGTCGAGCCCGCAGGCGTGATCCGACGTGAACTGCCTGGCCTCCGCAGCGGTCATGGCGGAGGGATGGACGATCCTGGCTTTCAAGCTGGGGGCAAACCTCTCGATCTCCGCCATCCAGTTGGCCAGCAGCGAGGCCGGCGCCACCAGCAGACTGGGCTGTGCCGCGATGCTGCCGCGCTTGGCCTGTTGCACGAGCAGCAGCGCGAGGATCTGGATGGTCTTGCCCAGCCCCATGTCGTCCGCCAGGCAGGCCCCCAGGCCAAGGCCGGACAGCAGGTGCAGCCATTGCACACCGGCCTTCTGGTAGGGCCGCAGCGTGCCATTCAGGGTCGGCCCGGGATCGGCGCCGGCCCCGTCGGGGCTGCGCAAGGTTTGCAGCGTCCTCGCCAGCCACGGCCCGGCCGTCACCCGCGACCAGTCAGCAGCAGCCGCGTCATCGCCGTCGTCGTCGTCCCTCGCGATTGCAGCACCGGCTAGCATGCGCATCGCCTCCCTGAACGTCAGGCCGCCTTCCTCAGCCAGCTGTTCGGCCTCGCGGAAGCGCTGCAGCGTGCGCCCGAGCCGAGTGCGGTCTACCTCGACCCAGCGGCCACGCAGCAGCATTAAGCCTTCGGTCCCGGCGAGCAGCGTGCGGATTTCCTGTTCGGTGAGGGGCTCGCCGTCCAGCATCATCTCTGCGCGGAAATCCAGCAGTCCGTCGAGGCCAAGCGCGGACGGTGCGCGTGCCCCGACCGTGGCCGTCATGCGCGGCCGCAATGGACGGTTCGCCCGCCAAGTGGCCGGCATGCGCACGACGATGCCGGCAGCCTCCAGCCCGGGCGTGCTCGCGAGAAGCTGCGAGGCGTCCTGCGGGCTCCAGCGTAGGGGTTGGAAGATCGTTCCGGTGTCCACCATCGCCTTGAGCCAGGGGCAGGCGTCGGCGGCCCTTTGCACCGGCAGGAGAAGGGCTAGAAGCTTGTCCTTGTTCGCCGCCCCCGCATAGTCGCGCAAGGCGCGGCCGAGCGGCACGTGCTGGGCCTTGACCTGTGCCGACAGCTGCGTCGTGTAGGTGGCCATGAAGGCGAATGGGAACTCAGGATCGGCGCAGTTCTCAGCCAAGTTGAAGTGCACCCGCCCAACCAGGTTCCAAGCAGGGTTCAGCCGTTTCAGGAAACTCTGCAGATCCGTTTTGGCTGCGGTCAGGGCGGCGGCCAGCGCCGTCCCCATCTCCACCCACAGCGCGCGTAGGACATCCGGCGCAAGGTATTCGGAGCCCGGCATCATCGGCGCCGTCAGCACCAGCGCAGCGAGTTCCGCCGCGTCCGGCGCTGCGACCTCGGGCAGGGCAGATAGGACCGGCTTATCATCGGAAGTGCCCGGCCTGTGCAGGAGGGATGACGCCACATAGCGCCCGGCGAACTCGCGCCACCAGCTGAAGCTGGGTGGCAGGACCTGCCCCACCTCCCCTGCCCCGAGCTGCACCAGACCCGCTCCCGTCCCACGGGCGAACGCCTCGGTCAGGCGTGCCGCCGCGGCCTCGTCCATGTCCAGCCCGTCCTCGGCCTTCTCAAGCACGAGGTGGCCGCGCGGTGTCAGACGTAGGCCGAAGCAAGACATGAGAAGCGGCAATCCGAGTGGAGCTTGGCTGACCCTGGATCGGCGTTGGGGCACGGGTCCGTCCAGATAGGCGCAGTGACAGCGAAAGCGTGCGAAGTGGCTACGAGCTTAGATGGATACCATAGCGGGGTTGCCGGAGCTCGACATCAGGCAGGACCTCGTGCTGCGCCGCGGCGTCGCTCCGCCAGCGGACCTCGTGCGGGTTCCCCTCGCCCGCTTACCGATAGCGGCCATCGGGAGAGCGGGCGTCTACAGGGCCTCGCCAGCAGCCGCGAGGCTGGAAAGGTAGACTGAAACCGCCGCCGGGCTAGGCCGGAAACGCCTGGCAATTGTGCTCGCGGCACTAGGCGACGGATGCTCGCCAGTGCTGCAGGCATTTGGTTCTCGTCGCCGCGGCATCCGAGGGTTAGCGTGGCGGCGGGCGGCCTCAACCTGCTCGGGCGTGAACTGTTCGACGCCGCGGGGCGCGTAACGAACAACAAGGCTCCTATCGTCCAGCGGCCGGCCTTCGTCATCCCATGCATACTGGCCGCTGTTGATCGCACCCTCGCTTTCCATCCATATACAAGCGCTCTACAGGCGGCAATTACCTGTGAGATCAGCGATGTAGGGCTAGCCAGTCGTCCCCTCCCCTCCCCTGCGCTGCTCATTTCGGATGTTCGTCTCAGGCCTGCCAGCAACCGACCAAACTCCCTGTGTGTGGACTTTACCAGGACCCGGCCCGAGTCGCGCATTACACCCCCATCCCTACGTTGCCGAGGTAGTGGTCTATCAACACATTTCGTGGGGACTTTACCAGGGTTCACTGGGGACTCTGCAAGGAAGCCTGCTCAGGCAAGACAATTTGGAATCAGCAGCTTACGGAAGTTCTCCCGAGGTATTTACCAGGACATACTAATACTAAGAGTCTAATATCTTCCTAGTAGCTTGTCCCTGGTAAAGTCCCCAGGGACAGGCGGCGAATAATCAGGGCATCCTTTGGACATGGGAACCGTGCACAAGCTTCTTGAAGAGAAGGGCAAACAAGGGGTCCTTCAACTCGGCATGCTCGACCGACGGGAGGTTGAGGCTGCTGCGAGCTACATGACCGATGAAGACGTCGGTATAGGCTTCCTTTACAGCGGCTGGTGCCAGGCTGCTCTCCCTCATAGGAGGCTACCCGACGACGAGATTTGGCAGATTCGCGGCGAACGACTAGTGTTGCTGGTTGAGCCTGGTGTTCGTGTTGCAGCAGAAGGCAAACCAGTTCCAGTTGGCGTACCGTACGGTAGTCGAGCGCGACTAATTCTTCTTTATTTGCAAAGCGAGGCATTACGCACCGGCAGTCGAGAGGTTGAGCTTGGTGGAAGTCTACGAGCATGGCTTCATAGGCTCGGTATTCCTACTGGAGGCAAATCAATCGCCGCGGTGCGCGATCAGGCAGAGCGCATTGCACGATGCCGCCTGAGCTTTCATGTCACCAATGGCAAGGCGGCCGGCCTTGTAAATCAGTCCATTGTCGACAGCGCACTTTTCCTAGAAGCCGACGACACAGCTCGCGGGTCTGGATTTGTTGAACGTGCACGCCTTTCAGAGGGTTTTTTTGAACAACTTAAGCGGCACCCAGTGCCTCTTGAGGAATCTGCGGTTCGCGCCGTTAGTAATAATAGTATGGCTCTCGATGCATATGCATGGCTGGCTTATCGGCTGCATTCATTGACTTCGCCGCGCCCAGTCTCGTGGCGGGCACTACGCGCCCAGTTCGGGGCAGGTTTTGCACGTAGCGACA
>JAABUW010010158.1_pt1 | contig 10533 bp, 6 predicted proteins | sample 5560081 | NCBI WGS metagenome assembly JAABUW01 (sample SAMN10711882, study PRJNA513363) | rock metagenome | isolation source: Antarctica rocks | place: Antarctica: Victoria Land, Knobhead sud | reverse complement strand
GCACGTTGCTTTCGCTGACATTGCCTAGGATCTCTACGAGACTCACCTCAACTCAAAGCCAATGCAACAGTTCCTGAACACAATTCCAGATCACACAACAACAGACCTGGACCTGAACCACTACAGCGCCGTCGGCGGGTTCCTGGACCGCGATGGCGACAAGAGAGAATGCGCCATTATGCAAGACACCCGCATCGGCTGCAAAGATGCCTCCTCGCGCGAAGCAGTCCTCAAACGTCTCGAAACTCTCGCCTCAAAGGTCAAAGAGTCCGAGAAGTCGGAGCCTTCTGGCGTCCTAACTTTCATGACCTTCTCATGTCTCGACAACGACGCCTGATTGAGGATGTATTCCAGATTCGAAAGCAGAGAAGCGATGGAGAAGTTCTTGCGTAGAGATGATGTCTTGAACTTCTGGAAGGAGAGTAAAGGTGAGATCGCGAGTATGGAGGCTCGAGGCTATCTTCCTAATGGCAAAGGGTGGCTTCATCGATCTGGTGATAAGCATGAGATCGGGAAGGCGGTACATGCCTCTTAATGGAACCAGTGTCTCGATAGTAGGACTATTGGTCAATTTGACAATGCGAACAGGAGGATACCTGCACTCTCCGGGATGCGATCGCACGGCAGCGATTTTGTAGAATGAAGGGTTGGCAATGATCGCATCGTGAAGATCATCTGTAGCAGAAGCGTGCACGAAACGTGTTCTCCGAAGTATGTGCACAGTGTTCAATATCTATCTCGACCCGCTCATGCTCATATCAACGCTCATAACTTCCGAGAACGATGGACTTTCTCCGTTATTCGTCCCAGTCCTATAAGCAGCAAACACCAAACACCATCATCCATCTCCATCGCCGGCCTCAGCGCCTGGCTAATTACCCAGACCCAAAACACCTTCATCCCAACCATCCCCTCGCGGAGAATCACTCATACCCACTCCCCCTCACCGGCTTCCTCCTAACAGTCCCAGTCGTCTCCACCAACTTCGGCTGGTTCTGGCTCGGCGAGCGGCTGCTGCCCATCGGTCTCGGACCTGTGATCTTGCGCACGTTGGTACGCATATCCACTGCCTGAGCTGACGAGATTGTTGGCTCTGGCGAGAGCTGTTGTTCGCGCTCAACGCTAATGATGGATTCGACCTGTGAGGCGTTCTCGTCAGTACTGACATGGCTACGATCAGTCTCCAGGCTGTGTCTCACCTCTTCGATCGGCTCAAGAAGATGCCCGGAGCCGAAAGGACTGCTGTAGTAGCCGCCACGGCTGAAGCCGCTGTTGCTGTAGGTTGGTTCTTCGTGTTCCCAGTCATCTTCAGGCTCCGGCTGTGGGTGGGTCACCTTGTGTACTGGCGCGGGCGCTGGCTTCGCCTGTGGAATCAGCGAGTCGTTGTCACGTCCGTATCGCCCGTGGGTCGCCGGGCTGTTCATGCTCTCGGGACTGATGGGCTCAAAATGGCTCAGCCGATGCTTCGCCAGACCCGCTGTGCCTGAAGAGCCCCATGTAGCTGGGTCAAAGTCGCTCACAGAGCGTTGGGAGAGGTCGCTGCTCGTCCCGGCCACATCGTCAACATCGAAGGTGTGTGCATGTGTCTCCAGAGTGTTCTGATGACGCGCAGTTGGTCCTTGCCGTGGTTGAGGATGCTGCAAGAGGAGAGAGTTGCGGTGTGCCTGATACTTAGGGTCATCGAGCTCGTAGTCAAGGTCCTCCTGGATTGGCGATGGTTCATCATCATAAACATCGCGTTGGTTGATGCTTGCTTCGGACGGGATAAGCGGCGAAGGAGTCCGGGTCATCTTGCTCACTTGGCTGCGCATGCTCTTGTTGTCCGCCATGTCTCTATCACGTGCGAAGCTCTGCTTAGAGCTCAGACGGTCGTCGTCCCGGAGCTCGTATTGCTTATCGCCATAGCCGGAAGACGACTCCGTCCTCGAAGACGCTTCGGAAACCGGCCGCCTGTTGCGCACGTTTGGACTGTCAAGCGTCGCTGGATCTGGTGCAGCAGACGAAGTTGTAGTCTTAGACCATCGCGACACTTTGGGTGCCCCGAAAACAGAGGAGCTGGTGCTCTTATGCTTTCTCTGCTTGTCCGTCGAGCGTGGCGTGATCTCATCAGGTTGCAGTCCACCATACGGCACGCCATTATGCGGCGGTGTACCCATAGGGCTGGTGAACCCTCTCGCGCGCTGATTCTCTTGCGTTGGCGTCAAGAAACCTTCGTTATGCTCAAACTGGTTCTCGAGAACATGAGCTTCATGCGGCTCGAGCTCTTCTTCGTCGCCTTCTAGCACAGTGCTGACACGATTAACAGAGTTACGACGACCATCGTAGCCCGAGTGAAACTGCTGCTTCTCGCCTCGCGGAGTCAAAGACAAGCCTCCAGAGTGACTAGGCGTGCTCGAAGTACCAGCCTGTCCTTCCGGCTCGTAGCCAGAGTCAGGCACGTTCCGCAGCCGCTCATAGCTATCCAGGCTGTCAGTGGTATACGGTGAGCCAACAGAGCCAGCAATATCGCGCTGAGCTCCACTACCACCCTGGTGCTTCAGATCTTCAACGTTGTCCAGGATCTGCATCAGCATACCCTCAACCTTGGCAAGATCGTTGGCACTCTTGCTTCCTGTCAAACCTTTCAGCGCTCGCCTCAACACACCTTTGCGCTTCGTCTGAATGTCCTCCTGAGACTGCAGTCTCGGCGTACGAGGCGAGTCGCCAGGTAGCGGCCGTGGACCATTAAGAGCCTTCTGGACGGTCTGGTCGACACTACGATCGGTGCTTTGCATGATCATGCGATCCTGCTCCGCGATGAACTTCTTGATGTCATTGAAGCTATCCCGCATCTCAGCTGTACTGCGTACGAGCGACACCAGAATTTCGGTGTCGCGTGCGTTGCGCTGTGCATCTCTGACGGTAAGATGGTCCATGAGAGCCACAATATCCTTCGAATCGATGCCCTTGATGTTCTGGCCTGTGGTAGCGTCGTACAGTGGAGCCATACCGTGCGAGTTGCCACTGACTTCGCGAGAATGCTCCTTGGTTCCAGTGAAAGGGTCGTCCTTTTCGCCTTCGTAAGCGGCCATGGCACGATTGTACTCATCAACATGATTCTTGCTGTACGACCTCTGCTCCGGTTCTGGAGTGAGGGCACCGGAAGATCGAGCATGCGCATCAGTGGCGTACCCTTCATCTCTGAAACCGGCGGCGCTAGTTGGCGTGGCTTCTCGGTCGATGTAGCGGCCACCGCGTCCGATGTCTGGCGTGAGTCGGTCCTCTTCATCATCCTCAACGCTGGGCTGGCGAAGTGCGTGTGCTCCGGCGAGCGCAGTGGCACCAGCAGCCGCAGCCGCCGTCATTCCTACGCCCCTGCTACCTCCGCTCTTCATCGACTGGCCATCACTGCCCGCAAAGCCTCTCTGCGCTTGGAAGGCTGGGTCCGGAGTATAAGGCCAGGTGTCCTTGCCAGTGGCATCACCGCCCAGTGGCTCTCTAACAATGGAAGCATTGGTGCTAACTTCTGACTTTGTGTCATCGTAGTGTCCAATCTCCGGGAGAGGATCTTCCGCCAAAGGTAAACCGCTAGCACTCATGATCGGCTGCAGCTCGGCTGAGCGCTCTTCTCGAACAGTCTTCAGGGGTGCCTGTTGAGGCGACGCAGTGAGAATGTCCCGCGAGGTCGAGATATCTCGCGCATGCCCTTTGAGTGCTTTCCATCGGTCTTGACTAGGCATAGTCTGACTGACTGTCGAACCCTGATACAGTGGCGGGCTGTCCTTGCCCAGATCCCGCAGTCGTGCGCTGAAAGAGGTGTTTGCTTTGGTGATGGGACTGTCAGCAGTAGACAATCTGCTCTGGCCGCTGCTGACATTCGAAGGCTCCAGGATGAGTGATGCGACAGCTGACTCTGCCCCATGCGGTGTGTGGATGTATTGAGGATTGGCTCCAATACCACGAATGTCGTGCTCGTCTTGGAGGTCGTCAAGCGAGCGGTCGCCCTCCTGATCATCTTCAGAGTAGAACGTGAATCTCTTCTCGTCCTGCGGGTAGGGATTCGTTTGGTACGAATCGCGGTTGGAAGACTTCGCGAAGGAGTCCCTGTTAACATCATCCACCTCTAGAGAGTGGCGATATCCGTCGTTGACTTGGTGCTGCCTCTCATACCAGTCGTCCACGCTCTCGCCGTACGTTGGTGTGCCAGGCGTAGTTTCACGAGCGAACTCTTCGGCGGGTGTAGCGTACTCTGTGGCATATCCATCGTCGATGGTCCGTGACGACTGCGGTCTAGCAAGCTTCGTACTCGGCGATGATGCACCAGATCGAAGGCTCGCTTTGGATGCACTCTTTTCGCGCCCTGCCGAAGATCGTGGGGCCGCACTGCGAGGTCGAAGTTCCTGCGGCTTCAGTGACTCCTCCTCGAAAGTCTGCTTCAAGCTCGACACGCTCTGCATCGGACTCGACGTCTTGCGATACGTGATAGGCGACGCACCGCCATAGCCGTCCGCGTCAACGTGTCGATCGTATACCTCCTCAGAAACTTTGGCTGCGCCTGCGCCTGCCACTCCAGCAGCGGCAAGAGCAGCCAAGCGTTCCTTGGTCGAGAGTCCAGACAGGCTCTTAGGGCTGTCAAAGGAGCGTGTGTTCTGGCTCACTCCTATACTTCTTGAACCAGGTGTCCTCGGTGAGCTCCCCACGGTGGCAGGCGACATGGCATCTCTCAGCGACCTGCGCGAGACCTCATGAACCGCCGTGTGTGTCTGCACATGAGGTGTCGCAGTGGCATCCGAGACAAGACTCGACCGCGTCACTTCCGAATCGTTGATATGACTCGCCATGGGCATCAGTGGTACGTTCTCCTCGAGATAGCTCTCTTCTTCCACACGCCTGGACCCGCTGCTGCGTCTGCTGCCTCTTGACTTGCTCCGCCGTTTGCGCTGATCCGGACTATCTCGACTGAATTCGAGACTCTTCAGCGCTGCGCCCGTAAGCATACCACTCGCTACACCAGTTGCTGCAATGTCACGAAGCTTGGTGCTGCTCTTGCTCGACTTCGCACGAATCGTATCGTCGTCATCGTAAGTTCGAGATGAAGTCCTGCCAGAGGAGCGTCGACTCGAAGGTCTCTCTTCCGTGTAGCTGCCCCGACTCGACTTCCGCATCTTCTTGCGCTCCGAGTCGCCTCTTGACAGCACAACGCCTGGGTCCTCGCCATCCCTATTGAGCACAACCTTCGGCTTGCTGGAGATGTTTGGGGAGCTGGAAGACTTGCTCAAACTGCGATTCAAGCCATTTCGAGTATACAGGTCGTCGAGTAGAGAGGTTTGTCGGCTTCCAGTTTCGTATGAGCGCATCTTACGGTCCGTCCGCTGATCCTCCTTGATGGCGTTGATCTCGGGCAGAATGATGCGCCTGATAGTGTCTTCCACCATACCGAGCAGCTTCGGGTTATTCGAGACATCTGACCCAGAACGATACGACTGCTTGCCAGTGTTCGATGTAAGCACACTGCTGTCTGCACCGCTGAACGTATCGCTGTCGAACTGCCGGCTCTTCGAAGCGTACTCACTCAGATTCCTGTCGCTCTTCGATCTGCTAGATTTGCGAGGCGTAGGAGTCTGGCTCTGATTAAGCTTCTCCATCACCTTCTGCGTCAGACGCTCTCTGCTCGCGTTGCGGTCTTTCGAGCTCTGAGGCGCATTCAGGTAGATTCCATCTTTCACCGTGACGTCGTCGTCCCCACGCTCGCTCTCGGTCATGTTGCTGCCTTCCAACATGCTGTCCGGCGGCATAGAAGACACGTTCGAATCGCTCGGACCATATATTAACCCTCTTGATTGTGTTGAAAGGTCGCTGCCGTTGTGGTCGAGCATTTCAACCTCAATCGGCGGTCGACCAGAGACGTTGCTGCCCGAAGAATGGCTGACTTCTGTAGCTGTAGGCAGACCTCCAACGTCCGCGCTCCTGCTGTTGAGCGAAATGCGCCGTGTATAAGAAGTCTTTCTATCCTTGCCAATGCTCGTTATCTGAATCGCATCCGGCCCACCACTACCGCTCTTCTTCCTCGCACTCGGCGTGACCTTGACCCTCACGCTCGGCTTCGACCGCGTCTTATCTCCTTTCGAGCCCTCGAAGTATTCTATAAGCAACGACGTCTGACTTGGTGCGAATCCGTGCTTGTGCTCTCGCAGAACAACCGGCTTCCCGTTCTCCGGTATCTCGAAGCTCGTGATATCAGTTTGTGTGGTGATGTTGGTCGCTACATCCGTGTCCGGTCCCGAAGTAGTGCCTCCCTCGTCGTTGGACTCTGTAGGCGCAGGGAGCGGTGGTCGAATGTCGCGTAGGCGAGATGTGACACCCATTTGGTCAAAGGATGTGCTGCGCTATGGCCGTGGATGGATGCATCACGGGTGGAGCTGCAAACGAGTGCGCCTGAAGATTGGCGGCGCAAGCCAAACGCTGCGGTCACACAGCGCCGCAAGCAGGCACTCCGTCGGCTCTCCGAGACAAGCAAGTGGACACGAACGTCCACTGGTGGGTATGAGAGCGAGTGTCTTCAAGTCGGAGACGGTTGCGAGGAAGGTCGGCTGTGAAAGCGATTGATGCGTTGTCAAGCTCGCTCGCCCATCGATTAAATTGTTGGCGGGGGATAGACCGCGGACCCTTGTCGATTGCGGCGGCGCCTCCTCTCAGAAACAAACGGCGCGAAAGTCATGTGCAGCAGGGAATACGTATGCACAAGAAAGAATACCGACCTCGAGAATCGTGTTTCACCAGCTGCAGTCCCTCGCAAGCATACGCATGGATGGGAGCAAAAGCAGGCTGGGTTCCTAGTCGACGGATCGAAAAGTGTTGCCGCCGATTAGACTTCTCGGCTGCTGCTTCCCCAGCAACGCAGCCAACGAATCGCTCTGTGAACATCATCTATCCACCCGCGGCAAACGAGCGAGACTACGGGAGAACCTGAACGCTGCATACTCATCACGCACTCGACCAAGGCGGTGTCTTCACCGGTCAGGCTCTCTGCATTACCGAAGGATCATCACAAACCTGCAAACAGCGTCCTCGAGATCTGAGGCGAGCCACGCAGCCCACGCCATCGCAAGATCGCTGTCCAATGGGAAGCATCGAGAGCGCCAAGCCGGCCAGACGTTGGAAACCGGGACGCTTCCCTGGTCCGATCCGTGATCCACGGTGAACCTTCTCCACGACGAGAGACGGGAGTAGTTGTAATATGATAAAAATGGAAACTTTCATGTGTCCTAGATCGACCAATCCACCACCCGTTGGCAGCATAGCACCGCACACACACTAAAACGTAGCAGACCTCCTCCCATAGATCCAAAGGCTCTCCAACAAGCCGTCCTTCTCAAGAACTTCTACAAGTCGGCCAAGCAGGGCACTACCTCATCGCGTCAAGCCCGCCCTGCAGTTCCCGCTCCAAGTCCGCTCCCTGCATTCTCGCTCCCATCTCCTGTGGTCGTGGATCCTCATATGCTCTCGGGTCGTAGCCTTCTGGGATCGGTACCTGCTGTGTCTGCTGGCCCTGCTGCTGCATTTGCGGCTGGTGCTGCGGCGCCCTGACCGACTTACGGAATGCCACAACTTCATCGACGATCATCCTGCGCATGTCCGGCACCTCTTCCACCGTCTCGAAGCCGAAGTCGAATGGAGTTGGGCACGGAGGCTCGTCGGAAGCATCGTGCCAGATGGCCAAGTAGCGGTGCTCGAGCGCCTCCTCGACGCCCACACGCTGGCTAGGGTCGAAAGCGAGCATGCGATCGAGCAGGTCCAGCGCATCGGGGTTGGCGCGCGGAAAGAGCTGCTGGAACGGCACTTTGCTCATGTACGGCAGGTTGCGGACGTATTCCTGTGCTCTTGGAGATCCGATACGCGCGAGGGTGGACTCGGAAGGCGTGCCAAGGAAGTGCAGGATCTGGTTCAGCTGGTCGACGTAGTCTCGGCCCTTGAAGAAAGGCTTGCCGCCGAGGAGTTCGGCGAGGATGCAGCCGACGGACCACACATCGACTGTTTATCAGGTCAGCATGAAGTCCATCACGAGTGCTCGTTAATACGTACTAGCTTTAGTGTAGCTCTGGAAGCTCAACATGATTTCCGGCGCTCTGTACCACCTCGTGGCGACATACTCAGTCATGTATCCAGCATTCTCCTCTGGGTCTATGCTGAAGCCTCTCGCCAGGCCAAAATCGGCAATCTTGAGCTCGCAGTCGGCGTTCACCAGAAGGTTGCCAGGCTTCAGGTCACGGTGAAGTACGTTGGCGCTGTGGATGTACTTAAGACCGCACAGTATCTGGTAGATGAACGACTGGAAGTGGGCGTCGGTGAGAGGCTGGCCAGAACGGATGATCGCTGCTAGGTCGCACTCCATGAGTTCTGTGAGAGTCCTGAGTCAGCATGCGGCATGATCACTGCTGAGGCGTATGTATGCTCACCTTCGTACAGGTAGCACTCATTGAAGCTGTCGGGCCTTGGGATATCCATGTCGTACAGGCACGTTATGTTCCTGTGCCCGCGGAAATGTTGTAGTAGCTTTATCTCTCGTAGCGCCCGCTTGGCCAGAATCTTCTTGCTGAAAACATTGGTGATCTTCTTGATTGCAACACCCTCGCCCCCCTCGCTGTTGGTCGCAGCGCAGACGATACCGTACGCTCCCTGCCCAAGCTCTTTGGTGACGGTGTAGCGCTCGTCGACCACGAAGTCCTGGTTGAAGACCTTGAAGACTTTTCGACCTTGTAGGTCTGCCATTGTGGTGACGATGGAAGTGGGGTGTTTCTTCGATGTAGCTGTTTCTGCTCGTGAGAACTCGATCGCGAGGAAGGATGCTGAGGGTCGTGTGCTATAAGATGCTGAGGGTCCCTGGAGATTGTGCGGTGTGAACGATTTACTGTACTCGCTGGAGTAGTTGATCAGGTAGTCCTGCAGAAGAAACACGTCGATAAAACCGGTGAAGTTGACTTGACCCCGCGATTGGTTTGCTGGGACTCGACTCGACTTGCTGGTCGTGACTCGGGCAGCAAGAGAAATATGGATTCAGAATCAGCGAGCGATGGAAGGAGACAAACGGTATATCAGCTGGAAACGTGTAGAAGATGGTGCGGCTACGTGATCTCGTCAGCACAGTGTAATTGCGGTGGGTTGATGGAGGGGTCTTTGATCGCGCTATCGGTGTTGGCGACAGCCGCAACGCGAAACGCACAATGATTGGTCCAGAAGGATACCTAGACTGAAAGAGTGTTGCTGCCCACCGCCTTCTTCCTGTCGCGACACGGCGTCGCCGCTGACTACCTTAAGCTGCACCCGTCGATGGAGCTGCAACGTTGTCCGGTGAGGTCGAAGGCAATATCCTGCATGGATGGGAGACATGTAGGGCTGATGGTGGACTGACTAACGTCAATCATCCCCATTAGTCCCTCGTCCAGATCATACCGGTCTACTGCCGATATACCATTGCTGGTCGCTGGCCGCTGGCACCAGACTCGACGTTTCGCGCACCAAGTTCGACCTCTCACTGTCATCATGAGTTCCACGTAATAGGGGTGCTGTCATGGTCCCACATGCTTCGCTAAAAGCCATGTAGATGCCTCGGCCCGTCCAGGGTGTCGAGGTCGAGGTGTACAAGAGAGAAGCTCTCGTCTGACCTCTGCTTGCTGCACAAACGTTTCTCTACAAACTTTAAGCTCAAGATGGAGAACGTTCTACCCTTCGAGGCAGTCTCAATCGACCTCATACCGTCGGTCCACCAACGCGTGGTAGACAAGTTCCACACACACACCACACGTCCAGTCGAATACCGCCTGAAGCAGCTGCGATCGCTATACTGGGGTCTCAAAGATGCCGAGCCTGCGCTTCTGGAGGCCTGCAAGCTCGATCTGGGCAAGAGCGCGTACGAAGCATATCTCACAGAAGTGGGATGGGTCCTCAACGACATCATCTTCATGAGCAAGAACCTGGCTCGCTTCGCCAAAGACGAGAGCGCACCAGACATCGATCTGACGAACAAGTTCATGCGGCCGAAGATCCGGAAGGATCCACTGGGTGCTGTTCTGATTATTGGCGCATACAACTTCCCGCTGCAGTTGAGTCTGGGTCCTCTCGTTGGCGCGATCGCCGCTGGTTGCACTGCGGTTCTTAAGCCGAGCGAGAGTGCCCCCAACGCGGCGAGAATCATGCAGCATGTCGTTGCGAAGAGCCTAGATCCAGAGGCGTATCAAGTCCTGCAAGGTGCTGTGCCCGAGACAACAGCCTTGCTGGACTGCAAATGGGACAAGATCTTCTATACTGGTGGTCTAACTGTGGGCAGAATCATAGCCAAAAAGGCTGCTGAGACTCTCACACCCGTTGCGCTGGAATTGGGAGGGCGAAACCCAGCAATCATCACGAAGAATGCGGATCCTCGACTTGCGGCGCGAAGGCTTCTGTGGGCAAAATTACTGAATGTCGGGCAAGTGTGTGTCAGCCAGAACTACATCCTGATCGACAAAGACATCCTACCTGAGTTCATCCGACAGCTCGAACTGGCTCTTATCGAGT
>JAABUW010010155.1_pt1 | contig 10534 bp, 14 predicted proteins | sample 5560081 | NCBI WGS metagenome assembly JAABUW01 (sample SAMN10711882, study PRJNA513363) | rock metagenome | isolation source: Antarctica rocks | place: Antarctica: Victoria Land, Knobhead sud | reverse complement strand
TGACGCACAGACACCACATGTCATGAGAAGAGTCACAGCGCCTTACAAAGCATGCTTCAAAGTGGCTGTTGTCAAGACATCGACTACTCCATTCGTCGACTGGCGGGGCAGCATGCTTGCAGCCACACGTAGCCTCCTTGCGTAAGAGCGTACATGTCCAGGCACCTGGATGCCGAGACCGTTTCTTCGTTCTGGACAGACATTCAGAAAGCTACGGCTCAGTCAAACAACCTCGCAGGCGCAGTAGCTCAGCGTGTGCCGCACATGTCCGGCTCAGATGCGGCAACCAACCAAGCTGCTGCTAATGCTCTGCTAGCCAGCCTCACGCAGGGTGGCTTGAACTCGCAGCGACTCATGTCTTCTATGTATCCTCCACCTCAGTTTGACAGCGGTTCCTTACCCTCCCAAGCACTTGCGCGCGTCGATGAGCAACTGCTTCCAATAGGCAGTCACCAGCTTCAGCAACATCAGCAGTCTGCCAGTCAGCAGCAAGTTCCTACGGGTAAGATCAGCAGTTCGGAGGCCTTTCCCACACACCTGCAAGCTGCGGCACAGCCTGCACCGCAACCAAGCGCTTCAGACTCCGACGAGGAAGGACGTGCCAAAGGTGCCGGCACGAATGGCGACCGCAAGTCCCAGCTAAAGGAGAAAAACAGAAAGGCTCAAAAGCGCTTTCGCGAAAGGCAAAAGGTGAACCAGGTCCTACCAAAAGCACAGAGGTTGAGCCAGGCTGTTGTGCTGAGTCTGCGTGCCCTGTGCAGTCTAAGTTGGCTGAGAGTGAGGAGAAGGTAGCTTCGATGGCCGTACAAATAGAGCACTTACACAATGACAGACTCCGCCTTGAGAACAGAAATAGCGTCCTTGAGAAGGTATATGCTCTATCTCATGACTTCTGCAAACACAGTGACTGCGCAGGGATTTGACTGCTTATCTTACGCATAAGCAGATACACATCAACCTTGATCTGCAATATCAGCAACAGTCCAGCCTGCAGAATCTTCCCACTGTATGACACAGGTGTTAGAGATGAAAGAGATTGAAGATGCCAAACCTGCTGCATCCTCAAGTGGTAAGTAAGCTAGCCGTCTCATCTCGTGCCTGAAATGCAATGTGCTGTTTAGCAATTGGTTTGCATGCATCCCTTGGCCTCTGTCTAAGCATGCTGCACTTGAGGCGCAGCAACCTGTATGTATGGCACATGGACAACAATGTTTTGGTTCAGACAACATTGGCATGTCTTTACAGAAGCTGTTGCCATGTGTAGCAGCTTGCTTGTGATGCCATGCAGTATAGGCTACCTTTACTGTGTATTGCTCATCAGACATCTACACCTGTCCAACAAGCTGCATGTCAGATCACGATGCTTGACTTGGGAAGACAGTCTTGAGGCAAACATGCATCCTCAGCTGCATTGAGTGAGGGGTTTATTCACGTGTTGTGCTGCAACAGAAATACTTGTGTCTGCACCCTTTGCTCTACACACAATGTATGTTGTTCATTGGACAATGCAGATGCTACCAAACCGCATTCAGGTATCATATGGTCATTTGGGGTCCTCTGAATCACCCACATTCTTGACCCATATGGCCTTCTTGCACATATTTGCGTCAAGTTTCTGTCACAAATGCTGTGCAGGAGCCCCTGCATTTGAGGTACCTGAAGAGACAGGAAAGGAGATCATTGACAAGTTCAGGTTGCAGCAGGGGCTGCTGCTGACAGTGCGTCCAGAGCAGCCCATCAATTTGAGCATAGAGCAGCTTCGCAGACTCTCCTGGGAGGAGCACTCTGGAGTGTGGCGCGACTATGTCAACGCACTGGCGCAGTGCTTGGTGAGGCTGGCTTTCTTTGCTGGCGTGCAAGTATATGCTCAAACTGCAGCAGGGTGGTTGACTGCAAGTGGCACCTTGGAGCAAAGCGTCAATCTGAATGATACAACCAGCTGTTGACTTAACCACTGACACATGCAATGTTTCAGCACAGCACCACAATCAGGGCCAATTCACCATCTTTTGAGATGTGAACACCAAGATATCTTATAGGACCTGCAATGTTGAAGCACAGCACCACAGTCAATGCGCAAGGCCACATTATTGTCTTCTGCAAGGCGAACACCAAAATGCTTGTTAGAAGCCAAACCAGGTGGGTAGGAGCCAAGCTACCCCCTGTTGTACTCTACTACAATGACAAGAGCTGTGTTGCAGTGCAGTTGATAGCTGATGTGTATAGCTGCAAACGTCTAACCTGCAAACTGCGCAAGCTCTTGGTTCAACATGGGGCTCTATAGCAGCAGCACAATCCCAGACATGGTGTACTGTGGGACCAGTCAGAGCAACAATGTATGAAAATGGAACGGAATTGGCGCTTGGTCCCAAAACGTCTTCAAACACCTCAGTCAGGCTGCAGTGACAAAGGACTCAGGTTTCACATGTCTGCTGTGACACTCCAGGTGCTGGCTAACGGCGATGCAAACAGCCCAGCAATGGAGCGTATGACACAGCTGGTGCGAGAGGGTCTGGCCCTTTCAGCTGGCATGGCGGTGGCGAACCCGAGGGGCACTTTTGCCTTTCACTCCCTGAACATGGATGCAGCCGCCCCCAGCAATGCTGAGGAGGCGCCCGGACCAGACTACTGGGCTCGCATTGTGGTCAGTCCTCATCTTTCATACAATCAGTTGATGATATGGTGGCTGGGAATAATGTCTCACCCATTTCCTAGTTTCTTCTGTGTGTCCAGCAACAGTGAGGATGACAGCGCTATTGTGTGCACATGCATGCGATTGCACAAAGGATGTTGTGTGTCACACCGTGCAAATGTCATCAAGGTGTGGTAGTTTGTCTCGGGGAACTTATGCCCCTTTTTGCATTAACTTGTGTAGATATATCAATACAAGATGACAGTGAAAACCTGAGGCTAACACAGGGGTATGAGGCGCAAGGAGCTTATAAAAACGCTATACATGATTGGACTGGCAATGTGCAGGAGCGCAGCAGCCGTCCTAACGTCAGTTACTTTTTAAAACAGTGATGGCATGTTGGTTAGTCGTGATTATGCGTTAATACTAGCCACTCACAGCAATAGATGCAGATCAGGATGCAACAGATACGCGTGCACTGCAAAGTATGAATATAAAACACAGCATACAGCTCAAGTGTCATGAGAAACTGTATCATGTTGCGTGAAGACTTGCAAGTAGCACCACAGGCCAAGCAAGACCTGATGCTTACTCTACAGAGGATCTTTAAGCTGACACAGACAGTGTGCTCCTTGGCGCCGACCTTTGCTCACAAGAAAAGACTGCAGCCTTCACAGGCTGCCTCAGCTTTCAATGTTTGCTTTGCTGCAGAAACCGTATTACTGCTTTGCTGCAGAAACCGTATTGCTGCTTTGCTGCAGAAACCGTATTGCTGCTTTGCTGCAGAAACTGTATTGCTGCAGGGAGAGCTTTGGTTAGCTCCAGGAGATCAAACAGGACCTGGCGCAAATAGTGTGCCTTGTGGCGCTGAGCTTTGTTTAGACGACAAAGACCAAAGTTTTGATAGTCTGCATCATGATATACTGTTTGTCTTGCTGCAGAAAGAGCTTGGGCTAAGTCCAGAGGTGAAGCAAGACTCCAAGCTGGTGTGCAGGGCATCTCCAACAGCAGACATCAGCATCATAAAGGACCACCAACTCTGACAGGCTGCCTCACATTTGCATCACTTGCTTTTCTGCAAAAATACCCTCAGCTAGCGCCAGAGCTGAAGCAAGACCTCACGCTGGAGTGCAGGGCATCTCCAACAGCCAGTATCATCATCATCAAGGACTATTGACTATGACAGCCTGCTTCATATTTGCATTGCTTGCTGCAGAAAGATCTTCAAGTAGCGTCAGAGGTGAAGCAAGACCTCAGGCTGGTGTGTAGGGCATCTCCAACAGCCAAAATCACATCGGTAAGGACTATCAATTCTGACAGGCTGCCCTCACATTTGCACCACTTGCTGCAGAAAGAGCTTCAGCTAGGGCCAGATGTGAGGCAAGATCTGAAGCTGGCGCGCAGGGCGTATCTCACAGCGCTGAGCTTCATCATCAAGGACCGGCAGGGGCTTATCAGCAGTCTGGAGGCTGCCGCTCCAAATGGCGGCAACTACAGTTCCACCTCTCACAGGTCAGGCTCACCAATCATCATTGTCAACATCTTTTTACACTGTGAGTTGCAGTGTGTCAAGACTCACAGTGTTGGCATACTGCAACACACAGAGATGGCATACTGTAACACACAGTCTTGGCATACTGCAGCACACAGTGGTGACGTACATCAAGGCAGCGATTGCTCCATCTCAATCTGGGGAGGTTCCGTATCACTGTCAGGATCAACCAGCATGTTGTACCAAGCTTGCATGACCAGGTGCTCAATTTTGCATAGCAACCCAAGGATTGGATCTGCTGCATGCCTGCCGTCTTTCAGCTTACATGTTGCCTGTCTTATGCCTTGGTTGGGTCAGATGCACATATACCATTGGGTTGTACAATGTGGTGATGCATTGATCACACATTGTCTGCTGGGTGGCATCCTGGCTTTTGACACCGCAAAGGGACATCGCTTTGGCCTCAGAAGTGCCTTGGAACATCTATGTGACTGCTTGCAGACTGCAACAGCATCGCGCAGCACATCGTCGCATCTTACAGCAGCTGTCAAAGTGGACAGGCTTCATCAGGCTGAAGCTTGTCGCATTGCCAAGATAGCAAGCAGGGCCTCGCACTCTCACATCAGTCACATGTCTGCAATCCTCAGCAGCAAGACCTTGCCAACCCAAAAAGAAGACACAAGCCAACCCAAGCAAAGCCGAAGCCAAGAAAAAAGAACAAAAGAAATGAGGTTGCCAAAGCAAGTCTGCATGCGCTGCAGGTTCCTGAAGTCCCTGGATGCTGCAGACAAGCTGCACCACAACATGCAGCAGCAGCACTCATGTTTGTTGCAGTTCACCATGACAGTTGCCCTGCGCCTAGCAGACAAGTTTCAGGGAGCCATTCTCATAGTCCAGAGCTTCCCCTGGTCGCCAGACGTCCTCAGCATTGTTGATGTAGTGGCTGCAGAGGATGGGGAACTCTCCACAGGTATTGCTCACAATCCTGCAGTGTTTGCCTGGACACAAAATGCTGCACTGCTGCCATCCTGTTATGACAGATGGAATGGCTTGCATTGCACCACGCTGACAGTACAGTTGGTTCACTGACCTGTCACCCAAATGGCTGATCGGCCTAGCAAAACTTGGGCCCAATTCAGGATCACCTCAAGCTTTTTAGTATTGAACGCCTCACGGCGTCGTCTTTTCTTTTTCGTTTCATTTTTGGTTGAACACATATTTCAGTGTCTGGGCTGACAGCAGTTGCTCAGTCACCTGCAGTGTTGGTACTTGCTGAGGATCCTGCAGTGTTGGGTCACCTTGAGGGGCTGCAACAGGGCAATGATTGATGACCAGCATGCAAAATACACTGTCTGGTGCTTATTTGGCCTTGCTTGCGCCTGGGCTGTTGCGACAGTGCACAAATGCTTTACAGCTTGCAAAGCAATTGTCTGGCTGCATATCAGATCAGCTGTTGTGTTTGAGCCCCTTTCGGTCTGACAAACTGAGTCAGATTGCATGTCCACTGGCATCATGCATGCACTCATGTTGTGCATGCATTGCTGCAACCTTGAGTGACAACATGTGTTGTGCAGAGGCACTCCTCGCCGGTCCTGAGACCGGCCCACATGAGCAGAAGCAAGCAAGTGGGGAATAGAAACCACTTGCAACTGTGGGTCATGGATTAGATGCCTGGATCATGACGTTTTCTTTCAAATTGCTTTGTGCTGTTGACCTGTACACTGTTTGACACACATGTGACACACCTGTACAGCAATTTGCCAATATTTATTGGCCCTATTGATAGTAACTTTTGGCGTGCAGTTCACTGAATAATCACCACATTTACAGCCGTGATTGGAGTAAGTAAAGCTATGTATGCATTTATGCTTTGCCAAACCTTTCTTCGAGATACAGTCTGCCTCTAAACGATCACGATCTTAGTGTGTTTCCCAAATTTTGGCAATGCACAGGAAGAAACGTTCTAGATCAAGCAATATAAGATTGCAAACATGCCTGGGCTGCTGTACATACAGAAGAAGATCAGGGATGTGAGCATAATGCAAAGGGCTGTCACAGCTCTCTTACATGCAGCTCAATGCAATTCTACTTCAGTAGCACCCACATCAACGAAAAGGACGAGACATCTTAAGACTTCCTTCATAACTGGATGCGATAAGTCAGAAGATGCAAACACATGACTTGCAGCAGTCATATATCACATACCAGCTTTGTGATTGCTTAAAATGCTGCATGCTTTGCAGCGGTCTGACCAGGGAGCTGATATTCCTGTGTGTTCTAGCAATTTGATATGTTTGCTGTATCAATACTGTAGGGACTATACGTCATTCAAGCTTCCCTGTGCCTGTGTACATGTGGTAGAGTCCTTTGCCACCAACAAACAAGCCAACAGCTGTGAAGGCCAAGGGGATCATCACGCTTGTCACCCTGTCTGTTCTGCAGTCACAACAACACAACCTCTGTCTGAGTGTCGAGCTGACTGGGCAGTTAAGTTGCACCTTGAGGTCGTGCTCTTTGCTGTGACATGCCACACGAAGTACGACGCTAGTCAACACCAACTCCCAAAGCAGGCTCAAGCTGTGCATCGAAAGCTTACTTGCCGACCAAATGAATAAATCCCTTCTCTGCATGTGCTTGCTGCAAAGCTTTCTGTCCCTCCTGCATTATGCACAAGCTTGGAACCTCACACTGCCAACGGCAACGACCTGAAACACAAGCCTGCAGCACTACCAGCTGCGCGGAGCAAGGGCGAGCCTCTCTGCAAATAACACACCTTGATCGTGGAGAGCGATGCTGTGGCGATCTTATCCATCTTGCACTATGATGAGGCGCTCCAAACAAGGCAAACTGTCGCAAGACTACCGTGATGCTGTTGCAGTTCGCTGAAATACCTTCTGCTGTGAAACGAATTATTGATGATTACATCCATGTAATGAAGAGGCTAGCTGGGGTATGATTCTTTGTAATTACATGTGACACACTCTGGCACGGGAGAAACCATTTGAAAAGCTGCAATACATTAAGACAGCACCGGCTACATCATAGTCTTGCACATGTGCACAGTCTTCTTGTGTCGCCTTGTTCATCAGGAATCATAACAGTCCATTGTCACAGTGCCTTGTGGACAGGCTGTCCATACGTTTGTGGCGTTGTGAGTCGCAGCAAGGTTGAGGTCCTGCAGCTGCAACAGTGACTCCATTCCCGTTCTGAGCCTCTGTCAGCTGATGTAAGCAAAGGCAGAAATACAGGACAAAAGCTGACAAAAGCCTACATATGAGCAAGTGAGACAGCCAAGCATGCCTTTGTATCATGCCAGATTCAATTTAGCACTGACAATGGCAAGTAGAAAGGTCACTACGAACATTGATCTGCCTCAAACAGCCTTAACATGCCGAAGTGATGTCGCAGGGTACACAATGAGCTAAGGGACGTCTAATGCACAACGTGGGGTTTTACCCTACAACAGGTGAAGTACCATGAAAAGAAAGATCACCTGGTAGGAATGACAAGTGCTGCCTTTGCAACATTATAGCTTCAAAGTCAACAGAGCTAAAACACTGAGGATCTGAGCCGCGCTGAAGAAGGGAAGCTGTGCAGGAACCAATACTTGCAAAGTTAACCTAATCAAATGACCAATCCTAGCTTGAACATAAAAGGAAAGCAATGTGCAAGCTCAAAGAATCAGCGAGCAGTGCTGCCCGACAGGTGTAAAATCTCCATTCTGCATCTTTGTTCAGAAAAAGAGACAAGACTGCAGAGGCTAGTGCAGCAAGACCATCCTACAAATGCCTTTGATGTACTACGCGCATGTACCAATTGACACTGTCCAGCAGGCAAGCTAAAGGCTACTGGTACACAATTCCATGGCTGGAATCAAGCATTTCGGCAACTTTCGAACCAGTGGACACAGCTGATTTAGCAAGAAATCATCTGAGAGACAGCAAGACCCGACAGAACCCGGCAGAAGATCAATGACTGAAAAGCTGGAGTTTGTTGCAATGACAACTCACGATACGAGATGTGTTGTTATTGCAAGCTCAAATGCTTTACTGTGACATCAGATGGCTCTTTGGATGGCTCCTCGAATGGAGTCACCGACAGACTACAAACCATGAGCTTGGTCCAGCTCCTGACATGCCACTCACACATGTAGCGCAGCTTGAAAAGAGATGTACACACATGTGTCTTGAAGTTGGAGGCAGTCATGTAAATGATCAGCAAGTGCCTGATCACCTACTGTAACTGGTGTGGAAAGGTGTGTAATCCTTGCAGTCGATCACGATTTGAGCCAGTGATCCCACAGCTCCTCCCAAACTGATCAGAAGGCAGACGGTACTCAGGAACTGGAGCCCAATCCACTTGGGCGAGAACCTCCTGACCTGTGCTTGGACGATGTGCATTTGGATGGGCAGGAAGACAGTCAACGGCCAGAAGCCAATGGATCCCAGTAGGCCCACAATGTCATTGAAGAAGGGCAGCAGCATTGCGATGACTGCGAGCACACAGAAGCATCAAAGTGTGAAGTAGAGAGGAATGACAACAAGAGAATGGAGCAGTGTTGAGTTTGAGGTGAGATGCAACAATGCCCGACAGCTGACAGGCAGTGCCTGGCGGCGGTATCAGAAAGTACAGGCATTTGCAAGACAGGAGTATTTCACTGGCCACCGTATGCAGAGTAACACATGACAGCTGATGAGCTGATTGTTTGCGCTGTTAACTGCAAGCTTTGGGGAAGCGGAGTGATCTGAACAACACATGCTACAGTCTCACACTTACATGCAGCCTACAGCATGTAAACAGCGCAACAAACATTTAGGGTTTAAAGGATTAACCCCCTGAAACCTAAAGTGTATAAAGGTGTACCTGAGGTGAAGATGACGTATGCAGTCCTCCAGACCAGCCTGAAGAGAGTGAGCCTGAGAGCACCAAGACCAGGAATCCGGAGGACAATCTCCTTGTGGGTGAAAAAGTTCTTACGTACCCGTTTGTACATCTGCCCCTCCACAAAGGCAAACCAGGGCTGTGTGTACACCTGTCACATCACACAAGGGCAGTCACCACCAAGCTCATCGCAATTGCAACAATCTGTTGATGCCCAGTAAGGAGGTTGTGGATGCTGATGTCAGGATTGCCTAAGTAGCATATAGCAGTACTGTTTTTGAACCCCCAAACCTGAGCCCAAACCCATGTGTTTGTAGAATAACCTCGGGTACACACATGGTTAAGATGCAGAGCCTCAGCACACCCAGGACTGATGCCAACAGGAGAACTGCACGAATTCACACAGAAGGCGATCAAATCATGTGCAATGATGTCGTACATGCAATAAAATACATGCACGTCTTTGCAAACTTCAGGGACTGTCTGTCAGACCGGCATACTGCAGTGTTGATGCACAGTCATCCAAAAGTAGCATTCAAAAGTAGCCATGCACCATGCACAGTAAGAACACGACTTGCATGAGGGCATGGAAAACCCTAGCGCCACACTTGCCGCCCATACCTGGTAAGCACCAACCAAATGGACCATGATGAAGACATTGGCAATATCAATGAGCCAGTATGGGTTGTAGAAACCAAAGCCCGTCAGCAGATTTCCTGGAGCGTTGTCACCAAAGGCAGCATATCCGATAAGAGCTACTCCCATGTAGAAACTGGTTGTGACAAAAATTGCTGTGGTGGTGGCTTTCTTCATCTGAGAAGACTCTGATGGCTTTGCCTTCAGTGTGTCCTGCAGGCAATCAGCCTGGACTCAAGACCATGGCTCAGGTTTAAAGAGGTGGCAGAGCTGTTGTACATGTTCATTGGGCCGCCTCACAGGGCAGCCTCAAAAGGGGATGACACAGCACCTGCCAGAGAACTGCCTGACAGAACTAGAAGATTCTGACAAGGTTCAGGGTTAAACACATAGATCATGCTGGGAGTCATCCTGCATTTGTCTCAGATGGAAAAGGCCTCAGACAGGTGCATGCACTGACACTACGATTGCATGGACAAAGCATGCCCAGACAGCATTGCCAGAGAAAAGGCAGCATAGCACTTCATTGGAATCTGGTCTGCAGCCGGGACACAGAGCATGCACAGACAACAGCGTGGGAATCGCTACATCAATAAAGCTGCGCTGATTGCGCACAATTACATGTAGCATACAATGCTTGAGCAGATACTGTGAAACCTAGAGAAACAGGAGCTGTTGCATGCTGGCCTACTGGAGTGGATTGCAGAGCAATGGTGAGTGCACACGACATTTTGACTGCAAGCTTTAATGAGCACAATGTCACAGAACCACCAGGGAGGGCTGCATGCTGTGTAAGCCTACTGCAGGGGGATGTATGTGCCAATGCCAAATGTGGTGAAGATCAGCGCAAGTGCAAGTATGTGTCACTCATAGTTGTCTTGATGTACTGACGC
>JAABUW010010154.1_pt1 | contig 10535 bp, 22 predicted proteins | sample 5560081 | NCBI WGS metagenome assembly JAABUW01 (sample SAMN10711882, study PRJNA513363) | rock metagenome | isolation source: Antarctica rocks | place: Antarctica: Victoria Land, Knobhead sud | reverse complement strand
AGAGACAACTGTGCTCAGACAGAAACTGGGTCATGACGAGCATGACCAGCCGGCCGGACTGCAGGATGGGGATCAGCAAAGGGATAATCTGGTGAGGGTTCATGTGCTCACAGCATGAACAATGGATCTGCAAATAGGGTCTGACAGCTGCAGCTTGCTGTGTCACATCAAGGGCATGTGCTCTGCTCTGTAGCCTCAATCTTCTGTTTGATCTGTGCAGTCAAAGCACTTGCGTGTCTACACAAGTGAACACAAATCATGTATCTAGTCTGTTGAGTACAATGAGGTTCTGGCAGCAGCACTTGCATTTCCTCATCACACATGCATGTTCCCTCTGGGCGCAAGTCATCACTGTTGTCATACAACACAGCTAAGCCTGGTGATGCATGTCCACAGGAGCAAGCAGCATCAGCTGCATCTCCTTCATCAGAAGCTGGCAACACATCTGGCAAAGCTGCACAGCATAAGCAAAAACAGCTGCAGCTGCAGCGTGACTTGGCAGCAGCTGTCAAGGCTGAAGCTGAGAAGACCAAAGACATCCAGTCCCTTGGTATGCTTGGCTGACACATTACACAAGTTATGGTTTTCACGACACTATATGACCGAGCATTGTCAACGAGTTCTTGTCATACAGCTCAGTGTCATACAGCTCAGTGTCATACAGCTCAGTGTCATGCAATTGGCTCTGGTGTATGCTATCAAATGCTTACATGAATGTATGAATGCATGTTCCATTGCTGCCATTGGCTGCAGAGCTGAAGCTTGAAGAGCTGCAAAACCAGGTGAGCAGTCAGGGTGCACAGCTGCAGAAAGCAGAGTCAGATGTGCACACAGCCAGAAGCTCTGAACAAGCCCTGCAGCAGAGCGTCGCTGGCCTCAAGGCCGATGTTCAAGCTTCACAGTATGTGCAAGGCTTCTCCAACATGCTTCATGACACAGCTGCACATCTCGTGCATGAGACAACATCAATCACTGCTACAACTGCTGGCTAGATGATGTCACATGGGCTGTCAAACATGAACGTCATGCATAGCTGCCCAAGTACAGGCGCACTTTGTCTCTGTCAGTATCATGCAACATTGCCATACTTTGCTGTAGCAGCAACAATATGTCTTGGACATAGACTGCTGGGCATAGGTCTGGCAAGAACATGTACAAAACGATCTGGCAATGCTGTAACCATGTTCTATGTTTTCAGGAACAGTATTGGTGAGAAGGCGAGGCACACGGCAGCTCTTCAACAGCAGCGAGATGCTGCACAGGTAGACATAGGCAAGGTTGCAGCTGCGATGAAAGCACAGCGTGGCAGGGCCAGTCTGGAGCAGCAGCTTCAGCACGTCTCTGAGCAGTTGTCAGCCAGTCAGCAGGCTCAACGCAAGGTCAGTTGGGACCATTGCTACTGAACTGCTTGCACAAAGATTTTGTACACAAGCCAATGCTGCAGGTGTACCCCTGAACTGCAACAAAACCTCAGAAAACCTCCAAAACTTTGCCACTGCAGTGCAGTGTGCCAGGTCATGGCCTGTCGGGCACACAGTCCATCCATACTTGCTTGCATCCATCAAGTTCATGTGGTCGCTGAGGATTGGACCTGAAATAGGCATCCCCAAATGAAGCCCAGGAAGTTGTTTCAGACTGCAGTTCTATTGCGGCTCTGCTTTAGCCTGCCTGCTGCTTTCCAAGTAACATGACTTTACTAGTAACGTTCACGAACAGTAAACCTTTGAGTGACTGCAGATGCAAGAACAGCTTAGAGAGGCTGAACAAGCAGCAGGCAAGGCGCAGGCGGCCGGCACAAGGCAAGGCCAGCAGCTGGAAGAAGCACAGCAGGACAGGGACAAGGCACGCAAGTCCATAGGGCTGCGAGACACAGCCCTGAAAGCCCTGAGGCAAGAGGTGGACGATGTGCTGAGGGAAGATGCTGAGAAGGCTGCAAGCTTGGAGGAAGTGATAGAAGAGCTGGAGCGCCTGCAGCAGTCGGAGGCTGACAAGACACAGCAGCTGAAAAGCTCTCAGCTTGATCTGCAGGTGAACTGCCCTTGTTATGCTCAACTACAGTATCAGGCTACAACAGTCAGCATGTCGCTGGCAGTTAGGTTCATGCAGACTATACAGAAATTGTTGTCCCAACCATATGTGCATGCTCATGCATTTCACAATCTGTTGATAGCTCCTGATGGGGCGTAAATCCCCACACAAGCTTGCACACCTGACCTGCAACATGCAAAGGCACTGCCGCGCATCTTTTTTGCAAAAACCACTGCTCCTGCACATCCTGCTCACAAGAGTGCTCACAAGCCTGCTCACAAGGCTGCCCACATGACTGCTGACAAGGCTGCTCACAAGATTGCCCACATGACTGCTAAATAGACTGCGCATATGACGGCCCATATGACTGCTGACAAGATTGCCCACATGACTGCTCAAAAGACTGCTCACAAGATTGCCCACATGACTGCTCACAAGGCTGCTCACATGACTGCTCATAAAAGTGCCCACATGACTGCTCAAAAGAATGCCCACATGACTGCTCAAAAGAATGCCCACATGACTGCTCACAAGGCTGTTCACATGACTGCTCACAAACCTGCCCAACATGACTGCTCACAAGACTGCCCACATTACTTATCACATGACTGCTCAGACGACTGCTCACATGACTGCTCAACGCAGAGGGTTGAGGCTGAGCTGAGTAAAACGAGGGAGGCTTTTGGGGCGAGTGAGAAGAGGATGGATGCCTCCGAGCAGGAGCTGGGCAGATTGCGACGTACTGCTGACACTGCTGCCAAAGACTGCCAGTCTGCGCTTGCTGAGGTCAGTCCTGCTTGCATGCCTCATATCCTTTGGGCCCGACTCTTCCTCCCTTGCTCATGCAGAGGTCCTGCATGCTTCATGCTGCTCTGTATGATATGACTTTGCGCATGCTTAGCAGTGTCACAAATCAGAGCCTTGCGCCTGGTCTCTCTAGCGATAGACGTTGAGCCATGTGGCCAGCTGGCAGACAGGTACAGTACACTGATTGTAGTAGTTGGTAGACCAGGTTGTGACATGGAGTCTACCAATTAGTAGAAGCATTGAAGTGTAGGCCATATGGTGATATGCTTGTATGGTGATGTGCTTGTAGCTTCGTTGTTTGCACGTCAAGCAGACTGTCATTGCATGACTGTTAGCTTTCCTAGGTAATGTTCTTGCTCCTGTTGACATCCTCTAAGGTAAGGTTGGTGATAAGCGCCACTGTAAATTTAGTGCATGCAAACTTCCCAGGCGTGTCAGTAACATTCTCACTTTGTCCTCAGGTGGGAGAGGTAAAGAAGGCCTTGACAAGCAAGCAGCAAGCCGTGCAGCAAGCAGAGCAGCTGCAGCAGTCATCGCAGCGGGAGCTACAGCAGCTGCAAAGCCAATTAGAAGAAGCCTTACGAGACCGGGCATCAACCCAAGAAGCGCTTCAGGAAGCAAACTCCAAGGTCTGAAACTGTGCCACCCACAGTGTGCAAATGTAATTGGCAACATCAGTCAAAATGGTGGTTGTTCTGAGCGCAGCTCATGTCCTGAGCAATTTGTTCATTGGCCAGCTTAATACAACGTGTGTCTGAGTTGGGCCGATGTGATGTGCGTTACAATGCATGTCTGCCATTCTTGCATGTGCATCAAGTCATTCCTCCAATGCCTCTGACAACTCATGAAACATGTCTGCATGTCCAATCTGTGTCTCAGCTTGTGAAACTCTGCTGCTGAAACCTACTTCAGCATGGTGCAAATTTGCCATTACATCAGCCATGACCATTCTGTCATGTGCAGGCTAGTCAGGAGTCAGAGAGCGCTGCTGGCCGCCTACGAGATGCTGCAGCAGCCTCAGAGGCTCTGCAAGCACAGCTGCAGCACCTTCAGGCACAGCAGGAGGCCAACTCTGGGACTCCACAGGCAGAGCAGGCACCGGCACTTATCTCTGCTGAAGATGCTGACTGTAAGCTGTGCCTGCAAGCTGCTGGTCACCATCTCATGATGTTGCATACTGCCTCCTCAACGCTGTTGCCTGCGACTTGCGCTTGTGTTGTTGGATGTTTGTGGCACAAAATGCAAGTGTTGTGTTCAATGAAGCTTTTCTCTCTTTGTGCTTGACTCTTGACTGCGCACAGAGTGATGTTGATTATGACTCACCGTTGTGATCATCAACATGCATGCACGGCATAGCCGTCAAGCCACATCCTGCACTCAGACCAAGTCAATGCCAGAGGTCAAGGTGTTGTGCACATCGACGGCTTTATATGCTGCAGCTCTGTTGGAAGAACTTGAGAGTCTTGTGGAGCAGCTGGACCAGCAGGAGGCCTCCAAGAAGCAGGCCCTGGACCGGGCTGAAGCTGCTGAAAGGGATCTGGAAGCACTAAAGCTTCAGCAAAATTCAGTAACATCTCTTGATTGTACCTATAGTTACCTGCTACTTCATTTGACATTATCGCATTGCCTTGTGGTTATCCTCCTGTTCACAGCCCATGAGTCAAAAGCTTGTTGCCAAATATGATGCGTACAATGTCATTATCATAGCTGCTCTGCTGGTGTGTGATTTGGTGTATGTCCAACTTGAAGCTTTGCTCCTGCTGTCCACTTAGCTCAGCTGTGGGTACAGCCATGGCAGGATGTGACACCAATGTGCAAAGCTTAGTGTGTGCAGGGTGATGAGCCCAAAACCAAGCAGGACGTTGGAGGTCCAGGGTCAGCAAGTGGTGAGCCTGCCAAGACAGCAGCTGTTGTTGCTAGTGCTGATTCACTGGTAGGGACTTGCACCACCAGGAACAAGCTGCTTGTCACACACACTGCAGCTATTGTTGAGTAAGGTTCTGTGCTGCTGTGTCTCTGTACAACTGTGCCTAGTCTACAGTGCATGCAGCTGCAACTGCCAACAGCTGCTGGGACTGTCATCACTTTGAGGAGTACTCCCTGTATAATGGTAACCAAATGTCACTGCAACATGCTGTCAGACATGAGTCACCGGAGTGGACGAATGCTTTGAGCCTGTGCAGGCTGCAGCCAAGGAGAGAGTGCAGCAACTTGAAGCAGAGAACAAGCAGCTACGCCAAGCAGCTTCAAAGCGCAGTGAAGCGTTGGCACAGGCTCGACATTTCATTGACAGCAACTTACAGCGCTCTTCCGCAATGCTCCAAGGAACAGCTGACAGTCAGGGCAATGGCGTGCCAAAGCAATCAAGTGAAGCAGGAGATCATGCTAACAAGTAGTGTAGGCAGACACAATAAGCATCGATCTGTTACTGACTGCTGTCTGGGACCAGCTTTTGGGCTCCCGAGTGCAATAAAGAAGTGTCTTCAGTGTGATATAATTCAAAGTGACTGTTAGGTGTATTGGCATAATGTTGCCAAACCTTTTGTTGACCTGACTATTTCCATGTACCCAATTGGTTGCAAATGTCAGCATCTCACTGAACACAATGCTGATGATTGTATGCTCATTCTACACATACTGCGTGGCCAGGACTGACAAATGCTGGCTACTTGCCATTTGTGCCTGCATCTGAAGATTTGCCTTGCTTGACCACCAGCTTGTCTGATTGCAGATGCTTGAGACCTATTGGTGCAACAGCTTGTGATGCCATTGCAGCGCTGTCTGCATTTTCATATGCCGCCTGCGGCCAAAACAGAAAATAAGTAGCCTATCTGTAAATGTAGCATATTGAGCATGAGTTCATGAGGTTCACAGACATTCATCTCGAATTCACATGAAGCCGAATGCCAGAGATAAGCCTCTGCAGGTTGACCATGCGTAGGCAAGGTATCAAAAGTGCAGCATTGATATGAGGCAGATGAGAACAACAAGACAGCCCTGGCAATGAGAACTGATGACTGCATGCATGATGGGAATTTTGCCATATAATGATAAGTGCACCCTGTCAGCATTGTGTGAATTTGCCTACCCCATCAGGAGGAGCTCCTGCCTTTGAAAGCTCCTCGAAGGTCCCTTCAGAGTACTTTATCTCCCTGATGACTGGGCCTACTGTAGAGTCAGTGGTGAAGGGGCAGAACAATCTGGTCTCCCGTAGCTTCACCAGCACTTTGTCTACTCTCAGGAAGAAGCGTAGTAAGACATACCAGCATCGCGGCATGACTCGCACCTGCACATTGCAACAAAAGAAGTTGATAATGCAGCATGCGGGTGCATTGCATGAAGGAGCAACTCCATAGTTGGAGCTCGTGCGCTTCAGATTAATGATTTTCATGGAGTAGACTTGAAGCACGCAACAAATGCTCAGACTCATGACTGCTGGTCAACATTGCTGCTGGTCAACATCTGAGGATAGCCTTTGATACTGTGAGGGTGCCTCAATGCAGAGGGCTAATGCATGGGCAGCAAGGGCTGTCTTGCCCACAGCAACCACTGTGGCATAAGTGTGCAAAACAAGGGTACAGGTCAGCATAGGACTGTGGACACAATCACGCAAGTGACGCAGGTCAAATGAGCATTTGTGTCAAAAGAATTGTCAAATATCACAGGGGCACAGAGCTGCACCAACGCAGCCTATGTCAGCTCAACAGTCATTTTTGCGTCAAACATTAACATGATCTGCAACCATATAAACATACCTTGACACGGAGCTGAGATACCCCGTTGTCATCAAGCTCAGACTCATACAATGGGACTTCATCCCAGAACAGTATGGGATCTCGCGCCATGAGCATGGAACGATCCATGCCCTCATTGGTGGCCTCCCAGGAAGCTTCTATTTGAGATGCATCAGCACTGCTGTCTGTGTCCATGCTGCCTGCATAGTCTGTTGTGTATGTCCTGCATCTAGATGCCAATAGTAAGCTTGCAGGCTATGGTTGTAATTTCAGCATTGATACTGCTCTCTCTCCCCTGCTGATCTAGATGTTCAGCTTGAGGTTGGTCATGCAATGAGTTCAAATGATGGTTCTCACCAGTCATAGTCAAATGATACAGCTTGGTGTGCAGCAACATCCTTTTCTCGGGTGCTCATCCAGGTCTGTGCTGAGAGCACTTTGACAGGCGGGACCTTGGCAGCCTGCCATGCCTGGAGAGCTGCTTTTGCTGTGAAGCTCAATGCAATGCCTGTGTGCTCATGGCGCAGGACCAATCGACTGTCTGCAAACAGCTGCTCTGGGGTGTTCTTTGCTTTGCCTAGTTCCTCTCGGAACTGATCTGTGTCTGCATCTCCTGCAGCCATGTTGAGTTGCTGAAGCTGGCAACGGCGTCAACGCATTATGAGTTGAAGCAAGGATGGTCAACATGCCTGACTAGGCTAAGGGATGTACTTAGGATTGGAGCTTTCACGGTCTGCACGGTCCAGCCTCGGATTGTCACGCCGCTGCCATCAGGGACAACAGTACCTCCAGCGTCACGAACAGCTGCACGTACAGCATGAGTCTGGTGAACAAAGCGTAAGAAGTGAGTGAACGAGTTGTGATCATATCGTTTACCTGCTAGATCGACCGACATCCCCAACAGTGTACAATGCAGAGCTTAGCAGGTCACAGTGGCGAAACCCGCATACGCATGGAATCGTTCAAACGCGCTACGGCTGAGCCAAGGAGGCCTTGGCGCATGGCAGGCTCGGCTTTCTTCAATGCATGCAGCTTCCTGCGCCGATTCGTCTTCAGGCCGGCGGAAGTGCAAAGCACCACTCCATTGCGCGATGACACCAGAGCGCAGCTCCCTTTTACCTCCATAGCAAATCGTGCTAACAGGGCTTTCCTGGAGCTCGAGCCTAATTTGCATCAAGCTCTGTTCGGACCCCTGTGCATGCCAGACATCTGCTTCACTACCACTCCGTTGACCCGTACAGCTTTGAAAGCTTTGACCTGATATCGCCAACATGCTGGATATCAACATTTTCAGGGCAGGTACGCACAAGCCCATGCATCTGGCTGGGGAGCGCAGCCCGCTGTTGACAACCTTCTGACCTAGGCCTGCTCTGATGTTTGCATGTGCTGTGCATAGATAAGGGAGGCGACCCAGAAATCGTGCGAGAAAGCCAGAGACGCAGATTTGCTGATGTGGCTCTTGTTGACCAGGTCATTGAGCTGGATCAAGAATGGAAAGCAGGTGACCTATAGCTTGCATCTGACTAGTGTTGCAATAATGCAATGTATAATATCAAGTTGTGCTGCTGTGTAGCCATTTCTCATATGGAGACCCTGAAGATGCAGCGCAATGCTCTGAACAAGCAAATTGGGGAGAAGAGAAAGGTCAGCACCTCATGCAGCTAAACAGCATCAGTGCTGAATCTGATCCACGCCCATGCAGTCTGCATTCCCTGTGATGCGTCATGCAGAAAAAGGAGGATGCTACAGAGCTTCAGGGCAAGAGTGTAGCACTGAAGAAGCAAACAGAGGAGGCGGAGGTCATAAAGAATGAGCTAGAGAGCAAGCGAGACAAAACCATGGTTGTGATCGGCAACCTGGTGCATGACTCCGTGCCAGTTGACAATGATGAGGTATGTCACGGTCTGTAGCAGTGCACACAATGTTAATTGTACTGCAACTTTTGCACTCACTGCCCACAAAAGTGCCTGAGAAACCACTTGTGAGGCTGTGTTTCTTTCATAGCCACCAACCTGTAACGTGATGCCAGCAAAATATGAGGCCTGCACTAGAGTTATTTGTGCCATGCTGACAGGTGAACAATGTGGTGGTCAAGAAGTCAGTGCATCCTGCAAGAGAGGAGGGGGGCCTGCTGAGTCACGTAGACCTGGTTCAGATGCTTGACATTGTAGACCTGGAGCAAGGAACCACTGTCGCAGGCATGCCTTCCTGTCATCATTGTGAACATGCAATGCTCCACTCATGGCAATAGCATCATGTCTCAAACATCCGCATGGTGCACGGCTTAAGCGCCTATTACTGCACATTGACTTTCATGTGAACTTGTCTTGATATATTTCCTTGGAACATATGCAAGCTTTTGTATATTCAAATGGCCATGCATCCACAAAGAGTGTTACATCAGATGGCAGCTGTGTGTACACGTAGCCCTCGAAACTTACGATTCTGTTCTTTGTAGTTGATTTTCTTTCTTGTACGGTGTCTTGATAAGCTTGGCCATGTCATACTGTTTGAAGACCTACATTAGTGTTACTGATGCATCCTGTATATCACTACCAGCAGCTGACAACAGCCTATTGGACACTTCAGGAGGAAGAGGGTTTTACCTCAGAAATGAGGGTGTACTGCTGAACCAGGCCCTCATACAGTTTGCCCTTCACTCCAGCTATGAGAGGGGGTCCATGCCCATCATGACTCCCTTCTTCATGAGGCAAGACATCATGGGGGAGTGTGCACAGCTGGCACAGTTTGATGAAGAGCTGTACAAAGTCACAGGTGACACCTGGCAGCATGCGTTTCTTTGCTCCTCAAAAAAGAAACCAGAAATATCTCAAACAACAATCTTTTTTGTCAGAGGTTTCCAGAATAAAAAGCTTTTCACCCTAATGGCCCCCAGGCTTGTACTTGGCCTCATTTGCCTGCTTGGAAGCATCTATGACTGGACGGTTCCCTGGTGGCAATATGTCTCTGCAACCCAAATGCCACCCTGGCAAGTTTGTTGGACAGCCTGTGCTGCAGATCTTGCGACCAACTGTGATCTGCTCTTGTTGCGGTGCCATACTCTGGTACCATACATTTGCACCTCTTTTGGGAAGTATGCTATTGACCATGCACATTGCATGCTGGCAGATGTAGATGTGCTGCTGCTTGACCACTGGTGGCTTGGAAGTAAGTACCACACCCAAGTAAAACCTTGCCTGCATGGCTTGTTTGCTCGGAGCAGCAACCTGTCACTGGCCATATCAAGGAGTTTTTATTACTGGCCATACTCCTTGGCAAGGGGTTTCTGTTACTTGCCGTAACAGGGTAGATGCAGCAGCAGCTTGTCATTGGCCATACCAAGGGGTATGTAGCCAAAGTCTCTCACTGGCTGTACCAAAGAGTATGTAGCAATCATCTGTCACTGGTTACACCAACAAGTATGCAGCAACCAAGTGTCACTGGCCAGTATCCAACAAGATTAGCAGGCCAACAGGGCCTTGCAGTTGGGCAACACAGAGAGGAGGCCCTTCATAAGGCTAAAAGGCTGCCAGCAGCTTGTTGAGTGCAGACAAGAGATGGAATAATTTGCAACCCTCTGTGCACAGGCTTTCACGTAACGCATCTTTGAATTCATCTCAAGACTCATTACATGAAACAAAGAGGAAGAGCCATCCTGGGCTCTCAGGCTTCCGGCATCCTGTTCAATGCAGTGTTGCAAATGTGGTGTGAAGTGTGGTGGTTGGTGTGGTGCAGGCGAAGGTGAGGACAAGTACCTGATTGCTACCAGTGAGCAACCCCTGTGCGCCATGCACCGCCACAAATGGTTTGAGGAGAAGGAGCTACCCCTCAAGTATGTGGGCTACTCCACCTGCTTCAGGAAAGAAGCTGGCAGCCATGGCCGAGATACACTCGGTATCTTCAGGTTAGTTGCTACCTGCTGCTGCTGCTGCTGCTGCTGCTGAGTGAGTGTGCTGTTGTCACTGC
>JAABUW010010153.1_pt1 | contig 10535 bp, 9 predicted proteins | sample 5560081 | NCBI WGS metagenome assembly JAABUW01 (sample SAMN10711882, study PRJNA513363) | rock metagenome | isolation source: Antarctica rocks | place: Antarctica: Victoria Land, Knobhead sud | reverse complement strand
CACTGGGTATCATGCCCGAGGAACACTACGCATCTGGTGCTATTGGGTCTGAAGAGGAAAGCGAAGATGACTCCCGGGGTGTCCCAGATATGGGAGCTTGGCAGGGCACACGAGATGACGTGGAGGTGCCCGCCGTAAACCCTGCTACTATGCACTATCAACAACAAACGTCCAATCTTGCAAGCTCTGAAGAGGAGATTGAGGACGACGGACAGCTTTCAGAAGTCGAAGCACCCGCGATGGCTACGCAAAACGATGTTGAGGTGACGGAGACCACAGATGTGACTACGCAGGAGCAGTATGAAGTGATTGACATTGCTAGCTCTTCGGACGAGGATGAAGACGAGTCTGAACCTTTAGAAGCTCGACGAGGCGAGGTGAGCACGCAACAGGATGTCGAAGCCCTCGAGGCAATGTACGACCTCGCGCAACAGCCTCAATCATCCGGTTTCGCACTGGACAACCAGGAACTCGTTCAAGCTCGCGAAGACGTCGTGTTCACTCGCTCGAGTGAGATCCAGATCACGCGGCGTTCTGAGGATATGGACATGAGAGATCTCTCCCATGACGCAGAAGTTGTTACTTTCCATGATACCTATGACGCGGTGACAACCGGGATGGTACAAAACGGCACGCTCATAGCCTCCGAGGAGCTAAGTGGTGTCGCTTCGAACGTTCTGGACATCATGGACAGCCACGGTGAAGCATCAAGTGGTCGTTTGGAAACTACGGAAGCTGAACTCGAACCTTCGTCACTTTTAAGAGTGCCACAGAGAAGTCCGTCAGAAGAACTGTCGCACCCAGTGCTTCCTGCTGTCAGCGAAGAAATCGAAACAACACACCGCGAGACGATTCAAGCTCCGTCGTACCCAAGCTTGCCACTCAGTCCATCGAATTCTCAGTCTTTGCAAGGTATGTTGTCACAGACAACCACATTTTTAGCGCCCCACGGCACAACGCATACAACAATGCCACCGACGCCTCAGCTTACACAAGCCACATCGGACAGCGCACTGGAACAGATGGTTGAGGACGGCATTATCGAAGATGCGCTAGCTTCGCAGCAGACCAATGCTGAACCCCAGGAGCATTTACTCAAGCAGGGCATCGAAGGCGAGCCGAGTGCCTCGCAGCAGACGAATGCCGAAGACCATATGGACGCACCGCTCGTTGATGGAGAAGCGGAGGTGCCGACCACGACCAAGAAGACACCAGCGCGGAAGTCCATCAGCAATCGGATCAGCAATGTACCCAACGTCATATCTGCATGGTTCTCGCCCAAGCGGTCGAATGGCGTAGTTGGCGCGAACGATGACCACCTTCCACAAGCACCTGCGAAAACGAAGGCGAAGGAACACCCGACCGCACAAGAACAGCATAAAGACGCCTCTCCACTAGTTCCAGTTCACAGCAACGGAGTGTCAACCTCACTTTCGTACTTCACGCCGCTCTCACGACTAGACGCATGCCTCAACCCTTCGAATTCACAGTCGTATGGTGCTGGAACTGTCGACATCTTCGCCGTGGTCATAGACAAGACGAAGGAGCCTACTCGTGCTAAGAGCGGACCTCGCGACTATAACACCATCTTTCGTATCTCCGATACCAGCATACAAAGCGCATCTAGCGTCCGAGTTGAGGTGTTCCGGCCATGGAAGGCAACATTGCCAGTGGCCGAAGTCGGTGATGTGATTTTGCTTCGCGATTTCAAGGTCAAGTCTCGTAAGCGTCAGGCATACTTGCTCTCTACTGATGCCAGTGCGTGGTGCGTGTGGCGCTACCATGCTGCAAATGTAGCCGAAAGCAATGCCGACAAACCGGCGTGGGCTCGCAAGGCCACCGAACAAAGTGGTAACGCAGTGCGCGAGGAGGTCAAAGGACCCCCCGTCGAGTTCGGTGAGGAGGAGCGAGGGCATGCTCGTAGCTTGCGGCTTTGGTGGGAAGCTGGAAGCGAGGCGAGTGTCGACGAGGAGCGCAATGGCACGAGCATGGAAGATATCGGGACTAATGGCCACTTGCCTGAACCTGTTTCAGCGAAGCTATGATACGTTGTCGATCGATTCTTAAGCAATATCAAGTTCACAGCCAGATATGCTCCGATGCTTTCACGTGTTTCGATGTATCGCAACGTATTATCGTCTCTCTTTCACCAGCCGTACTCTTCGCAGCCTCATGGCAGAGCCTGGTACATTTCCAGCAGCTTCGGGTAGTCTGGTGTTCCCAGACCTGTGCTCGGATCCCTAGAACCAGTTCCTACCTTAGCAATGCAAGCATTGACAAAGATCATGTCGATCTTACGATTCAGGCACTGCAGGAAAGATCTAGAATTACAACGCTGGGTTAACGAAGCCACCAAAGCCCTTGCCTACCGCCGCTCGCTCTTCGTTGATCTGGGTAAAAGCGATCTAGGAAAAGTGCATTCACAAGCGTTATTACCGATGCCCAGATTGCTAACAAACAGTCAGCCAGTGCGCATTCATACAAGACAGTTATGGGCGCCCAGATCACAGACCGATGTGACCCAACGACAAGCAATACTTACGGGTAGCGATCGAGGTTACAGATACCCCTGCACCGTTGATGATATTGCCGTTGACCGGGATTTGGAAGGATGCGCCGCTGGCGCCCAGCAGTGGTGCGTTGCCGACTGGTGTTGCATTTAGAGCAAACACTATCTAAACTCTCCGGGAATTGGAAACACTCCATTGACAGCAGGCATGGTAGGTAGATTGCCCTCGTTATTGAGACTAGATAACTGAGGACGGCAAAACTCATGTACGGGGCGGATTATTAGTACGCTTAGTCGACTTTGCGATGGTAGTTGACCTGACGCTGCTGGTGCTGAGATATAATTGCGAGCTGTCGTGACACAAAACAGCCGTGCCGGACATCTTGCTAAGTTCGAATGACCTGGGGTTTAGATGGCGAACGGACCATACACGGTGAGGCCTCGCTCAAACTTCCGCAGTCTTTGGACGACCGGATCGTCCTCTGGTTGGTAGACAGGCTGACCTCGGTGGTGCTGCGCTGGCGGCGTCGGTTCATATTCGACTCGGACTACAATCCCTCGTCCTTGTTGCCCTGTATATACTATTAGCTCGATGCCTCGTTTTACGAATTGCATGACGATTTTACATCCTGCTCCTCTCGGTGTGCCATGCGGCTGGTATCTCCCTCGGAGACACGTACGTAAAGCTTGATCGACCAATCCCGGCTGCGGTTGCACCGATAGTGCCACCAAGGCAATGAGAATCGGTAGCTCGCCGACCAGAGCACCGTGGGGTGGTGGCGCGGCGCGGTCTTGTTGAGGTGCTAGATGTCGATCGGGTAGGAGTTCGGGTAGTGCAACATTGTTCGGTGACTGAAGACAGATACGTCCATTCGGCTGCCGTTTCCATGCGTAGGACCTGCGGAACATGCCGGTCTCCGAAGGCCAGTTGAATGACAATGGGACCCAATCGTCCGTCGACCTCACTTCGCCATTCGAGTCATCTGAAGTGTTTTCATCCTCTTCAGCACCTTGGGCACGACCGGCTCGAGGATTGCCTGTTCCATCGCCCACTTTGCAATCGATGGCGTCGTCATTGAAGACCCAAATACGGTCGACGTCTGCATAGAGGGAGTAAGTCTTGTACAGACGTCGTCTGGTGGTAGAGCGTGATGCTGGGTGAACACTCCAATTGTCGTATTGATAGCGCCCGCTTCCCGCAGCTATGTTACTACCTCGGGGACGTGGCGGTTGCCAGCGACCTTGGGCATAGCGTTGCTGGAAGTCAGTGCTCCGGCGCATCTCGCGTACCCTGAAGCTGAAGCGAGGGGACTCGTTCGGTTGCTATGTTGACACACGCAGTCAGGATGCAGCCCCTGCAGCTCGGCAATGAAAAGATGACGTACCAGTGCCATGATTTACATGTGGGTAATCGTGGCGGCTTCTGCTGTCCACGCTCGCAGCTGCTTGACTGCCGCTCAAGTACAACAAGGTGTATGAGGCGGTCTGATCGTTCTCTGAGCATCTCGAGGTCTGCATCTGAGTTGGGAGCATGTCGCCGGCGTTTTGAACAACAGCGCACCCTCAGACCGAACGTTTCTCAGGTATTGCGCTGTCGTCACTGAAGACTATCAAGTCCTCAGACCGGTGTGGAATCTGACCACTCACGAGCGAGCTTTCTGACCACTGCTAGGTTGAAGCATCAACAGCAAAACCCTTTGCAACTTTGACTTCAGGTTGCTCTTTGTCGTTCGTACAACAGCCAGTGACCACGATGTCGTCCCGCATAGCCTGATCGGCGCAGCGATCTTTTGACAGTGAATTTTTGGGTGGTCATTGACAAGCATGCCTCGCCTCCGCAGTGTCATCGAAGGGAGGCCTTCCGCGTTCACCTGGCTTTGATCGGATATCAGCGCCGGATCTTAGCCAGACCCAGTGGTCCACTTCGCACTATCCGGAAGTGAGGACAACACAGCGCCTGCTAGCATGCCACATCGGTCTGAACTGTGGATCATGAGAGCATCGATCGGACTTGCGGGCCACACTCCCAAGCCCCAAAGGAGACGACCGTAGGCCCGATAAGTAAGCTTCGATACGCTTCTCGAGACGGCGCATGACTGTGCTCCTAAGTCATCCCTGTTCCTATTAAGTTCGACCATTTCTAGTAGAACGATCCACGAGGAATAGCACTCACGTGATGCGGTCCAACTTCCAACCGTAGCGCTGGATACGAGAGACCATCGGAGCCGAACGTCATCGGCAGTTGCAGACCAGAATGATGGCCGCTCTTTTTTCCGCTCTGCTTCGTCCTTCTCCACGTCGCTTGGTCGTCCAACCACAGAGCAAGGTCAGCTTTCGAGAGCAGAGCTCCGAAGCTGCCCCAATCCGGAAAGGTTGTAGCGGCACAGCGCTGCGATCACAGTGTTGAACTTTTATTGACAGAAAGAACGAGAGAATGGATGAGGAGGGCCAGCAGCAGATATATGTCCGCAAACGAGAAGTCAACCGATGCAGATTGGCTGAGTCGACCGTGGACCCGTCCTTCCATCTGCACAGCTGCCTGACCATTCAAGCGTATTTGCCTTGCTGCCTCATCGGAGAAGAAATGCGAACCGCTTCGCTGGCGACAAGCATGCTATCAGGGTCATCGGTAGATGTTAACGCAGACTGCGACTGGTCCTCACGATGCCTGCGGATTGGCGTGATCCTTTAGTGGAAGGCAGCTAGCCTCTGGGCCGCATCATGGTTCTGCGATACATCAAACGACCTCAATCGTTGCAGGGGCTGCAAACCAGGCGCTCGTCCCTCGTTGGCCGGCAAGGCGAGAATAAGTTGACAGAGTTGAGAGAACTGGTGTGCCCTCGGACGAAGTAGATTGGCCGCACGTATGACCGAGCGTACGCAAGCTGTTAAGCTTCGGTGATATTGTAGTACTCAAGGATATACACACACAGCTGCGACTGCCACTGTGTCAGGCCGTGCCGTTGCCGGCGCGCATCTAACAGTACCATTAGATGTCCGGTGGCTTCGGCGTCGATGGCCAGTGGTCACGAGCAGTCGATTGAAGCATTCTTCGATGCTTTATCAGTCGAGAAGTCGAATTTGGCACCAATTTGAGTACCTGAGTCGCAGAAGGACAACCTGCGGCCAGAAATGACAACAGAGATCAAACCATGACCAGTGATACGAAAGTGGGAGAGTTGCCGGGAAGAATTCAAGATTCCATCTTGCCGTTTGAAGTTGACAGTCACCAGACGACGTCTCGGAGCAAGCCTACCTTTGATGCCCGTCATACCGCAGATACCCTCCTGAGTAGTGTAACGATCCGACGCAGATAGCACAAGACCTCATGAGCCGTAGCGCCGGGATATCATCCTCTCGCTCTGGCTATGGACAAGCATCCTCAACATTGCTCAGGCGCCATTGTAATAGTCGTGGCTGAAGCGCCGGAGGTATTGAGCGCTCTGAAAACGCGAGGTAAAGGCCCGGGAGCCATGACGTTGCATGCACATGTTTATTTCTCGAGGACCCCCGGCATTTTCTCGAGACCTGGATTTGTGACACGGCGGACCTGGAGTCGTAACATAGCTGGATCTTGGTCGAGGGAGACTGGCTCATGCATCCGTGGTACGAGTTCGGATGGCTGGAGGACGCGCGAAAGGCTCGTCGGGGTGGCACATCGCCAGCGGTTGAGTTGCGGAGAGAGAGCAAAGAGAACTCATCAGGAGCAGATGCTGCTGATTCATTGATACATAGGGGGTGTTGCTGGTAGAATGTTGCTCGAGGGAAGAAGGTTTGGCACGGCCATCATCCGCCAAGATTTGTCTTGGCTAGAATAGATGGATGCATCGATGGTTGAAAGAATATCTCGGTGCAATCGTATTTATCCGAACGACCATCTTACACTTGGTATCAGGGCCATACGAGCCATCACTTCACAGCATGACAATCCGCAAGGTCATTCGTTCATTGCTAGTTACGTACACCAAGCAGACGCTGATCCGGTTGATCCTCCGTCTCTGCCCTCCTCCACGTTATCGAGAGCAGGTGGCTCGTCGATGACAAGCACGCAAAATGGACGACTTGAGACAAGAGCATCTCCAAAAACCGACAACATCGATGTCGACCAATGATTGGGCCCAGCAGCTTCCCGCGGTCCCGGGGGAGGTTTGCTTCGCCATGTGCTGTTCGTACGTTGACCGACGCTAGTGTAGAACCGATTATGTCAAGGAGACCATATCAGCCGAAATCGTCTCGTGGAATGACGTAAGACTGAGATGCTCGAACGTTGTTATGCTTTGATGCGTACTCAGCCGTAGCCAGGACTTGCGGGACAAGTCTTCCCCGTGCAGTCCGTATACCACAGGCTGGAGCTGCACTGTCCTCCGAGGCCCATCTCATGCCTCGAGTCGAGCAAAAGTCGCAGCGCCTGGTAGTGAGATCAGTCTCTGGCTGCCAAATATGGCCGACATAGCATCAAGGACGCTATATGACGTACCTCATTCGAAGAGAGTCCAGAGCTAGCCGCTACATGGAATATTGTCTGGCCCTCTTAGCTGCATGGAGTATCGTCCGGGCCTCCTAGCGCCTTGATACACTCATTTATACCTCCGGTCACGCCGCTTGGACACTCAAAGTGTGCATGCAAAAGCCAGGGCGAGGGAACATCCTGGGCATCGTGTGTCTGGTCGGCGTACGTCCAAGCCGTCACCGCCTGCTGGCCGCCCAACGACAATTGGAGGCATCCGAGGAGACCATGGCCAGGCCCTGGACCAAGCCCGAAGCAATATCCGTCCCCACTCAACAGCGTCTGATTCCAGGCCTGTAAACACTAGGGTCAGCTCCATATGCTGTGTCATGCCATAAGATAAGAAGGCCAAACTTACAGCACCTAAGATGTCGACCGTTTCGACTGAATCACCAGGTGTTCTGCTGCAGGATGCGGATGGAAGACGAACGGCTACAGTAGTGGCGGGATCACTGGCTGTCGGACTCGGACTTGGAGTGTCTGTCGGACTTGGACTTGAAGTAACGAGACCGCAGGGTTTGTCTTCCGGGCACCCGGTGAGCTTGACACATGCATTCACGAGGGCTGAGTTGCCGGGAGGGAGTGCAAAGGCAGCTTCAAACGACCAGGGACTTGGACTGTCTTCGAACGTCCACCCTGTGACCGTCAGCGCGGATTCGGCGGTCCCGCCCAGAGGTAGTTGGAGGCATCCGAGAAGGCCTCTGCCAGAACCTGTCCCAGCTCCGGAGTCATGGGTCTCCCCATTTAGACGTGCCATATTCCAACCCTGCAGATTTGAAATTTAGCTGCATGTTCCGAAAGCGATATTAGCAGGCGGGACGTACAGCTATGAACAGCTCGTAAACCTCAAGACCATCGAGGTTTACCTTTGAGGGGAAGGTAGTCGGTATACAGCCATCCGCTTCATTACACATGCTGCAGCTTGCAGTAGGAGATGAGGCTGATGACGTAGATGATGAGGATGTGGTCACTGAGGTTGTCTGGTCCGGATCTGTGGTGACGGGGGGTGATGTAGATTTAACAGAGGGACACAAAGTCAGCATACCACGCTCTTTCCGTCTGGGATGCACATACCGCACTAAGCGTTATTGGTAAAATCCGACTTACAAATCGGCATGTAGAATGGTGCCCAATCATAGCTGTAAGTCATGGTGCTAGACATCGAACACGCCGAGGTCGAGACTGTTGTGGTTACGATCCCACTGGTATATTGGGTATCGACCTTGGTGGATTGCGATGTGCTGTGCTGGTTTCGCTGTCGGTTTCGATTACATAGTGCCACTCGAATACCGTGGTTTCGATGCCGCCATCGAATCCGGGAGGTTTGTAGCTCCCGCATTCGATATAAATATGGTCTGCACCGACGTTGTACTTCCAGCACTGTTGACCAACGGAATAGTTGCAAGAGAGCTGAGGGCGAGTGTGGTGAGACTACCGTCTATCGAAATCGCGGTCGAATCCGAGGACAGACTAGCTCCAGTACCTGGGATAATGGTTGTCTACAACGATGTAACTCCAGCGCTATCAACCAGCGAAATGGTCGTTAAAGAGCTGAGGGCGACTGTGGTGAGAGTATCGATATCTCCGTCGAACCTATTGACGCAAGTATCGTCGTTAGAGAGCTTTTTAGGGTCGTTAGAGTGCCGGTCGTAGCACCAGTACTACCGGTTAGATGTAATAGTGTCACGGAGTTGACGGGCACCGTCGCGGCGATGCTACCGTCAATGACGATTTCCGTTGAGCTCGGGGGTGAGACGCTTGTTGTGGTGCCGGCCGTTGCCCCGGTGCTATCCGTCAGCGGTACACTCGTCAACTCGTTCACAGGAACTATGGTAGTAGCTCCGGCAATCACGATTGATGTGCATGAGAAGCTCTGGGTCGAGCCTGTCTGGAAGGCTGCGCACAGAACGTCGAGTGCGTTGGTCGGCGATGGCGATGGCGATGGCTCGGCTGCCTGCGCAAGACGCCATGAAGAGGCGAGTACACACAGGAACAACCTTCCTGCAGGTATGGTGAGAAAAGGAGAGCGCAACTAGCAGGCAGAGAGATGCGAGGCAACAGGAAATTCTGCCGCGAGAAGAAACTCAGTGTAGCCAAGAAGGTAACGAATGCACTATCAGCTAAAGGAGCTTGGGAAAAGCACTCGCACTCACACTCACACTCCCGTGATCTTACGCATAGGATCAAATATAGCATTGACCAGGAACGTGTTCCTAATTCGCGACGTTTGATTGAATGCGTTCCATGGCGCCTCGAGACTGGAGTCCTAAAGCAAGTGATGCCGCCGGAAAGGCTACGAGAACAGAGCAGGTACAGAAGCCCTAATGCTGCGCCAGTCAAGTACGCAAACGACATGAAGTCGAGATGAGCATTGAAGGATAGAAGGTTTAATTCGAAGGATATCCAGGAGTTCTTCACGTCCTTCAAGTCTTCCGTGCTGGCGCTACTGTGGCGGCAAGGCACGGCACGGTCCTCTAGCTTTCGAGAAATGCCTAGGTACCTCACCTGCGCACACTTGCGTACCGGCCTGTGATGATGGTGGGTTAGCAGTCCTTGTTCTTGGATGGTGCTGTTCTCTTGACTTTCAATTTGTATCAAATGTCATGCTGTTTTTTGGGGTTTGCCAAGTTTTCTTACCTCAGCATTTTTTTGCAACTTCCTCATCAAGACCGAATTTTTCTTGAGAGCTCTTCGATCAATACATGTACTTTAACTCCACGTATATACCCTTTAACATGGAGTCCGAAAAGCCCATCCACACCCTGGTCCTGGACACCGGCTCAATCATCAAAAACGAGCCCTCAGTCTCCACCCTGCTCAATCAATCTGAAATTCTCATCACTGTACCAGAAATCTTGACCGAAATCAAAGACGCAGCCACACGATCACGAGTAGAGACCACATTACGGCCTTTCCTGACTCTGAGATCCCCGAACCCGAATAGCGTGAAATTTGTGACCGACTTTGCTAGACGAACTGGAGATCTGGCAGTGCTCAGTCGACCGGATATTCTGATTATTGCCTTGACCTACGAACTGGAGTGCGAGCGCAATGGTGGCGACTGGAGACTGCGACGAGCTCCTGGGCAGAAACGGATTAATGGCTCCCCTCCGCAAAAAGACGCTGTAGAGGTGAAAGATGTGGGTGGCAAAACGGCAGGAACGGATGGGCTCGAGAAAAAGACTGATGATCTGGAGGAGCCGTCACCAGCGCGGGAGTCTGCTTCGACTTCTATCGCGCAAGAGACTCCTTCTGTCGCGCGGGAGACTGCTTCTACCGTGCCGGAGACTTCTTCCGACTCTCTGCAGGCCACGGATCCGGTACAGCCCGAAAACTCATCAGATGTCCCTACCAACACAGAACAGGATTCAGCCCCCAGCGAGACCGATGCCCGGCCTATGGACGACCTCAGCGTGGCTCTAGACGACACAACTATCAGTTCCGAACAAACACCACCCCAAGAAGACCCTACTCCACCCACGGACGCAGCACAAGATAGCATAACGACCACCCCCGCGC
>JAABUW010010152.1_pt1 | contig 10535 bp, 5 predicted proteins | sample 5560081 | NCBI WGS metagenome assembly JAABUW01 (sample SAMN10711882, study PRJNA513363) | rock metagenome | isolation source: Antarctica rocks | place: Antarctica: Victoria Land, Knobhead sud | reverse complement strand
GTTTCGCCAAAGTAACCACAGGATCACCAAAGACTGAACTAACTACCAGGTTCTCTAGTCGATGTCATCTGCACGATCCGCATCTTGAGATCTCAACAACGTATGCGCAAGCCCGCAGCCTTCCAGGACATTTGAGCTGCTCCTATGGGACCGACGCAGATGGGACCACCGTAGTACCCTGAAGGCCAGGAGGGTCGCATGGACCAGCGATGCCACATGTCGTCGCAAACAAACGCCATCTGCAATCGCAGTATACAGCACTTAGAACAGGGTATGCTCGCAATCGGGCCGTCGAAAAGCTGGCGCTGTCAAACTCGCAACATTTCGCCCGAAGTGGCAGGACTTAAGGATCAGCAGCCTACTTCTCAAGACATCACCAAGACAGCGCATCCTCATCAAACCTGCTGGCCGCTGTGGTGTCAGAGGACTGCCACGGCCTCTCATGCCGTGGTCGGAGACGGGATAGCGGGACGCAATATCGACGTTGAACGGAGAAGGAGGGCATCGCATTTGTCTTTGTCGTCGCGGACAATAATCATAGTTAGTCAGAGCCAAGTACATGGGCCGGGGCGCAACACGGTGATGCGTTTCTGTACCTCCGCGACCCTCAAAGAATCCCAGAGCACAGCTGAACATCACTATGGTATGATGGGATTTATCGCAGCACACTGGGTTCCGGCTTTCACTGAATGGCGCTCGGCGTTCCAGCTTGGCATACTCCTAGAAGCCGGAAACTGGCGACAAATTGGAGAACGAAATCTCTTCTCTACATGTACTACGCACCATCAGACGGCGGCTCATCACAATGACCAAGCGTGGGAGCTCTTCTTCGTTCCCGATCCGAACCTTTTCCAGATCACCACACAATCGGCCAACCAGCTGGCCGGCCGTGTCGCTGGCACCGTTTCCGCCGCCGCGTTGATCGTCCAACAGTGTACGAACGCCGTACCAGAACCCTCCACCACGTCAATAGTCTCGCAAATATTACCATGCTAGACACTCTCAGCGCAGAGTCTCACAAGCGGAGGCCTAAGTCGCCACAGCTCCAACGCCTCGAGCGTGGAAAGCCGGCCCCTTGAGCCTGGAACCGATCCTTGACGGCGAGCTTCTTAAGACCGCGCCGTCGCTAGGGGTCTAGCGAGAGTCCAAGGACTTGCATCGCTGCCAAGATAGCCGCCTCTGCGAGCAATACAGGACCGCTGGTTGACCTTGAGGCGACTCAGGTCGAATCATCGTTACATTAGCAACCACACACCGCTCCGAGCAAGCAGCAGTGTTCGAAGCGTTCCCGCAAAAGCCGAAACCTTGCAAGCATGCCTATCAAGATCAGCAACACCGGCTGGTAAACGAACTATCTCCTCCGCATGCGTCACGATCGCCCGATCTGCAACCGTTGCGCCAGAGTGAGCAGTCTTGTCACTGCATCATGTACTGCTGCGGCCGGACAGTGAAAAGTCGACAACACATATCTTCAAGGGAACATCAGCAGCCTGGTCCCAGATTGCAGCGATCTGATTGTACCAGCACCCTTGAACGACAAGCCAGTCAGCCAGATAGCGAGACCCGTGGGAATGCCGCGTGTCAGAACGGCGGTGCAACTTCGAGACAGCCAGCGTGGCTCTCGCTACCCTTCATCAAGGCCAATAGTAGGACTAGACGTCATTGCGGAGTCCTGGATCATGGCATAGATGGTTGCGCACCTCGGTAGGTACTCTGGGAAATGTTATGCACATGGGAGAGAGAGTTGGTACAGAAGTTCATGATGAAATCAGTCGTACCGCTGTCATGCTGTGTGAAACGGGGCGGTGAGGGCAGTATCAAGCTCGCTGTTCTCTTGCGCTATCTATTGCAGCTTCAGCCATAACCATCAAGCCACCACAGGAGAGACAAACCTCACCAATGGTCTCCAGTTTCTCAAGTCATGCCAAAATCTTTCTACTCGCCTTCCATGCTTTGCCTCAACACTACCATCGTGGTGGACTTGAGCCGCAGTGATCGGGGATGTATGGCACACGCTCACTGTAGTCCGCTTCGGCTTGACACCGCCGGAGACTCGTGGTGAAGGTCGGCCACCCGGATGGCATAGTGATAGCAGGACCGCTACCTTCGTGGTGAATCTGGACACCTGACCTCGAGAATGTGATGACGTCCGTGGTATCGGCGTCGTTCTTCCGCGGGTGGTATGCACGACGAGTACCGGAAGAGCTGTTTGGATCAGGTCTCTCCACCCTTCTTGCGCTTCGGCGCCTCGAGCTTGGCCCACCCGATCACGAATCCTGGCTTCTCGATCACGTCCTCGTCGCTAAAAGTGAGAGTGATGCGACGGTCCTCCTTCGCCCGCAAGTCCTTGATCATGCTGTCGATGATGTGCTTGAACCTGCCCACATGCGCCGCTTTGACATCTTTCAGCCCGATGATCAGGTTGCCCAACTTCTTACAAGCCTTGACGATCTCGATAACTTTCCTTACAAAGTCGAGAACATGGCGCCGTCAGCTAACCCATCCGCCAATCTTAAGGCTCTGCACATGCTTCTCAAACTCCGGGTGCAGCTCGAACGTGCCCTCGAAGATGTGGAATCCGCAATCCAGATCACCCCAGTCCATTACCCTGATCGCTTGCTTTAGGTAGACAGTCAGGTAGTTCACCGAGCAGTAGGCTTCGAACAGGAAGTCCTTGCTGAATTTTCCGCCGAACGCGACACAGAGGTTGGAGATGATGGGTTCGAGCATGTCGCGAGCGCGACGGGCGCGATCGTCGAAGCCGCGGGTGTGGTAGCGGATCTTCTGGTCGATGTACTTTGGCTCGATGGCGAAGCCGAGGACCTTGAGCTTGAGTTCGTCGGGAAGAGTGAAGAGGGGATGGGTGTTGGTCATCTTGGAGGAGGGTAGATCTGTTCATGAATCAGTATGGTCTGTTCTGAGGTGCAAGGTGTTTGGTGACTGCTCACTGTTCGTACTCTCGGCGGTGTCTGTTGATTTTGAACGCGCCAGAGCCTTGACGATGCGGACGTAAGCGAGAGCACCTGTTTTCGGAGTAGCCATGCTGTCTGGTGGATGGCGCACGTATGTTAGAGTTGTAGTGTAGATGATGAGGTGAAAGGTCGGAGGAGGTGGTGGCGTCGGATAAACAAAGCATGAACTTGTGAATGTGAAGACATTGATCTAGGCACCGATCACGATGTGTTCAAACACCACTTTCACTCGCGATGTACTCTCCTCCCACTGCTAATGACGGTATGAATTGATAGCGTTTGTATTACTGCTGCTGCAATGTAATCTAATGCTTGACATACCTGCTTCAGTCACTGAAGGCACCAACACCGTAGGTGTTCGTATGCTACTCCCTGTGTCTTTGGCGCTGTCTCTAGATACAGGGATAGCTGTACAATGCAACACGACGATACGAGGCATGTTGTAAGGCAATAGAACCAGGTACTACTAAGGGACGGGTACATGGTAGTAGTAGTAAAAAGCTACAAGCAATTCAATCTCTAGCGATCGATCCTCAATCGAACCACGAACCCTACCGTCCATATGGTTAGTCAGGAAGGAAAAAAAGGAGCCCAATAAAGAGTATAGTCAAATTAACGGCTGTGGTTAGTATGCTCTATCAAGTGCAGGTTAATGTTCTACTTAACAGGAGGGGGAATATACTTACCACTAATTAAGATCCGGGAAGCCGAAACCAGTTGCCACGCCACGCCGTTGTCGTTGTTGTTTGTAAAGAAAGACAGTACGTACCGATTCAAAATAGCCGTAGCTCATTGCTTGAGAGCACAATACTAGAAGCGGTATCTATCGGTTGGATTGGACAGCCGAAGTAGAGCCGGCCTTGTGATATTCGACGATCCAGGACATTGTTTAGTTCGAGGAATGGGAGATATGAATGCTACTGTTTTGGGTATCGATCTCATTGATGGTCGAGGCTACGGGATATGATCTCATGCAGTAAGTATGCATTTCAATCGTTATTACGAGCAAGAGGGGTTTCTACAGCCGGACTATCCGTCGATTGGAGCCATGTAACACTGTCTCGTTGGCCAACGATCGAGCAGCACGAGATAGGACACTCTTCTCGGAGCCATCAACGACCGCACAAGTGGAATCATTGAGAAACGTGTGAGATCGCTTGCAGCATTTGGAGAGGCGGGTAGATAGCAGAGAAGTGACTACAAGCTGTGCTGTCGTTCCATGATCGAGGCAGCCACTGAAGTCAATGAGACTCCGTTGACATCGCTTGCAGTATGCAGGAGACAGATGTAAACGGCACAGAAGCGCCAGTAGGGGTTCAGTTCCTAGCATACCATTGAGGCGACGGTTTACTGTCCTCTCCAAGCCCTAAACGCCCACCTCTCGCTTTCTCAGTTGCTATAGCCGCACACCTACCTCGCCATACCTCCGCGAAACCGATGCAGACCTCTCCAATCGCCTAGCCTTCCACGCGCTCCTTCTCCTCCTGAGTAACAAAGATGCCGCCAATAGAGAAGATGATCTCGCACTCTGGAGCCTCGTGTAGGCTGAAACTTTGCACCCAGCGCTTCAACTCGTGTTCCAACGCGTTCAGGATGTCGCCCACCGTAATACCCGTCTCGTTCTCGACAATAGCCTTCCCCCAATTCCCTCTGAACGACAGCCCGATGTACACCTCTGTAACTGCCGGCTTGGTGATCTGCATGTCGCGGAGGAGCGTTCCGGAATTGCTGTCGTAGTTATTGAAGCGGCCATCTCGAGAAAAGAAGGAGAACATGAGCTGGCTGGTGACTGGTGGGTTGGCTGCATTGACCGGCTTCAGGACGAGAGGATTGTAGACAAAGCGTTGCTGTAGTGTAGTGTCGATGAAACCTGTGACGGGCTGAAGGTGCTCTGCTTTTGTTGCCAACTTCCAGCTACCTGGCGTCTTCGTCCAGAATACTTTGACGCCTTGATCTGGATCGCGAAGAAGGAAGAGCTTGCGGCCGAGAGGTGTCGATATGTCGATGTTGTAGGCGAAGAGGGGATTGATTTGGCGTGCTGGGAGGACGTCTGCTGGTGGCAAATTGAGAAGCACTTCGTGTACGAGCTCTGGGATGTCGAAGAATCGGGCTGAAGCCGACATCGTGATTCGTGGTTGTAGAGTTAATAGAACGGTTGTTAGGTCGTTGGTTCGACGGTTTAATTGATGTGTCACGACAGATGAGTCTGAGTGCCGTGAGGTTGTCAAAGTTATTGTTGTTGCAGCACAGCCAAAGGTGTAGGAGCTGCAGGGATCGTATAACGCTAGTCCCGAGATGGCAGGAGCAACAACCTTATTCATTCACCATTAAGCGTTTCCTACGATGTGCACCTGCACATGCCACTTACTTCCAGCAACATCCACTACAACATGGCCAAAGAACTGGCCAACCGCAAGATGGCAATAGAAGACAACACCGCGGTGGTCGCCAACAGCCTCAAGTGCGATGCCGAAGACATCAAGCTGCTTTCAAACAAAGCGATGTGCAAGAAAGAACTTAGGACCTTGAGCGCAGGCCTGAAAATGATGAAGAAGCTCGCCAAAGGCCGTCTTCCAAGCGAGCTCATCGTACACATCTTTGAGGCGACCGTACTAATTCGTCTTCCCGAGCTCCGTGTTTTGTCGGCCAGCGACATGACGAAGGCAACCAGCAGTCTACTGCGCGGTCTGTCCTCAAGCGACGCCAACACCCTTCGACCCTCCGCCGCGGTGGCTATCTCCCAAACTTGCTGTGTTCAGCTCAACGTCCTCTACAGGCATCCAGATCTCAGTTCACACCCCTACCCAAGCGAGCCGTCAATCGCTGTGTTCCCAACCTGGTACCCAACCCTCGCTCTGAAGCTATGCCACATCCGCCTCTACCATAACCTCAGAACCGAATCAGATGGGAGGCTGGTGCACCCGGCGCAGCTACGTAACTGCATGAACGGCATCACCTCTGTCGTGAGGAAGATGCCGACGCTCAAGACCATCACGTTCCAACTTCGCAACACGCTCCTAGATGGACCCCCAAAGCCAGTTCAATTCGGTTTCCAGGATAATCGAATTGACTTCACTGTTGACCCGTACTCGACATATCTCGATCGGGCAGGCGTGGAAGCCGGCGGTCAATCAGCTCCCGGCGGTGGATACATGGTTTATCATCAGCCAACATATCGTCAGGTGCTCCTTGATCTCGTCACGAGGATTAAGAACAACGGGCCGAAGTACGGGACGACCTTCATTCTCGACGTTTTCGATAAAGACGGCGTGGTCCGGAAAGGCGAGGAGGTTGAGGTGAAGGGTACGAAGGCAGAGATGCTCGCGAAGATCTTTGAAGGGTTGGGGACGGAGACGAGTACGAGTTTGAAGATGAAGATGGCTGAGAAGGAGGTGCTGGAGGTAGTGAAGGATTGACGGCTCCTTAAGTCGTGCATGGCGAGCGTAGGAGCGAGGAGTGAGAAAGGGCGTGAAGGCAGTACGATTATGTCATAGATTGAGACAGCAGAAGACTTGCATGAGCTATGTAACGGAGACAGAAGACTCTACATCTAGTGATCCTCAACGAAGTACCTGATCCTTGTACCTTCCACAGTAGGATCAATTGCGGGATCAATCAAATATTGCTTGATCTAAGCAAGGTATGCTATCTTGGTCCTGAAGCAGGTACATCACGGCCTAGCCAGCTCCCACGAGCAATGTTTGTGTAAGACACGGCGATATAGCTGGCCCGCACCTTTCACCTTTGCGTATCGAAGGTCCGGATGGCGAGATCATTTCGGTTTCTGGACTTGACCTTCGAGGGTCAATGCAATCTTAGCCATGGTACAAGAGAGCCGACCTAGCTCTCGAGCCTGAATACTTTGACAGGACATGGCAACCCAGCGAACATGATGCATCTCGATCGGAGCATCGAACCGCTCTCCTAGTAATGAACCAGTCGATGTCGTCGCAGAAGCAAGGCTCAATGTTGGAGAGGGTACAGTCCGACTGGAGGACGACTACATACGTTGCACGTCAAAACTTTCGTACAAACAGCTGATTTGCCGCTTTTCTGTTGCTGGATCGAAGCTGCGGGCGATATGGTCGGTACTCATATGACTCCATAAGCCACAAACCATTGCACTGTTGGATAAGGTACCTTTCAGCCAGATCTCGATCCTACAGCCCAGGTGCTCAGGGTTCCAGGATATGCCCGTCGAAACGCCTCTCCAGTATCCCACTGGGGCCTTCCATGATAAAATCACTGCCGATGTGAACCATCCGAGCTGAACAGCTGTTCCAGAGGCGCTGACCTGGCCGGCTTCCAATGCTAGAGGTCAAATATCAAGACTACCAGCGACCCAGTCGATACACCGCTTCTCCAGTATGTAATTGAACGCTGAAGTGGCAGGATCGATCAGGATGCGACCATATGAGAAGCTTCGATCTCGGAGACCATCTGATCTGGGCTGGGCAAGGTTGTAGACGCCATGTGTAGAAGCAGAGGTGGACGTAGCCAAATTACATCCCTTCGTTGCATCAACGATGCTCCGTTCCCGAGATCAATCTGTTCAGGAGCATAAAGTCTAAACCGCGTACGTAGGAAATGGTACAGATCAGCCTGTTCCAGTATTTGGCAGGCATGTACTCAAGTACTGATCAACTTTGCCAATGTGCCGCCTCTCCGCTGTGAAGAAGAAACCATGAGCGTTGGATCGTCCTCTTCCCGTGGGCATGCCGTTCATCGAATACAAGAGACGCTACGCATCTGCCATGCCGTAGGGACAGGTACTATATGGTCAGATCTTGATTATTCAGCCGAAATAGTCCCTTTCCACGGCACAACGGTCGACACTGGGATGAGATTGTCTTTACTATGAGCATTACGTTCCACGTTGACAGAGGAGAACGTACACATCGGACACCTCGCATCGCCGAACGCTGTGTACCCGGAATACAATGGAGCTGGCCGGGGTGCAGCTCCTCCGCGGCGCGAGCGATAGCTTCGGGCGTGAGATTGAACCCATCAAGAGCAGATCATTGGATGTTGACGTAGGAGAACGACCATGTTGGCGAGGTGGCGTTGCCGGATGCTGTAGATCTGAAATATCAGGGATGTAGCCAATGTGCGTCGTCTCCGAGGCACAATCAACAGTTCCGGGCGTGACATTGTGCTTTCCGTGAGCAGGACATGTCATTTTGACGTGTGAGAGCGTTCAGACCGGTCGTGTCGCAGTGGGCAAAGTCCTCTAACGTCGCAACAGCACCAGACCCACAAACTCTTAGGTAAGCGCTGAGAGCACCTGATGCTAAGCACTAGCGCGAAGCGATCTAGTAGGAGTACAACAGTCTCATCGATAACGAAACCTAGACGATTATACCTAGACTAAAAACCCGTCGACCTCTTATAAGTAAGTAGGTCTTTAAGCGTAAGATCGGAGCATTAGGAGAGGTACTAAAGTATAAGGCTCGTATAGTCGCTCGAGGTTTCTAGTAAGTAGAAGGCGAGGACTTTAACGAAACATTCGCTTCTATCGTCAAACCATCCTCTTATAGATTCCTATTCGCTATCCGCGCTATCTTTAGCTAGAAGTGCTACTAGATAGATGTCGTTACTACCTTTCTTAACGGGATTCTAGGTAAGACTATCTATCTCGAACGACCCGCCGGGTTTCCGGAAGAGAACGATAAAGTACTTCTCCTACGAAAGGGATTATACGGACTTAAGTAGGCACTACGACTCTAGTATAGGCTTCTTAAAGACTAGCTTAAGGTAAACGGCTAGGTCGTCTCCGAATTCGACCTATACGTTTTTATACACCGTACGGATTAACTCTAGATAATAGTCTACGTCGACGACTATAACATCTTTAGACTAAACAAAGACAAGATTATTACTTTTAAATCGAAGATTAGCGAAGCATTTAAGACGACCGACGAAGGCGAACTATCGTACTATCTTCGTATATAGATCGAAGAGAATAAGACTAATAGGGTAACTTATCTCTAGCTTAAAGGAAGCATTTAGTAAGCTCTTAACGAATACGGCCTCTAGGATATAAAGCCGGCCTTAATACTAGTCGACGTTATAGTACGACTAGAGAAAGAGATAAACGCTACTACGGATCTATCTTTTAGGATAGAGTATTAGTTAAAGGCTAGAAAGCTTAACTACTTCGCTATTAAAGGCCGCCCTAATATTAGCTATACTACCTCTCTAGTATTAAGATATAACTCTAACCCGAACTAGTACTATATAGACGCGGTTAACCGAGTATTCGTATACCTTAAAGGTATACTAGACTACGGTACGAAGTATACGGGCATAAGTAAGACCTTAATCGGTTACGTCGATAGCGATTTTAGCGGATGTTTAGATACTAGCAAATTAACTACTAGATAGGTATTTATATTCGGGGGAGCTCTAATCTTATAGGGATCTTAACGATAGTGTACTATTATATACTCGTCGGTAGAGGCCGAATATATCGCTATATCTAAGGCTATACGCGAAGGTGTATAGCTACGTAACTTAATTAACGAGCTAGAAATCCCTAGCCTTAATCGTATTAATACGGTTCCCTTAATAATCGATAACTAGTTAGCTATTAAGATAACTAAGAACCTATAGTTCTACAACCGTACGAAGTATATTAAGCGACGGTATTATTACATTAGAGACGTAATCGTATTAGGGGAGATTACCCCCTACTAGATTAGTACGAAGGACAACGTCGCTAATATATTTACTAAGGCACTTAACCGAGGCCCTTTCGAGACTCTACGGGAGTCGACTAGGGTTAGAGCTCGATACGTAGGTATTAGGGGGAGTACGGATAAAGGTTATAATAGATACCTAGGTATTAAGGGGAGTATTAAGATAGCTATATACATATCGTCGTTTGTATATAAGGTAGACGCTATCTTAGACCTTTATAAGCGTATTAAGTAAACGTATCTATAGATAGATATAGTAGTCTCCTCCTAAAGGAGACTTGCTTCTATATCGAACACCTTCTATAGTTTTAGTAGTTTAACTCGATCTAGACGACTTTAAGACTAAGCTTTACGACTAGTTAATATATAACAGCGTGTCCTTTAGGTAGTTATAAAGCGATAGGTTTAAAGAGATACTCGTCTACTTAAATCTACGCTATAAGTTGTCTATTCCAAATAGGACTACTATTAGCTAGACCGTCTAGCGAATATTTGCTTAATCTACTAGACTTATTACTAAGAAGCTTATAACCGCTCTATCTAAGGTTAATCTATCGTTTAATCTATAGACGAGCGGTAATAAGCTAGCTCTACTTAGAGTCTATATTTACTTTATTAATTCCCTTAGTAAGCTAGTAACTTCCTTACTCTCGCTTCTACGGTAAAGTAGACGCTATACCGGTGTTCGTATTATAGATAGCGTAAGCAACGTTATTACCGCTTATAACCTCGGAGATAAGCTCGGTTAGTTTACTACTAATAACGCCTCTTCTAACGTTACCTATATAGACGTACTCGTAAGGGAATACTACTTCGACTATAACGAGCGATAGATCCGCTATTATAGCTATATCTTTAACCTCGT
>JAABUW010010151.1_pt1 | contig 10536 bp, 3 predicted proteins | sample 5560081 | NCBI WGS metagenome assembly JAABUW01 (sample SAMN10711882, study PRJNA513363) | rock metagenome | isolation source: Antarctica rocks | place: Antarctica: Victoria Land, Knobhead sud | reverse complement strand
ATTTTTAAATATTAAAAAATCAATATTAATGCATAATTTGCATCTATAGATCTATAGATGCTATTTAAATTTTTAAATATTAAAAAATCAATATTAATGCATAATTTGCATCTATAGATCTATAGATACTATTTAAACTTTGAAATATTAAAAAAATAATATTAATGCATAATTTGCATCTATAGACGTTATAGATACTATTTATTAATTATTTAATTATTTAATTAAAAATCTTGACAATTTGAATCGGTTTTTCGAATCGGATTTCGATTTCAATTCTAGAAATCGAATCGAATAATCGATTTCAATTCTAGAAATCGAATCGACTTTTCGATTTCAACTTTTGAAATCGATCCGATCCGATTCGGATCGGATATTCGATCCGAACTCGGTAATTCAATCCGATACAATCAGTCTAATTTTAACAATATTAAATTCGATAATATTGTCGAAGTTAATCGAAGATATATAATACAAATTGTATTTTATCTTATTATTGTTAAGTATTTTTAATTTGTTTTTTCAAAGATTAATAATAATATTTTCTATATATTTTTTTTTTAACTTAATATTAGTAATCTAATTAATAGTATTTTAATCAAACTTTATATATTTTTTGCGTTTTTTTTTAAATAATAATTAATACTAATCGAGTTTAAAATAAATTCGAATATTAATTAAAAATATATTAAATATAAAGTATTAAATATTTAATTCTTGAGTAATTGATTGCTGTTAAAAAAGAAATAAAATTGCTTTTGTTAAAAAGTTTTTAAATTAAGATTTAATAATTTTAATAATCAATCAATTTTAAAGTTGCTATTACTTTCTTCTAATAAATTTATTAAGCTATTAGAAAAAATAATATTCTACAATTTTTTAATAGCAATAAAAGAGTTTACTATATATATTATATACAACAAAATCTTTGTATAATTAAGTATTTTAACTATTTTTGTCTAAAATATAATAGTAATTTTGCGAAATATATAATAAAGCAATTCGATATTTGTTATTTTTACAATATATTTAAGAGTAAGATATATCTTTATATAAAAGCAAAAATTTTGATAATTATAGAATTTTTAATTTAGAATTGAAAATCGATTAAATACAAAATTTACAAAAAATTTTGCGTAAAAATCTCGATTAATTTAATACAATATAACTATTTAAAAATTGTTTTAATTATAAGATTGCTTTTTAAGTTAAAAAGTTATTTTTTTAATTTTGTCAAAAAACTTGTTTTGCAACAAATCTAATATATATTTTATTTAAATATTAACAACGTAAGTAATATAGTTTTGAAAAATTAATCTTTTAATAGTTTAAAAATTATTAAAACAAACAATATATTGTTGTTGCTATTTATTTGTTGTATATTACAAAAAGATGTAATCTATATATGCGATTCTCTTTATATATATTATATATATAAACTAAAGTATATTAAATTTTAGATATTAGAACTTAATAGATAGTATAATTTAATAAAATTTGTTAAACAAAATTTAAAAAATATAGTTTTAAAATCAAATTATCTCTTCTATATACTTGTATATTTTAAAATTACTTGTAATAAAATATATATATTAATTGTAAACAAGATTGTTTAAATTAGTTTCTAGTTGTTTAAGATAAAGATTTTCAATTATAAAAATATTATTAATTGTTATGTTTTTATTTTTTTAAATTAATATTATAGAATATAATTTTGTTTTATACAATTTTAGTATATAAAGCTTAAATATAAATACAATTTAAGAAAAGTTTATATTAATATATTTTAACAATTAAAAGAGTTTTCGAATAGCACTCTTAATATAAAAAATTTAAATTTAAATTTTATTAAATTAAATATAATATATACAAAATAAAAAAGAATATATTGTATTTTAATATTAAGACTCTTATTAATTAAAGTTAGAGCAATAATTATTGTTAATAATAAATATTTTTTCGAATTTTATATATATCGAAAAAGAAACACAATATCGAAATCTTAAAATTCGATTATTATAACAAATATAATTAATCGAAATTTCTAAATTTTTTTAATTCTTTTACTTTTTTGATCTTTTAAAAATTCGAGATTATTATAAATTAAAATTATTGTAAAAAGTCTTTCTATTGTAAGAAAACGCGCTTTTAAGAAACTAGTTAATTTGTTTAATTAATTTTATATAATTTTATAGAATACTATTAAGTTAAACAAATATAGCAAGTTTATTACTTTTTATCTTGCTTTACTTTGTTACAAATAAAGCGCAAAAAGAATTTAAAAATTAGAAAATAACTTCGAACGCAATAGATAAAATAAAATAGAAAATATAACAAATTATCGATTAATTATATTTTTAGATTTTGTTGCGTTCGAGTTTTAGCAAATAATTGCAACAATAATATTTTGTTAACAAGAAATTGCAATTTTTTTATATTTTTTTATATTTTTAAGTTTGACAAATAAATTTTAATTAAAATTAACAATAAATTTTTAAAATAAATTAAATAACAAATTTTTAATTAGTGTTTAAAACTTTTTGCAAAAATTATTAATAACTCAATTTTAATTATATTGATATATAAATTGCTTTTTGCAATTTTCTAGCATTAATAGAAAATTCTTGTAATTAATTATTTTATTATAAATATAGTTAAGAAAGTTTCGATATTTCTTTCTAAAAATTCTATCTTTTCGAAAATAAATAAAACTTTAAAAATAGTTAAATAGAATCTATTATTATTTGTTTAACAAAGTATTTATTTGTATTATTTTATTTAGATTATTTTCTCTTAATTCTTAACAACAAATAGAGAAAAAAAATTGTTTTCAAATTGTAAATATCAAAAAACAAATTAATAAAACTCGACAAAACAAACTTAAATTGCAATAGTAAACAATTAAGAAAAAGAGCAACAACAAAAACAAACTCGAATTAAATAGAGAAAAAAAAATATATATATATAGAATAATTATCTATAACAAATAACTACTTTAATTGCAATAAATAGTAAAGTAAAATTATTATTTATATTTAAAAAAAAGATTATATATAAATTAATTAATTATACAAATAGAAATAAATTTGTTATTAGAAAAATTAGATTCTTAAAGCAACAAAAATATATCGCGTATTTTTAATTGTTTAATTAGCAACTAAACTTTATTAAATTCTTAAGTTATTAATCGATATTTGTTTTTTTCTTTTTTTATCTTTTTGCAAAAACAATTTTGTTTTTATTGTATAATTATTTTAATTTTAGTACAAAAACAAAATTTACAAAATTTAATTAATTTTTGTTTGCAAACTCTTATTCTATTTTTTAAAAAAATTGCTAAAAAAATAAGTTTGTTTCTCTATCTATACAACAAATATTTAAGTGTTTTTAAATATTTAAAGAAAATTAATTTATTAATAATTAATAATCTTTCAAATTGCAATACAATTGCTACTTAGCAAAATATATGTTTTAATCTTAATTTGCAAATTGTTTTAATTTGTTTTACAAATTAAAATATTACTAATAGAATTTCTTAAAATAAATTAAATAAATATAAAAAAATTATTTTTAACTTAATTGTATTAATTGAACTTTTCGAATACTAATAAAATAAAAACAATTTGCTAAATATAACAAATTGTAAATTAATCTATATTTTCTAACTCTATACTATTAAGTAACTTGTTATTAAACTAAATTGCTATATATTAGAGTAAAACTATTTTTTAAACTATTTTTTTCTCTTTTATAATAAAATTATATACAATTTTTAATTTTGTTATACGAATATCTTTGCAATTGCAAATAATAAATTTTGGACTTTTGTACTTTATAGAGTCGATTTGTCTCTATATTGCTATATTTTTAAAACTATAAATATATATTTTTTTAATTAGACTGACCGTCGGGTCGGATTTCGGTTCCAACTTTTGGAACCGATCCGATCCGACAGTTTCAATATTAGAAATCGATTCAAAATCCGATTCAGTTTCTATTATTTTGAAACCGAATCGATTCGATCCGACTCGATTCTCGGTTCCAATATTAGAAATCGAATCGAATTGTCAAGAACGCCAAGAATACTAAAAATAGTATAAAATAAAATGTTAAATTTAGATTTATTATTATTTTTTAGATAATACACAATAGTAATGCATAATATAAAAATAATCTACTATATTTATTAATTAAATTAAATAGATTAATTATTTCTATTAAATTATTAATTAATTATTACTAAAAATAAAATAAATTATTACTAAAAATAAAATAAATTACTAAATATAGTAGTCTTGGCGATTCGGGTCGGTTTTTCGGATCGGTTTTCGATTCCAAGTTTGCAACCCGAACCGAATAGTCGATTCCAACATTAGGAATCGAACCGACTTTTCGGTTCCAACTTTTGGAACCGATCCGACCCGATTCGGGTCGGATACTCGATCCGAACTCGATGACCCGATCCGACGCGGTCAGTCTACTAATTAATATTATATTAATATTTAGATATAAAATATTAACTTAGTATTGCGTTTTATTTATAAATTAATAATTAAACCAAAAAATTAAACTAAATCTTAAAATATTATTTGCATATTTATTATAATTATAGATAAAATAATTAATCGAAATTACTATCTATAGTTGTATTTGTATATAATAATAGTATTTACTTAAATACTAAAAAAGCTTTTTACAAACTATTAATAAACTATATTGCAAATTTTGCAAATATATCTATAAATAGACTTTTAACAAAAAAAAATTTAGCTATAAAACAAGCAAAATAATTGTAAAGTACTAAAGAGTATTTAAAAGAATTATAAATAGCAATTTTAAAACAATAAATAAAAAGCTACTATAAGAATTACAAATTAATAAGCTTTTAAATAGACAATAAAATACTATTGCAAAATATTAATATATATATATTGCAATTTAAGAAAAAGATTAATTATTATTAATTAAAACTCTTTACTATTTTAATTAAAAAAAACAAATAAATATAATAATTAAATCTATTTGCAAAATACAAAACAATTTATATTATTTTTTATATTTTGCTACTTAAATCTTAATATTTGTAAAATAAAGATTTAAAGTTAAAATTAATTCTTATCGAAAAAAAAAAAAAAAAAAAAACTAAATAAGTAAATCAAAAATAATATATTTAAGTATTTAATTAAATGGCTTAACGCAATTATATAAAAAAATATACAAAAGTCTTTAAAATATTTCGAAAATATAATAGACAAGATTTAAAAATAAAAATAAAAAACAAAAAAAACACAATACAATTGCAAAGATATTAAAAAAAAAGGAAGCAAAAAAAACAAGTAATTAGCAAATTAAAGAAACAAAAACAATTAAGCAAAAACAAGTAAAACAAAGAGTCAAATTAAAACTCGAAAACTATATTTTTAAAAACTACAAAAACTTTTATAATAACGCAAAGATCTAAAAATAGATCTAAATATACAAAAACACAATTATATATATATATTTATACAAGCTAGTTTTCGCTATTTTAAAAATAGTAAATAAAATATATTTTAATTGCAATTATTATAAATAAAACAACTATTATTATAAGCAAAACTAGTATATATTAACTTTATATATTATAAGCTTTGCAATATAATTTATTATAACAAAATAATTTGTAAATTCGAGTACAAAAATCTTTATTACAAAATAAACAATTATAATTAAAAATTATAATATAATAGCAAACAATTTAAAAAAAGCAAAAAAAATTATTAATAACAACAATTGCAATTGTTCTAATTAATTTAATATTTTTTTTGAAATTTGTATATTATATTTGTTATATTATATATAATAATTTATTTTTAATTAAAGAGTATTAATAACAATAAAAAAGATTATTATAATAGCAACAATAAAATAAATACGCAAAAAAAAAAAAAAAAAAATAGCAATAATAAAATTTATATTGGCAATTCCGGAGAAGATACTTTATATAAGCTAATCTTGCTATCTATTCTCTATAGAGACAATATTGGTATTTCTGCTCGTTTCTGCTCGCGCTAACCTAATTAGGAAATTAAAATGATTTATATAAATTAGTATTATTTTATACTTAGTTCGAAATTTTTAGCTCAATTGGACTAGTACTAGAGACGTAATATATGATTAAAATTAGGATTTTTCGATTCTATAAATAAATTCGCGTCTATAAGCGCCAATCTATTAATAAAATCGAGAAATCCTATTTTCGATAATTTATTACGTCTCTAGTACTAGTTCAATTGGACTAAAAATTTCGAACTAAGTATAAAACAATACTAGTTTATATAAATAATTTTAATTTCCTAATTAGGTTAGCGCGAGCAGAAACAAGCAGAAATGTTGATGTTGTCTCTATAGAGAATAGATAGCAGGATTAGCTTATATAAAGTATCTTTTCCGGAATTGCCAATATTAATTTGCAAAAATATTTTATTATAAAACAATAAAAACACTTAATAATACTAGACTGACCGTCGGATCGGGTTTCGGTTCCAACTTTAGAAATCGACCCGACTCGACGATTTCAACCCTAGAAATCGACCCGAAACCCGAGTCGATTCCTATTATTTTGGAATCGATCCGACCCGATCCGAGTCGATATTCGATTCCAATATTAGAAATCGAATCGAATTGCCAAGAAATCGAAAATAACGTCATAATGCCAAGAATTACTAATTTTAGAATTTTTTTATATTAATAAAATTAATAATTTGCATCTATAGACCCTATAGACCTTATAGATGCAATTTATTAATAAAATGCAATATTTGCACCTATAGGCTCTATAGACCTTATAGATGCAATTTATTAATAAAATGCATTATTTGCACCTATAGGCTCTATAGAACCTATAGGTGCGATTTAATTATTTTCTTTTTAAAAAGTAGTAATGCATTACTATAATGCATTACCTTATTATAATTTAAATAATTAAATATTATTAAATATATATTAACTATTAATAATTATAATATAATTATTTAAATAGTCTTGGCGATTCGAGTCGGTTTTTCGGGTCGGGTTTCGGTTTCAACTCTAGGAATCGATCCGACCCGACTCGATATTCGATTCCAACTTTAGGAATCGACTTGCCAAGACTTTCGGATCGGATTGACCCGAATCGCCAAGATTCGGGTCGATTAATCGACCCGAACTCGATTAATCAACCCGACGCGATTAGTCTAAATAATACAACTTGTTATTAAAAAATATATAATAAAAAGATTTTATTTAAGAACAAAGACGCAACAATAATATTAAACAACTATTGTATATTGTTAATTCTATTTTTATCTTTTTTAATTTGTAGATATATTTTATATTGCAATTAAAAAACAAATTAAAAAAAACAAAAAATATAAACAAAATTATAACAAATAAAAGAAAAATCGAAAAAACAAAAAGAATCGAAATTAAAGTAAAAAAAATAAAAGTTAAAACAAAAATAATAAAAATAAGTATAAAAATAGATATAAAACAAATATAATAATAATAATAGCAACAACAACAACAGTAATAAACAAAAAGTATTTATTAAAATTGCGCAAACAATTTGTTTATATATATATTAGTTTGCTTTTAAAATAGTATTAATACTATTAAATTACTTATTATTGTTTAATAATTTGTAAAAATACTAGTAATACTTTATATAACAAAAAGTTAATCAAATTTTTAAATTAATTTTGCAATTACTTTTGTTATATTTAAAATTAAAACAAAATTGTTTTTTATATAGTATATAAATAATCTTAATATTTGTATATTGATTGTAATAAATAAATAAAATACTAAAAAGTAAATATTTGTAATTATATTTATAAAGTTGTAATATTTGTTTACAAAATAAATAAAAATTATTATTATTATTGCAAAATAAGTTTAAAGATTGCAATATTAATTATATTAATTTAAATTAAATATTATAATAATTAAGTATTTTTATAGTTTGCAAATAAATATAAAAATAAAAGTAATTATATTTACAAAATTGTTTTGCAAAGTAATATAAAAAGCAAAAAAACAAAATAATAATAATAATATTTATATTATTATATTGCGTTTAAGAACAATAGCAATGCGTCTATATATTACAAAAAAAAGTAAATTACTATTATTTATTTAATATTTATTAAAAGTAATTCTACTAAAAAGATAAATTTACAATTATTAAAATAGATAAAAGTAATAATTGTAAATATATTATTACAAATATTTATTACTTTCTTATTATTTATAAGATATAAGAAATTACTTTAGATATTTGTTTTTATCTTATTATTGTTAAGAATAATTGCAAAGTAAAACTTTATATATTTACAAAATTGTATATTAATCTTGTAAATATATTGTTGCAAATATTTATTACTTTCTTATTATTTATAAAATGCAGAAATTATTTTAAATATTTGTTTCTATTTATTGTCGTTAAAAAATAAATAATTATAAAATAGAATTTTGTATATTTTTATTATAATATATGCAACTTTATAAATATTGTTATAATAACAATTTAAAAATTATATTGCAATTAGAACTAATAATATAGATCTTAAAAACTAAAATTCTAAAAAAGAATATAACTATAAAATATATTTTGCAATATTAAATTTGTTTTACAATAATATATCTAGTATATATTAATATATATTTAACAAAGAGTTGCGCAAACTAGATTTAAGCAAAACTAGTATTAAATTAACAAATATTATTAATGTATTGCTCTTTTTTAATAATAAACAAAAAAGTATTTTATAGAGAACAAGATTTTTTTTGTATTTGCGTTTCTTAGCAATTAGCTTTACTATAAATACTATTATTACTATTATATATATTATTTAACTTAACTTGCTTAACTACGCAACTCTATCTAAAGAAATAATAACTACTTTATATTATTTGTATTAATTTAAGATAGTTCGATTTTTTTTTAAATATTTCTATATTAGATATTTATTTTTTATAATACTAATATAAAAATATTAGTTGTTTTTGTTTTAAATCGAACAAAAGTATTAAAATTATAAAATAAAGAATTTTACAATATTTGTATTAAATAATAAAAATTAACAAAATATTTAATAAATTATTATATTGTATTATCTTTTTAACAATATTTGCTTTTTATATTTTTGTTTTTATAATAATAACTAAATTATAATAATATTAAAAGTAAATATTAAATTTTGTCTAATATTTTGTTTTATAATTTATAGATTTTTTTTTGTTTTATATCTTATCAAAACTTAATTTCTATATAGAATTTAAAATATTAAAGAAATTATATAATATTTTATTAAGTTCTTTTGTTTTCGAATAATATTTAACAAGTTTTATTAAAGTTTTTTTACAAATTTTTAATATAATTTCTCTTAAAGAACAATTATAATTTGTTATAATTTTTTTTAAATAATTAAAATAATTAAATATTGTATTAAATTGTAAAGTAGTTACTATCTCTTTAGATAGAGTTGCATAGTTAAACAAGTTAAGTTAGATAATATATATAATAGTAATAATAGTATTTATGATAGAACTAATTGCTAAAAAATATAAGTACCAAAAAAAATTTATCTTTTATAAGATACTTTTTTGTTTGCTATTAAGAGAAGATAATACGCAAATAGTATTTAGTAATTTAATACTAGTTTTACTTAAGTTTAGTTTGCGCAATTCTTTGCTAAATATATATTAATATATATTAAGTATACTATTGCAAAGCAAATCTAGTATTGCAAAATATACTTTATAATTATATTCTTTTCTAGAATTTTAATTTCTAAAATTTATATTATTAGTTTTAGCTATAATATAATCTTTAATTTGTTATTGTAACAATATTTATAAAGTTTCAAGTATCGCAATATAGATATGCAAAATTCTACTTTACAATTACTTGTTTTCTAATAGCAATAAATATAAACAAATATTTAAAATAAGTTCTTGCATTCTATAAATAATAAGAAAGCAATAGATATTTGCAACAATATATTTATAAAATTAATATACAATTCTATAGATATGCAAAGTTCTACTTTGCAATTATTTTCGACAATAATAAGATAAAAAGTTCTACTTTGCAATTATTCTTAACAACAATAAGATAAAAACAAATATCTAAAGTAATTTCTTATATCTTATAAATAATAAGAAAGTAATAAATATTTGTAATAATATATTTACAATTATTATTTTTGTCTATTTTAATAATTGTAGATTTATTTTTTTAATAAAACTACTTTTAACAAATATTAAATAAACAATAATAATTTATTTTTTTCTATAGTATATAAATATATTGCTATTGTTCTTAAACGCAATATAGTAATATAAATATTATTATTATTATTTTGTTTTTTTGTTTTTTATATTACTTTGTAAAACAATTTTGTAAATATATTTGTTTTTATTTCTATATTTGTTTGCAAGCTATAAAAATTCTTAATTATTATAATATTTAATTTAAATTAATATAATTAATATTGCAATCTTTAAACTTATTTT
>JAABUW010010150.1_pt1 | contig 10536 bp, 9 predicted proteins | sample 5560081 | NCBI WGS metagenome assembly JAABUW01 (sample SAMN10711882, study PRJNA513363) | rock metagenome | isolation source: Antarctica rocks | place: Antarctica: Victoria Land, Knobhead sud | reverse complement strand
GAGTCCGGGCGCAGCGGCGGCGACAGCTTGGCATAGGTGCGGTAGTCGCCGATGGCAGTCTCGTTCAGGTCGAAGTAGGGCGGGGCAGTGTCGCAGGTGATGGGCAGGCCGGCATGTTTGGCGCGGCGGATCAGCTCCAGCGCCTCCGCCGTCGAAACATGGGCGAAGTGCAGCGCGCCGCCGGTCAACTCGGCCAGGCGTATGTCGCGGGCGACCAGGATGGCCTCGGCGGCGGCAGGGATGCCGGGCAGGCCCATGCGGGTGGCCAGCGCGCCCTCGGTCGCGGCGCCGCCGCGGGCTAGGGCCGGGTCCTCCGGATGCTGGATGACCAACGCGCCGAAGCCGTGGGCATACGACAGCGCCAGGCGCATCAAGCGGGCGTCGCCCACGGCGCGCTGGCCGTCGGTGAAGGCCACGGCTCCGGCCTCCCGCAGCAGGCCGATCTCCGCCATCTCCTCGCCCCGGCAGCCCCGCGTGACGGCGCCATAGGGCAGGATGGTCAGGCTGCCCATCTCCTCGCCGCGGGCGCGCAACAGCCTGACGAGCGCCGGGTCGTCTATGGCGGGCAGGCTGTCGGGCAGGGCGGCCAGGGTCGTGATGCCGCTGCTGGCGGCGGCGCGTGCAGCCGACTTGATGGTTTCGCGGTATTCGTAGCCGGGTTCGCCAAGGGCGGCGCGCATGTCCACCAGGCCGGGGCACAGGATGCCGTCGTCGCACTCAACCGTGTCCGCACCGTCAGGGCGGCCCAGGGCAGGGCCGAAATCCGCGATGATTCCGTCCCGCACCAGCAAGTCGCCGTGCTGGTCCAGGCAGGTGGCAGGGTCCATCAGCCGTGCGCCGGTCAGCAGCAGGTCACGCATTGCGCCGGTCCCCGCGGGATAGCACGTCCAGCACGGCCATCCGGACGGCAACCCCCATCTCGACCTGCTCGCCAATGACGCTGTGGACCGGATCGTCGGCGACGGCGCTGTCGATCTCGACGCCGCGGTTCATCGGGCCGGGGTGCATCACCAGCACGTCAGGCTTGGCACGGGACAGCCGGGCGGCGTCCAGGCCGAAGAAGCGGAAATACTCGCGGGCACTGGGCACCAGGCCGCTCGACATGCGCTCCTTTTGCAGGCGCAACATCATCACGACGTCAACGCCTTGCAGGCCGGCGTCCATGTCGTGGAACACCTCTACGCCGAGGTCAGCCGCCTCCGCCGGGATCAGCGTCGGCGGGCCGACCACGCGCACCCGGCCGCCCATCGTTGTCAGCAGGTGTATGTTGGACCGCGCGACCCGGCTGTGCAGCACGTCGCCGCAGATGGCGACCTGCAAGCCCTCCAGCGTGCCGCGGCGGCGGCGGAGCGTCAGGGCGTCCAGCAGCGCCTGCGTCGGATGCTCATGCGTGCCGTCGCCGGCGTTGATGACGGCGCTGCTGACCTTCTGCGCCAGCAGGTTCGGCGCCCCGGACTGGTCGTGCCGCACTACCAGCAGGTCGCAGCGCATGGCATTCAGGGTGGATGCGGTGTCGAGCAGCGTCTCGCCCTTGTTCACGCTGCTGGTGCTGACGGACATGTTGATGACGTCGGCACCCAGCCGCTTGCCAGCCAGCTCGAAGCTGGTGCGGGTGCGGGTGCTGTCCTCGAAGAACAGGTTGATCAGCGTGCGCCCGCGCAGCAGGTCGCGTTGCGTCTTGCCGGAGCGGTTGAGCAGGACGTAGCTCTCGGCCAGGTCCAGCAATGCCGTGATCTCAGGCGGATACAGGCCTTCGATCTTCAGCAGGTGACGGTGCGGATAGCGCATCATGCGGCGGCTTGCGCGATGCGGGCCAGCGCCTCGTCGCGGCCCAGGGCCGCTAGGGTCTGGTCTATCGGCGGACTAGTGGTGCTGCCGGTCAGCGCAGCGCGCAAGGGCTGGGCGACCTGGCCGAGCTTACGGCCGGACGCCTCGGCATGGGCGCGCAGGGCGGCGTCCAGGGCCGGGGCGGTGAAGTCAGTGGCGGCCAGGGCAGCGGCCAAGGGCGGCAGCGACGCCTTGGCCTCCGGCGTCAGTTGCGCCAGCGCCTTCGGGTCGAAGGCGAGCGGGGTCGGCTTGACCAGGAAGGCTGCACTGTCAGCCAAATCCGCCAAAGTTTTCGCCCGCTCTTTCAGGCCAGGCATAAGGGCAAGTATGCGCTGCACCGCTGCGTCATCCACCACAAGGCCGGAGGCGGACAGGCGTGCGGCCACCTCGCGGGTCAGCCGCCCGTCATCGGCGCGCCGTAGCCAGACCGCATTCAGGTTCGCTACCTTGGCCGGGTCCAGTCGGGCGGCGGACTTGCCGACGCCGTCCAGGTCGAACAGGCGGATCATCTCGTCGCGGTCCAGCACCTCGGCGTCGCCGTGGCCCCAGCCCAGGCGGAGCAGCACGTTGCACATAGCCTCCGGCAAAATGCCCACCTGCTGGAAGTCGAGGATGCTGCTGGCGCCGTGCCGCTTGGACAGCTTGCCGCCGTCCGGGCCGTGTATGAGCGGCAGATGGGCGAAGCGCGGCAGATCCCAGCCCATTGCCTGAAACACCTGAATTTGCCGGAAGGTGTTGGTCATGTGGTCGTCGCCGCGGATGACGTGGGTGATGTCCATGTCGTGGTCGTCCACCACGACGGCGTGGAGGTAGGTCGGCGTGCCGTCGCTCCGCAGGATGATCATGTCGTCCAGTTCGCTGTTGGCGACGCGGACGGTGCCCTGCACCAGGTCATCCACCACCGTCTCGCCCTCCTGCGGCGCACGCAGGCGGATGACTGGAGGGATGCCGGGCGGCGCGTCCGCCGGATCGCGGTCGCGCCAGCGGCCGTCATAGCGGGGCGGGCGGCCCTCGGCCATCGCGCGCTCCCGCATCCCGCGCAGCTCCTCTGCGCTGGTGTAGCAGCGGTAGGCCTGGCCGGCGGCGAGCATGGCAAGGGCGACCTCGGCGTGGCGGGCCTGGCGGGAGGACTGGAATACCGGCGGCTCGTCCGCTTGCAGGTCCAGCCAGGCCAGCGCGTCCAGGATCACCTGGGTGTTGGCTGCGGTGCTGCGCTCCCGGTCGGTGTCCTCGATCCGCAGCAGGAACTGGCCGCCGTGATGACGGCTGAACAGGAAGTTGAACAGCGCGGTGCGGGCGCCGCCGATGTGCAATTGGCCGGTTGGGCTGGGGGCGAAGCGGGTGCGGACGGTCATGCCGGCTGCATAACACGCCCGGCGGTGGCGTGAAGGGGCGCGAGGGTATAGCTTTTGCTTAAACGGGCCAGCGAAGAAGGCCGCCCGTGCCGGAGCCGCCGTGCAGCACGCGATCACCACCGCCGAGCTATTCCTGTACCAGATGCGGCCACTGCGCGTCGCAGCGTTGTGGCACGCCTGGGTCGAGGCGGAGCGGGGACGTTTCGTCTCGTGGCTCGCCGTCGCGGCGATGGCCGGCGTCGGGCTATACTTCGCCCAACCCGCGGAACCCGCATGGTGGGCAGGGGCAGCCGGCTTGGCAGCGTCGCTGCTGGCCTGCGTCGTGGGATGGCGTCATCCCGTGTCGCGGGCGGCGGCGCTGGTCGGGGTGGCGGCGACCGCTGGCTTCCTGTCGGCACAGATGCAAACCCGGCGCGCCCTGCCGATCGAGGCAATTCCAACCAAGGCAGTCATCCTGACCGGCACCGTCCGCGCTGTGGACATCCTGCCGGAGGGGCGGCGCGTCACCCTGTCCGGAGCGCGGCTCGACCCGGCGGAGGTCGCCGCCGGGGACCGTGTGCAGATACGCAGCCTGGTGCGCCCGCCGGCGCCCCCGGCCTATCCCGGGGCGTGGGACCTGCAGCGCGACGCCTTCTTCTCCGGGCTTGGCGCCTCCGGCTATGCCCTAAATCCGGTCGTCACGCTGGAGCACGCGGAGCCTTCGGGGGCCGGTGCAGTCTTGCAAGCGTTGCGGGACGGCATCGCCCGGCGGGTGCTGGAGGGCCTGCCGGGGCCGCAGGGCGCTGTCGCCAGCACGCTGCTGACCGGGACGACGCTGGCGATCCCGCAAGCCGACCGGGAAGCCTTTCGCGATTCCGGCCTGGCGCATCTGCTCGCGGTGGCCGGGCTGCATATCGGCATCGTCATGGGCCTGTTCATGGGCACGACCCGGCTGGGACTGGCCGCGGTGGAGCATACGGCTCTGCACTGGCCGACCAAGGCCATCGCCGGGGCGGCGGCGCTCGCGGCGGGGGCGTGCTACCTGCTGCTGACAGGCGCGCACGTGCCGATCATGCGCAGCTTCGCGATGGCATGCCTGGTGACGCTCGGCATCGTCGTCGGCCGTCGGGCGCTGTCGCTGCGGGGGCTGACGCTGGCCGCCGGCGCCATCATCCTGATTGCGCCGAACGAGGTCGTGGGCGTCAGCTTCCAGATGAGCTTCGCGGCGGTGCTGGCGTTGATCTCCGGCTATGAGGCCATGCGTCCGCTTCTGGCGCGGTTGCACGGCGACAGCATGCGGCTGAGGGTGCTGTCCCATGCCGCCGCGCTAACCCTCACGAGCCTGCTGGCGGGGACGGCATCGGCACCTTACGGCGCCTACCATTTCGGGCACGTCCAGGCCTATTTCATCCTGGCGAACCTGCTGGCAGTGCCGGTGTGCGCGTTCTGGGTCATGCCGGCGGGGATGATCGCGCTGTTCCTGATGCCGCTGGGGCTGGAGCGGCTGGCCCTGGCGCCGATGGGATGGGGGATCGAGGCGATCCTGTGGATCGGCCGTACCGTGTCGTCCTGGCCAGCGGCAACCGTGCAGGTGCCGGCGATGCCGGGCTGGGGGCTGGTGGTGTTCAGCGTCGGGCTGGCGTGGCTGGGGCTGTGGCGGTCCCGTGCGCGGCTATTGGGCGTGCCGGTGATGCTGGCCGGGCTGCTGTCGCCGCTGGCCATTGCGCCGCCGGACCTGCTGATGTCCAGCGACGCCCGGCTGATCGCGATCCGCGACGGCGGATACTGGGTGCAGGCGCGGTCGGGCGCGTCCAAGTTCGTGCTGGATGCCTGGCGCGACCACCTGGCAGCCGGCCCGCTGCGACGGTTGCAGAACGGGCCGCCGGCATCGTGCACCGCCACTGGATGCTGGATGGAGTCCGGCGGCTTGCTGCTGCTCCGCGAGGCTTCGCACGTGACGGACTGCACCGGCGTGCGCCTGCTGGTGTCGGCTGAACCAGCCCGGGGCGAGTGCCCGGCCGGCGTTCCCTATCTGGACCGGTTCAGTGTCTGGCGGGACGGCGCCCAAGCGGTATGGCTGACCGCCGATGGGCCACGCATCCTTTCCGATCGCGCGAACCGCGGCGCGCGACCCTGGGTGCCGCCACTGCCAACGCCTCGGCGCAGCGTGCCGAACCTGCCGATGGCTGCGACCGAGGAGCTGCCGCCAGCCGCGGACGATTAGGACCCAGCGCAGACAGCAGTCGGGTCCGGGCGCGCAGCGACCGGACCTTGCAAGTCTCTACACGCAAACAAGAAGCTAAATCGCCTTGCATCCAGTCTGGATGTAAGCCGGTCTAGAACTTCCGCAGCAGCGCCACCAGCCGGCCCTGCACCTTCACCCGGTCCGCCGGGAAGATGCGTATCTCATGCCTCATGTTCGCTGGCTCCAGCGCGACTGAGTTGCCGCGGCGGCGCAGGCGCTTCAGCGTCACTTCGGCGTCGTCAATCAGTGCGACGATAATCTGGCCGTTGTCAGCCGACTCTCCCTTGCGGATGACCACGGTGTCGCCGTCCAGAATGCCGGCCTCGATCATGGAGTCACCGGCAACTTCCAAAGCATAGTGCTCACCGTTGCCGAGCAGCGCGACTGGCACCTCGATATGGGCGCCGGCGTCGCGCAACGCCTCAATCGGCAGGCCGGCTGCAATTCGCCCATAGAGCGGAAGCTGCACGGCGGCAGCCTCGTTGGCAGCCCGCACACCGGGGAGTCGGCCGGAGAAGTCTCCCTGTATGACGTTAGGTGAGAAGGCGGGCGCCTCCGCCTCGTCCAGAACGGGGTCGGCAACCACCTCGATCTCACGCCCTGCCTCATTCGGCAGACGCACTACCTCCAGCGCGCGGGCGCGATGATGGCGCCGGCGTAGGAAGCCACGCTCCTCCAGTGCCGAGATCAGGCGGTGGATGCCGGATTTGGACCGGAGCTGCAACGCCTCCTTCATCTCCTCAAAGCTTGGGGAAAAGCCGGTCGCCTTCAGGTGCTTATCTATGAACGTCAGCAGCTCGTGCTGTTTACGGGTCAACATAGGACGTGTCTCTCGCGTGCCCGGCAGGGGGTAGCCGACGAATCGGGTCAAACATGGAACAAACCGGCAACCATCCTTGTTCTAGGTTAGTTCGCAGCCTGTCGTCAACATGTTTACTTAGAGGCCTAAACCATCCAGGCGCAGCACGGGAACATGCGTCCCGGCCGGCACTGCCGGTGCGTGCGGCGGACGGATGACCAGGCCCTGCGCCTGCGCCAGCACATGCAGCATGGACGAGTCCTGGACCGGGAACGGGATTACACGGTCCAACCCGTCCGGCCCAGAGGCGATAGCGGCACGGAGGTAGTCTTCGCGGCGATCGTTCGCTGCGATGTCCCTGCCAAGCGGCATGGTCACGCTGGGCAGGGAATCGCCAGCCAAACCGGACAGGCGGCCGAGCGCCGGCCAGAGGAACAGCACTGCGCATACCAAGGCGGATACCGGGTTGCCCGGCAATCCCAGCACCGGTACGCCGTGCAGCGTGCCGGACAGCAGCGGCTTGCCGGGCCGCATGGCGATGCGCCAGAAGTCCAGCGCGAAGCCCTGCTGCGCCAGGCCGGTCTGCACCAGGTCATAATCTCCGACGCTCACGCCGCCAGTCGTTACGAGCATGTCGAGGCCCGATGTCCCCTGGGCCGCCTGCGCGATGGCAGCGGCAGTGTCGCGCGCAATCGGCAGCATCACAGGCTCGCCGCCGCCGGAGCGGACCAGCGCGGCCAGCGCGTGAACATTCGAGCTGACGATACTGCCGGGGCCGAGCGGATCGCCTGGCATGGCAATCTCGTCGCCCGTTGCCAGCAAGCCAACGCGCGGGCGCCGGTGAACGGTGACCCACGGGTGGTTGCCAGCCGCCGCCAATCCGATGGCCCGGGCGCCTAGCCGGGTGCCCGCCGGCACCAACTCCGTTCCTTGGCGGAAGTCGCCGCCTGCGAGGCGGACGTGGCGTCCGGCCTGGGCCGCGGCATTCAGGATCACGGTCCCGTCGTCGGCAGTCACATCCTCCTGCGCTATCACGCAGTCCGCACCGTCCGGGATGGCGCTGCCGGTGTAGAGCCGCACGGTCTCGCCCGGGCCAACCTGGCCGGTGAAGGGGTGACCCGCCGGAGCACGGCCGGCAACCCGGAGCCGCGCGCCGGAAGCGCCGTCCAAGGCGCGCAAGGCATACCCGTCCATTGCGGACACATCCGTTGGAGGCTGGGTCAGCCGGGCAAGGATCGGAACGGCCGTGACCCGGTCCCAGGCATCCGACAGAGCCACCACCTCCGCCGCGGTCGGGCGCAGCCCGGCAATGATGCGGGCGCACGCCTCGGCGACTGGCAGCACCGCTCAGTCCTGCCGGAATGCGCCGGACGCGCCGCCGTCCTTGTGGACGACCCGCAAGCCGTCAATTCGCATGCCGCGGTCCACCGCCTTGCACATATCATAGACCGTCAGCGCCGCGACGCTGGCCGCCGTGAGGGCCTCCATCTCGACCCCAGTACGGCCGGTGGTGCGGACGGTGGCGGACACGTCCACGCCGGTCCGGTCCGGCGCGGCTTGCAGGTCCACAGTCACAGCGGAGATCGGCAGGGGATGGCACAGGGGGATCAGGTCAGCAGTGCGCTTGGACGCCATGATCCCGGCCAGCCGCGCAACCCCGATCACGTCGCCTTTCTTGGCCTGGCCAGACAGGATCAGGGCCAGGGTGGCAGGCTGCATTACGACACGCACGTTGGCGGTCGCCGTGCGGTCGGTTTCCGGCTTGGCGGACACGTCCACCATTACCGCCCGTCCCTCGGCATCGAAATGCGTCAGCGTTGTCATGCAGGCGTGCCCAGCAACGCACGGGTCGCCTCACCCACATCGGGCTGGCGAAGCAGGCTCTCGCCGACCAGGAAGCAGGTCGCCCCAGCGTTTGCCAGCCTCAGCACGTCGGCATGGGTGCGTATGCCGCTCTCGGCGATCAGGAAACGGTCGGACGGCACATGCGGCGCCAGTTCCTCCGTCACCTCCAGGCTGGTCCGCAAAGTTTTGAGATCGCGGTTGTTTATACCGATCAACTGCGTCTCCAGCCCTAGGGCGCGGTCCAGCTCGTGCCGGTTGTGCACCTCGGCCAGGACGTCCATGTCCAGCGCCCGGGCCAACTCCTCCAGCTCACGCGCACGGGCGTCAGTGAGCGCAGCCAGAATCAGCAGAACACAGTCAGCGCCCATGGCGCGGCTCTCATAGATCTGCCAGGGGTCGAGCATGAAGTCCTTGCGCAGGACCGGCATGGTGACGGCGCCGCGCGCAGCGCGGAGATGCTCGGCCTCGCCCTGGAAGTAGGGCTTATCGGTCAGCACCGACAGGCATGTGGCTCCGGCGGCTGCATAGGTTTTGGCGAGCTGCACGGGGTCGAAATCTTCCCGGATGACGCCAGCAGAAGGCGAGGCACGCTTGATTTCGGCGATCAGGCCATAGCGTCCGACCACGACCGCATGTTTCAGCGCATGGCCGAAACCCCGGGTTGGGTGCCGCTTCGCATCTTGGCGGCTGGCCAGTGTCGGCAACGGCTGGCCGGCCTTGCGTCGTCCCACCTCGGCCAGGGTGTCGGCGCAAATCTGCGATAAGGCATCAGGAAGGGCGATATCCATTCTAACCTCAAACAATCCTAGACGGTTGCACGGCGCAGCTTGTCCAGTGCGGCAAGTGCCTGGCCACCGTCAATTGCGGCGGCAGCCAGGGAGGCTCCCTCACGAAGGTCGTCGGCACGGCCCGCAACAACCATGCCAGCGGCGGCATTCAGCAGCACCGTGTCCCGATACGCGCTGGCCTCGCCGTCCAGCAACGCGAGCAAGGCCGCCGCGTTTGTTGCGGAGTCGCCACCTCGTATCGCTTCGACCGGCGAGCGGGAGAGGCCTGCCATTTCCGGCGTGACGGAGAAGCTCCGCAACGCGCCCTCCTTCAACTCCGTCACCTGGCTCTCGCCAGCAACCGTCAGCTCATCCAGGCCTTGCCCATGGACCAGCCAGGCGTGCTGCGTGCCGAGCAGATGTAGCGTTTCGGCCATAGGCGCCAGCCATCGGGGATCATACACTCCTGTCAGTTGCCGCCGCACCCCGGCCGGATTGGCTAGCGGCCCGAGCAGGTTGAAAATGGTGCGTGTCCCTAGCTCAACCCGTGGCCCGGCGGCATGGCGCAAAGCTGCGTGATGCCGGGGGGCGAACAGGAAGGCGCAGCCAGCCTCCAGCAGCACGCCGGGCAAACGTTCGAGCGGCACGTCCACGTTGACGCCGAGCGCGGTCAGCACGTCGGCCCCGCCGGTGAGCGAGGACAGGTTGCGGTTGCCGTGCTTGGCGACGGGCACGCCGCAGCCGGCCAGGACGAAGGTCACGGCCGTGGATACGTTCAGCGTGCCCCGGCCGTCGCCGCCGGTGCCGCAGACATCCAGGGCTTCGGGCGGCGCAGCCACGGCCGCCATCCGGGCGCGCATGGCACGGACGGCGCCGGTCAGCTCGCCGACTGTCTCTCCCCGGACACGCATCGCCATCAGCATCCCGGCAATCTGCGCCGGCGTCGCTTCGCCGGACATAATGATGCCGAAAGCCTCCTCCGCCTCGTCCGCAGACAGGGCGACGCCCTCTGCCAGGCGGGCCAAGACCGGTTTCAAGGTGGACAAGCTACGCCGCGCGGGCCGGCGTCGTGGAAGCGGGCGTCGTGGAAGCGGGGGCGTTGGCGCCACGGGCGATTGCGAGGAAGTTGGCCAGGATATCGTGCCCGTGCTCGGAGGCAATGCTCTCGGGGTGGAATTGCACGCCGAACACCGGCAGTGTCCGGTGGCGCAGGCCCATGATGGAGCGATCTTCAGTCCAGGCGGTCGGGATCAGCGTGTCGGGGAGGGTTGCCGCGTCCACGATCAAGCTGTGGTAGCGCGTGGCCCGGAACGGGCTGGGCAGCCCGGCAAACACGTCAGTGCCGTCATGCCGCACTAGGCTGACCTTGCCGTGCATGGGGAGGGGCGCGCGCACCACGTCGCCGCCGAACACCTGGCCGATTGCCTGGTGGCCCAGGCAGACGCCCAGCACCGGGATGCGTCCGGCGGCGGCCTGGATCAGGTCGCAGCAGATGCCGGCCTCCGCAGGCGTACAGGGGCCGGGGGAGAGCACGATGGCCTCCGGCGCACTGTCCATCGCCTGCTGCACCGTCCAGGCATCGTTGCGTATGACCTGGCTCCGTGCGCCGAGGTCGCCGAGGAAGTGGACGAGGTTGAAGGTAAAGCTGTCGTAGTTGTCTATCAGCAGGATCATGGCTCAGGCTTTCAGGGCGGCGAAGCGCACGGCCTCTTCGGCGGC
>JAABUW010010140.1_pt1 | contig 10543 bp, 2 predicted proteins | sample 5560081 | NCBI WGS metagenome assembly JAABUW01 (sample SAMN10711882, study PRJNA513363) | rock metagenome | isolation source: Antarctica rocks | place: Antarctica: Victoria Land, Knobhead sud | reverse complement strand
AATGTTAAATACAAAATTTTAAATGTCTATTATTTATTACTTAATTACAAACAATTAAACAAAACAAACAAATTAAAGTTTTAAGCAATATTTAAGATACTATATTAACAATACTTAAAATAATTAAATATTATTGTTATCTATAATACAACTAGCACTCAATACAAAGATTTTAAATATTACTAAAATAACTTTATTCTTCGTTAATTATAACAAGAAATCAAATCTTTTTAAAAAAAAACGTATATATTTGTTTGCGCAATTAATTATTAAAAGAGTAACAATACTAAAAAAGATATACAACAATATTTTAAAAATGCAAGAAAAAATAATTAAATATTAAAATAAAAAACGAAAAACAATATTTTAACTAAAAGAGAAAAATAAAATATATCTTTTTACAAAAAATCTTAAAATAAGAAAGTTAAACAAGAAATTAAATTATGTTAAAATTAAATTGTTTTTTATTAAAAAAATTAAAAAATTAATCAATTACGAACTTAATTTACTTAAAGACGTTAAAATATTTTTAATATTTAATATTTTATTGTTAAAATTAGCAAACTTAATTACGTTTTTATAGAATATATTTTATTTTTATTTGCAAAAAAAAATTAATTTAAAATTAAAAAAAATTCTACAATTGTAATATTGTAGCGCTAGCGACGCGTTAGCGTCTTAAGATATAACAAAGCACGTAATCTTAAATATCTATAGAAGTCTCGAATAATACGACACTTCTTTCTAATTAGATAGCGAGAAATAAATTCGCACGTTATAGCGAGTATTAGATAAAGAGAAAGTTTGTTTCTCGTTGTTCTTTAACAATTAGTTCTACTACTATTTATTTTATATAGTTAAAATATAGTAATACAAGTTTATTATATTTTACGTCTTTTATATTTTAGTGCGTTAATAAGAAGCAAACGCATTCGCACTTTACAATTCTAATTGTTTTATTTTTCGAAAAAAAAGACTCGAAATGTAATAGTATTATGTCGAATTATAGTAACTTAAATTACGATAATTATTTAATTACTAAATTAGAGTTTAAAGACTTTAATATCTTTTAAAACAACAATTGTTTATAAAATATTAACAAAAATAATTTTTGCTAATATAACAATAATAAAGAAGATAGTTTAGCTACGATTAAAGTTTCGACTTTATATTAATAGATAGAAATCTTAATAACAAAAATTCGAAATTTGCAAAATGTTTAATAAATTCAAGCTATAATAGTTAAACAAACAAATCTTTAAGTTTTACAATTTGCTATTATATTACTATTAATAATATTTAAGTTTTTAAAATTTAAGAAGCTAAAATTGTACAAAAGTTAAAGTATAAATAAGCACATTATTTAGTTTCGAAAAATCGACATTAATATAATGCAATTTTCGACATACTTTATTACAAATAAGAATAAAATTTTCTATTATATATTATTTTTGGAAAACAATATTACTACGCAATAATATTTAAGAACAAACAATAGCGCTAAACTAAAGAGCGAGATTTTTAAAAAATTCAAGAAGTTTTTATTGAATTTAATAATTAATTTTGCTAATTGTCGCTTTTTCGTCTACGAAAAATAAAAAGTTGTTAGATAAAAATCAAATTAAAAAATAATTATTTTTAAAAAATATTTAGATAAGTTAAAGATTTACTTATTGTTGCTTTTAGAAAAGCATAAAATCTATATATTTCTAGTTAAGTTTAAGCTAGATTTGAAAGTAAAGATTTTAGATATTAATACAATGTTAAATACTCGCAATAAGCTTTTAACTATAACTATTATGCAAAAACAAACGTTAAATTGTATTCGCAAAGTAGACGCAAATAACTTTAAAAATTAACAAATTACAAAAAATTTTAATGTCTCTTTAGATAGATTTTACTAGAATTGTTGTTCAAACAATATTAACAAGTCTATTAAGAGTAAAAAGTTATATATTTTTAAGAATTTGTTGACGTCGCACAAACAAATTTACGAAATTAATAATACGAACTATTTAAAAAGTATTAAATGCTTTAAATATTATAAAAAGAGATATTACAAATTAAACTATCTTAATAAACACAAATAAAACAAGTCTATTATTGCTACTATTATTACAATAAATGCAAAAAAAAATTAAGCTTTGTCGACGTCTCGCAAACAAAGCAAAAAAGACAAATAAAAATAATAAATTCAATTTTAGTAAAAGATTAAATTTAACTTTTTAATAACAAACGTCAAGTTACAAGTCTAATTAATTTAAGAGCTAAAATAAATCTTATTAGTTATATTTATGTAGTGCAATAAGAATTGCAATTTACATTTGCTATCTTATCGATATTAGATTTTCTTAATAACAATAATTGTTTCTATTACAACGTCTATAAGTTGATTTATTACTTAATTAACTTATAGAATTAGTATTAAGAATGTATTATTTTGTTTTATTCGATAAAATATATAAAATTTGATTTTATATTAGGTATGTTAATGTTGTTCAAACAAAATATATTAATTAATTCGAAAACGCAAAGCTAGCAATTTAAGATCTTAGATAAAAAATTAAAAATAATCGATCTTAAGCAATTTGTTTTAGATTTTGTTAAATATAGCACAATTTATGCAATTGTTTGCGCTAGCGTTACAAAGACGTTAAACAAAAAACTAGCAAAATTTAAGATTCTTAAAAAATCAAAAAATCTAGAAGATATCTAAAATAATAAATTAGCTAAAATTTTACTAGAATTAAGAAGAGAAAATTACGCTATTAAGTTGTAGAACAATAAAGAGCTATTATTTATGTCTCTTTATAATTTTTTATAGAATAAATTAACAATACTTTGGCAATATTTTAATAATATGTTAGTCAAAGATTGAATTAAGCATTTAATTTCGTTTGCAAACGTCTCTATTTTATTTGTATTAAAATTGAACAATAAATTACGTTTATACATTAATTATAGAAATTTAAATGCGATTACTATCAAAAATTGTTATTTATTGTCTTTAATTATAAAAACGCTAGATCGTCTATACGAAGCAAAGCGCTTTATTATTTTAAATTTAAAGAATATCTATTATTGCATTCGCATTAAATGCGACAATAAATAAAAGACGACGTTTTGTATACGCTATAGATATTTCAAATATTAAGTTATGTTATTTGAATTAGCAAACGCATTCGCAATCTTTTAGATCTATATTAATAAGACGTTGCGAAAATTGATCAATGTAATTTGCGTAATTTATATAGATAATATATTTATATATAGCAATAATTTGGCGAAGCACTAGCGTTATGTTAAATAAATGCTAAAACGCTTTCGCAAATATTCGTTGTACGTTAATCTAAAAAAGTATAAGTTTAATACTACAAAGATTAAATTTCTAGACTTTATTATGTCTCTAAAAGATATACAAATAAATTAAGAAAAAATCAAAACAATTAAGAAGTAATTTAAATCGAAAACTTATTGCGAGCTTTAAATATTTTTGAACTTCGTAAACTTTTATAAACGTTTTATATATTTTTATTCGAAAAAAGTTGCTTTTCTTATTAATTTATTAAAAAAAAATAAGAATAACAAGAAATTTAATTCTTTTGTTTGATTAAATAAAGTAGAATAGACGTTTTGCTAATTTTGCGATATCTTTATGTTAACTTTACTACTTTATTATTACAATTTAAACAAAAAAATTAAAATAAAAACTAATGCATCTAATTTTGCAATTGTAGATATCTTAAGTTAACAAAATAACAACGAAAATTAATATCTAATAGCATTCTAATCGCGAAAGATAATTTTAACGAAACAAAATTATAAACGCATAATTAGGAATTGCTAGCTATTATAATTGTTTTTAAGCAATAAAGATATTATCTAAAGAGCAATGTTTATTCTATTAAAATATAATTGAATTATAACAATCTTAAGAGATTTATAAGTTAAAAGAAGCTAAACTTAAAGCAAATTTGCTAAAAGCTTAAGTTAATTATCTATAACTTTAAAATCTTTTATCGTTTAAATAAGAAAAATTTGACAAATAAATTGTCGAAACGTCTTAATTATAAAGAGATTTCGTTATTAAATACAAAATTGTTGTTAACGTTGCAAAACAAATTAACGTTGTTATTTAACAAAGATTCGTTAACGCAAAGCAAACAAAAGATATTAAATAATTTAACTTTTATATTTTAAAATAAGCTAGCGTTGTTGTTTAACAAAAAGTTGTTAACGCAAAACAAACGAAAAATATCAAATAATTTAACTTTTGTATTATAATTAGCAAAAATACTTACTAATAGCGCGAAGATTTTGCGACTATAAAGTAGAAAGAAAGTTTTTAAAAAACTAGTATCTTTGTTTTAACTAATTAATGTTTAAATTGTTATTTCAAAAAAAGTAATTAAAAATATGTTAAAGAAATTGTATAAAAAATTTTAAAAATTAATAAAATTCTTAATAAAGAATCTCTAGATTAAAGATATTTAAGTCGAAAAAATTTAAGTTAAAATCGAAACGTTGTTTTGTTGCAAACAAAAAATATAAGCTTTAGATTAAAAGAATTTTGTTAAACATAACAAATTGTTTTATGTTTTAAAAAATACAATTACTAAAGAGAAATTAATTCGCAAGAATTATAACAATTTATTGACGAAACATTTTAAAATTAAGAAAATTTTAAATTTATTTTAGCGAAAGTATTTTTAATTTGCTTGCGTTAAGCAAGTAAAAACGTATATTAAAATATGTAATGTTTGTTAACGTATTAAAGTTTCTTATTATAAATTATATAATAAGCTTCAATTTTTATTTGTAGCAAAGAAATTATAAAAGAAAATTATTATAAACTTTGTAACAAGTTTGTCGTCGAACAAGCGTTATAAAGTTGTGTATAACTCGATTTTCGTAATAGTTAATTGTTGTACAAAAATAATTAAATATATACTTGTAATTATTAGAATTAATGTTGCAAAACTAGCGAAAGTATTTTTCAATAAAATTGTTTTACGTTTTGAAACGTTAATTAGCATAATAAGTAACAAAAGATTTATCTTTATTAGTGTTTTTTAATTTGTTATATATTTTTATGCACAAATTAAAAGACAATTAAGTATTGTCTTTTATTCTTAAATAAATAATTTAATCGAACAACAAAATTAAACTCTTAAATACTATTTTCGCACTTACGTTAATACTAAATAAGCAAAATAAGCAAATTTATTATTAATAATAGAATTTGTTTACAATAATAGCTATTACGTCTTAATTAAAGTTTTGTTGTTTTATTTAATATACAATTATTATTTGGAAATTTACTATAAAGTTAAGAACAACTTTATTAAAAAGAAAATATTATTAATATAGAAACGCGTAAAATAGCTTTATAATTTAAAAAAAAAATTTAACAAAATATCTTAAAAACGTTGTCGCACAATAGACGAAATATTACAATAAAAAATATAAGTTAAAGAGCTTTGCTATAGAAGAATTAATTATGCTCTTAATTAAAAATCTAAAGCAAAAGAAATTTAGCAAAAAAATGTTGCATAAATATGTTAAATTGTTTAGAATTAAAAATAAGATTAAAATGCAAATTTATTGTTTTACTCTACTTAATATTTATTAAATTTATAATACTTTTTATATTTTATTTCTAAAATTATATTTGTATTGCGTTAATAATAAATAAACAAAACAAATGTTGCAAACTTCGAAACTTGTTAATAACAAAATTTAATAAAAGATTAAATTTTTTTTTAGATAAAACTAAGTTAAAGAAGCAAATATAGTATAAAATTAAATAAATAAATTAAGACAAAAAGTACAATTAATAACTAAGAAAAAAAATTCTAAATAATATTAATAAGTTGCGAAAGAACTTTAAGAAACAAATGTATAGCAAACAAAAATAAAAAAAATACCGCAATACGTATTGCGATAACGACAATTATGTTAATAATAATTTGTTTAATAGAATATTGCGCAATTGTTATTGTATTGTTGTCGTATAATTAAATTATATAAAAAGATTTCTTTATTTTGTTACACAAAATATTAAAAATAATAAAATTATTTCTTTTAATATAAATACTTAAAATATAATTCAAAAATAAAGCTACTTTATTATCGTTAATTAATCGACAATATACTATAACAACTTAACAAGCTTTTAATATTTTATTAAATTTGTTCTAAAACAATTAAAGAAAGTTTTTGAATTTATTCGAAAATAAGTTGTTAAACTTTTTAAAGTTAATTATAAATAAGTTTTCAAAATTGTTCGAAGTATTTATATTATTTTGAGAAAAATAAATTGCAAAAAATTTGCTTCGTACAATTTTCTTTGTCTTTATTATAGATTTGCTTTTGTTATTTATACGTATTTTTGCATTTTTTATTTTTAAAAAAAATATAAACAAGCAAAGCGCAAAAGAAATTAAAATAAAATTTACTATATTTTTACTTAACAATCTTGTTAATAACTCAAAATTAATAATAAATTTTGTCGCAAAATTATAAAACTTCGCGAAAGAATTTTTCAAATTTGTTTTATTTAGATTGGCGACAAATTTAGAGACAATTTGTTTTATTTTTATTTTTTTTGTCTTTATTAACGACTTGTTTTTGTTTTTGTTTTTATTTTGTTTTAAATCTTAAAAGCATATTAATAAAATATTAAAAAGTAGACGAAAATGCTTATCTTTAATACTTTTTCAAAAAATAAATTGATTAATTGTTGCGTTTTAGCAAAAGTTTTATTTCGAATTATTTTTGTTTTTGCGAGCTTTTGTTCGAACTTAACTTGACGCTCTTAAGCGAGAATTAAATTTTGCTTAAGTTGTTAAATACGAAATTAAGCTTAATTTGTTATTAATAAAATAAATTCTTTATTGCGTTGCTAGTTTTTTATCGCGCGAACTACACTCTTTCGCATATGCTTTATATATTTAATAATTGTGTTTCTTATTTCGAGTCTTTCGCAATAATCGATAACAAGATTCTTTATATTATTTCGAAAGCGTTTAACAAATTGTAAATATTAGCAATTGTTGTTTTGTAAACGCAAACAAAATTTATCGCAATATAACAATTTGATTTGCGATAAAAAATCTTATATTAAACATAAATTTTTTTTTTTTCGCGAATGCATATATGCTTGTTTACGCAAGTTATATACAAGAAATTATTACAAACTATAATATATTAGTATCGCAAACAACAAAATATTAAAATTATTTACTCTTTTATTTTTTCGATTTCTTAAAAGATGTAATTGAAGAGACAAAAAAAAATATATATATTAATTAAGATTTGCACTATATATATAAGTTTTACGTATTATTGTTTTTGCGATAGTTTATTTATAACAATAAAGCAATTGCAATTAAAAAAAATATAAAAAGAAAAAAAGAAAAGAAAAGAGAAACAATATTATCTATATTTATAATTTATTTAGCGTTTGCGCAACGTTAATTTTACTTTAAATTTTGTTTTAAATTTTAACAATAACAAATAGCAAAGCGATAATGCATTATAAATTATTATTATTGTTATTACGTTATTCTATAAGTTGTGTTAAATAAACACATAAATTTACTTCTATTAAATAGAAGACTCTTTTTCTCTAAATTTTTAAAAAGATTTGAGAAGATTTTTAACGAGCTTTTGCAATATTGACGCTTAATAGGCGTCTTTGTCTTAATAAAATTAATATAGCTTTTTACATTACTAGAAACTAGTATTTTAAGAGAGAAAATAATTATAATGTCGTAGTATTAGCGACGCGTTAACGTTTTAAGATATAACAAGATACGTAATCTTAAATGTCTATAAAAGTCTTAAATAATACGATACTTCTTTTTAGTTAGATAGCAAGAAATAAATTTGCACGTTATAGCGAATATTAGATAGAGAGAAAGCTTGTTTCTTGTTGTTCTTTAACAATTAGTTCTACTATTATCTATCTTATATAATTGGGACATAGTAATACAAGTCTATTATATCTTACGTCTTTTATATCTTAGTACGTTAACAAGAAGTAGACGCACTCGCACCTTATAACAACAAAAAAATTAAAAGTATTTTATTAAATAAGAAGAATACTTTATCTTAAAAAATACGTAAAAATCAAAGAAAAATCTTAATTGTTATTAAAATCTTTTAAAGAAATTTTATTAAAACAAAATATAAAAATAGTATCTTAATTTTACTTAATCGAAAATTAAAATTGTTCGAACAATATATTAAACAATAACTTAAAAGTCTTTGTAACAAACTTAACAAAATATACTTTATTTATCTTTAAATTGTTAATATTCTTTTATTTTATTATAATTATTTTTTTCTTTTTATTTTTTAAAAAATTTAGTTGTTTTTTTAGTTAACTTAGCTTTGTATACGCATTGCGCACTTCTTTTTTTAAGCGTATTTGTTTCTTATAAATTTGTTTAATCAATATAAAAAAAATTGTCAAATTATAATTACAATTAGATCGCACACACTTTATACACTTCTTAAAATTATTATTTACACAATAAGTTTTACTAAACATTATACAATTACGACAAGAATGCATCGCTAAAAATATTAAATCTAAAGCATTAAAAAAATCTTTTTTTCAAAAGAAGAAATTTTTAATATTAATTTTTCTTAAAGACATAATAAGAAAACATTAGATTTCGAAACGAAAACTCTAAAGAAGAGAGATAGTGTTACAAGCTTATTAAAGTTATACTAGTAATTTAGATTCTATATCTTTGAGCGAATTTGCTATTATATTCGATATACTTGACGAACGAGCAATTCAAGTATAATGTTCGACATGTTCGACAAACGAACAAGACGAACAATTAATATTTTCTTAGTATATAGAAAATCGAACACGACTTCCTTATAAATTGTGTTTAACTTATTATAGATTTTTACTTATTGTTACTTTGATTTATCGAATTATTTACAAAATTTATTAAATATAGAAATTATTTATAGTTGCAAACTCTTATTACTAAGTAATTGCTTGCATTGTCTAAAGACGTCTACAAATTTCTTCGAAAGCACAATTTACTCTAATATCTTCGAAAGAAGTACTAGCGTAACACTTTTAGATTTCTTAATTTCTTAGAAATCTTAGACTTTGTTAGTTTTTTGTCTAGCGTTTTCGTAACGTTAGCGCAGACAATTGTATAAACTATGCTATGCTTAACAAGATCTAAAACAAATTGCTTAAAGTCAACTATCTTTAATTTTTTATCTAAGATCTTAAATTGCTAGCTTTGTATTTTCGAATCAATTAATATATTTTGTTTGAACAACATTGATATATTTAATATAAGATTAAAACTTATATATTTTATTAAGTAGAATAGAATAGTATATTTTTGATGTTAATTTTATAAGTTAATTAAGTAATAGATTAATTTATAGACGTTATAATAGAAACAATTATTGCTATTAAGAAAATCTAGTATTAATAAAATAACAAATATAAATTGCAATTCTTATTATATTATATAAATATAATTAATAAGATTTATTTTAGCTCTTAGATTAACTAGATTTATAACTTAATATTTATTATTAAAAAGTCAAATTTAATCTTTTATTAAAATCGAATTTACTATTTTTTTTTGTTTTTTTTTGTTTTGTTTGTAAGACGTCGACAAAGCTTAATTTTTTTTTGTATTTATTATAATAATAATAGAAACAATAAACTTGTTTTATTTGTGCTTATTAAAACATTTTGTTTTATAATATTCTCTTTTATAATATTTAAAGTATTTAATATAATTTAAATAATTTGTATTATTAATCTTGTAAACTTGCTTGCGCGACGTCGACAAATTTTTAAAAATATATAACTTCTTACTTTTAATAAACTTGTTAATATTGTTTAAGCAACAATTTTAATAAAATTTGTTTAAAAAGATACTAAAAATTTTTGTTATTTGTTAATCTTTAAAGTTGTTTATGTCTACTTTGCAAATACAATTTAATATTTGTTTTTGTATAATAATTATAGTTAAAAATTTATTGTAAATATTTAGCATATTATTGATATTTAGAATCTTTACTTTCAAATTTAATTTTAACTTAGTTAAAAATATATAGATTCTATATTTTTTTAAAAGCAATACTAAATAAGTTTTTAACTTATTTAAATATTTCTTAAAGATAATTATCTTTTAATCTAATTTTTGTCTAGTAATCTCTTATTTTTTGTAGACAAAAAAACAATAATTAGCAAAATTAGTTATTAAATTTAATAAAAACTTTTTAAATTTTTCAAAGATTTTGCTTTTTAATTTAGTGCTATTGTTTATTTTTAAATATTATTAAATAGCAATATTGTTTTTTAAAAATAATATATAATAGAGAATTTTATTTTTATTTGTAATAAAGTATATTAAGAATCGCATTATATTAATATCGATCTTTCGAAACTAAATAATATATTTATTTATACTTTAACTCTTGTACAATTTTAGCTTTTTAAATTTTAAAAACTTAAATATTATTAATAACAATATAATAACAAATT
>JAABUW010010138.1_pt1 | contig 10544 bp, 16 predicted proteins | sample 5560081 | NCBI WGS metagenome assembly JAABUW01 (sample SAMN10711882, study PRJNA513363) | rock metagenome | isolation source: Antarctica rocks | place: Antarctica: Victoria Land, Knobhead sud | reverse complement strand
GCTACAATGCAGTAGACTCGCACAGTAGAACGTACACAAGCTTGTGGTTGAGTCAGCGGCCATCTTGGTCAATGTGTCACTGATGTTGAAACACAGTTATGCGTAATCTCTTTCTGTAAAAGGTCATTGCAGGCGTCTATAAGTTGCTGTGGTCACAGCTGTGGCGTGTATCGCCTCGACACGTGCATTGCTTCATGAGCACCAGGCCCCAGCATGCAGGAAGCATGCTGCATTGTTGTGTGAGGCAAGCATGCTGTGTCTCACAGAGCATGCAGCAATACGGTGCTTCTGGGGGAGTTGGCAAGCAAGAACCTGTCGTTTCAGTGCAATGCATTTCGTCCAGGACAATGTTGCACATCCTGTACAACCATTCAAGCAGGTGTTGCAAATCTTCCACATCATGTCTGCCTGTTGTTTGTAATCCTCAAACTCATGGACCTGATTCGGCAGCTCACAACTGCATTGGCATGCTCCACAACACAGGCGATTTCAACACCTTAGGTGCAGTTGGGCACAACGTAGACGATGCAATCTGGGAACACCAAGCTGCTGCAATTGGTTTGGCTGGGAGGCTACGGGTGTCTGTGCAGCAAATGCATCTCAACACATTGACTTGCCTCGACCTCCTGGACAACATGAGCGCATGCAAATGGTCTTTCCAACTACATCTGATCCGCATCAAATACAGTATATCATACATACACCCATGCAATTCGTCTAGCCATAAGAAAAGACCTGCGTACAACTTGTGGAAAAACTACAGACAATAGCAAACAGACACAGTCACAAAGCAAGTGTTTTCATATACATCTAGTGCCAGCTAGTAAATAGTACAAGAAGCATATCATGTAGGTGAAACGCTACAACCAACAAATCATACAGTACGACAGTGCATGCCAGAGACAGGAGTAAGAGCTCCAGAAGAGCTTGGCCACTTCACACTCATTCCGGTCCTTTGCCAAGCATGCTGGTATGACAATGCCACTCATGCACTAGGCATCGTCTGGCATGACATCCAGTGTTTATTTCAGTGATGGCACCTCCCCCTACAGATGATCAGCTGCTGAGTCTGGAGCATGGTGTGCAGTGCCATGTCTGGCCATTTCTGGGACAAGCTAGACTGTGCATGCCCAGCAACATGACATGCACACATATGTCGCTGCGCTGGAGCAGCATGTGTACCCTAATCACAATCTCCCCCACAATCTCAGCATCATCATGCAACAAACATCCTCATGAAATCATGACTCCATAGGGCTGTTGTCTGCATCACCCCCAGGGTGTATGCCAGACTGAACAGCATCCTTGTCATCTGACTCTTGCTTGGCACTGGCATGTTGATGCTGCTGAGATGGCTCGCTCTGTGAGAGGGGCGGGGTGGCCGCCCTCTGGGGTCCATGGGCCGGAGCACTGCCAGTTGAGGGGGCATCCTTAGACACCCCGCTCAGACGGTCACCCCTGCAGTCACAGATAGACAGACTCAAGCAGCAGAAACATCAAGCAAGATGATGATGCTTGCTTGGCATGCAGCTATGAACGCACCACAAGACAGAAAAGAGATGGGAGATGTTGCACACTGGCAATGACAGTTGCTAGCGCACACGCTCTGCGCCTAGCTGGTCACTTGAGCATCATATGTGTACAGATTGAATTGTTGGTAATATGCGACTTTGTGCTGCCAGCAGCACAGTCACAGAACAGATGCATTAGGTCTCTTGACATCGGTGCAGCACAGATCCTCAGTTGGTCGTGCATCTTCGCGCATCACGCAAGATCAGATGACACCAGGACATCTGATGTGGCCTGATCATGGTCCTCTTTTTGTGCATACCTGGGAAAGTTGTTTGCTTCATTCTCCTTTGCTTCTGCATTTCCAGTAGGTACAGCAGTGTCCTGAGGTGGCAGCTGACGGTGGGGGCTAGTGACAGGGGGCTCACTGGGGCGGGCAGGGGTTGGGGCTGAGACTTGCGAGGGAGCCATGCTATGCCTGCTGCGCTCTGCCTGATCTGTTGCCTCGTCAGCCTGCTGCATGTGTTTGACAATGAACAACGGAACAAACTGAGAATGGACAATGGGCAAGTCAATGTATGAGTCAGGAAGCACATGGGTGAATGGATGAATGCGTACACACGCAACTCTGGATAGTCTCTGCATGCATGGAGATCTGTGGAACTGGAAAGAGAATGCAGTGCTGACATGGTATGCTCTGATTGGCTAATTTGCACCCTGAGTTCAATAGGTATACTGTTTTGTAGACCAGATTATGTAGCAGTGCCAATTGCTGTCCCAGATGACAAGCGCAAAAGCATGTGACCAGTGCCAAGGTACTAATTATTCATTTTTATACCTTACAGTCTGGGGTGTGGGGCCAGTTGTGACTCATCTGACATCCTGACTTGAACGCACAAGTGTTTGTGGTGTGCAGCAAAATCAAGCTGATGGAAGTTCTGTTTGAATTAAAGCCTAGTGATCTGATATTGATGTTAAACATGGCTGGAGCTTGTTTCTGCTGCTGAGCCAACACACCAGGTTGCAACAACTGAAAGATGTCTCATAATCAGGTCAGTGTCATTACCTGATTTGTCTGTTGTCGGGGACTGGTGGGGCCCTCTGCAACAGCCCTGACTCTGGCTGATCTGCTTTGCTGGCCGCCACTGTCAGGGCTGCTGGCAACAGGCCCTGGGGACTGGGAGGGGTGGCGTGAGGGGTGGGCAATGCGTGAGGGGGACCACAGCACTCTCAGTCGCCGCCAATCTATGGCATCCTATACACACCACACAGGAGTTGGATAATAATAACAATATATAATTTACAGGCGTTCCAGCTGATCATTCTTGCCAGGTACCTACTAGGTGTGCCTAAACCCTAGTCCTGTGAGCCAACGTGCACTGACATGAGCCACTAAATTGCACCCAAGGAGTGTGCGCTGACAGGGCGAGTGCCATAGACGCATTTGCGAGGCGTTGGACACAAGGCATGCATTGCAGATCTATGCAGCTGCATGACACAGCTGCTGACTGGCTTGATTCCTGTTGGGCAACTATGCTGCTTAGTCTCTCCCTACAACATAAGTATGCAGGCGATTTAAAGCACACGCCTAGACTTTTTGGCTAGGACTTGTGGCATCTGAAGACCGACAGGGTGGGGGTATAATGTCCAACGTTGCCTCTGCCTACAAACGTTTTGCGAAGTGGGAAGGACTATGGGTGCAGATGCAAGTGGCCAAGCTGAGCATTGTGTCAGACAAAAGCGTCAGCACAGATAGTGAAGCAGACATATAGTATCTTTGTGCCATTCCAGTAGCCTTTTTAGTTTAGACGTATCGGTCCTCCCAAAGCCTGGGTCAGATTTCGGAGGCTACCACTGATGCAAGGCTACTTTAGGGCTGACAAGTTGCATCATGCAAAAACACACGCTTTGCATTGCGTCTCATCATCTATACACAACATTGCCAAGTTAGTCATACACACACCCACCTTCTATCAGGCTAGTGAGTCTCTCTTCAGTCTCAAGATCACAATGTACAACACAGCCTCACCTCAACAGCAGTGACAGCAACATCAGCAGCCAGTATGGAGGGCCCACGCTGAGAGGCAATCATACCCAGGCGGGGGTCCCCCTCCGCCTCTTGCTGGGGTAGCATGTCCAGCAAGTGTCTCAGGTCATCCCATAGCCCTGCTGAAACCCCCCGCCGCAATATGCTGGGGTCCAGTTGATGCGCTAGGGTCAACACCTGCATGCACGGGCTGACATTTGCTGACAACATATACTTACAAGCTCAGCATGTGCGCATGATGTGGCGTGATTGATCAGGCTGGTGACATGCTCTGCTCAAGTGTGCTGTGATGCAGTTGATGCAAGCTTGGGGTGTGCAGCAAGTTCTTGGTAACAGCATGCCTTTGCCTTGTGATGCTGTGCTTGTGTTCTGTTATGCTCCAGAGTCAAACACAAAGAACATGCTGCAAGCTTGGGAGCATACATACCCCTCGAGGCTGTGCTCAGCACCATCACATCAGTACTCAGGCAATGTTGTACAGTCACAGACATCCTTGTTATGCCTGTCAGCACAACAGGCCCATGTGCTGAATCAAAAGGCTGATTGGACCATCAGGGTTGACTGTCTCAGCCAGCCAGGCAGCATGTGTCACCAGAGCTGGGTTCAACAGCTCAAGTCAATCCCGAAGCGTCTATCCTGGTTCTTAATATTAGTACTCAGAAATGTCATCCCTACACTGGAAATCTAACCTCAGAAACGTCTGGGGACAGTAAAAACACGTTTCTACATTATGGACCTGTTTTAGGTCAGGCCACATTGGGTAGCAGAAAGCCACAGTTAGGATGAGAACTGCTGCAGGACAACGACCGGTGGCCGAGGGTCAAGTAATGCTGACTGGCAAAACTGTCGTGTTATTAGACCATATAGGGATGCAATGAAACAGGATGCTCTGGAGAGACAACAACCCTTGCCCTGCACAAACCTAGCTCATCATGAGCCAGCAAGCATCGATAAAAGCGCAGACTTATTATAATTTCACGATTTCATTATTTTTGTTGTTGATTATAATTGTAAATAATTTTATTTGTGAATTTAGTTGTTGTATTGTAAACTAAATCGTTGTAATTTTAATGAGCAGTGCCAACCTGAGGCGTGAGCTCTGCAGCGCTGTCCAGGCGGCACAGCTGGCGGCGCCAGGTGGTCCAGAACTGGAAGCTGTCGCTCATCACGCTGTCTATGGGCAGCCGGCCCTCCAGATCACACAGCCTCTTGGCCACGTGGTATGCACCCGCCCCCTCCACCATGCTTGACGCAAACACCTTCAGAACAGGTTATGCTTTTGTTTAGTATGACATAATACAACATGACATGACGCGATATGACTGGTAAGATGCAGTATGACAGGACAGATATGCTACCTGGTAGGCCCGCCTCCTCCACCATGCTTGAGGCAAACACCTTCAGCAAGAAGCACTACATTGGCGGTTTGCGTGCAGCTGCAGAAGCCGAGTGGATTGTACAGCTTGTGAGGAATGATAGAGTATGATATGATGAAGTATGACATGATATGACATGACGTGATGCCATATGACTGATACAATGCAGTATGACACGAGTAAATATGCTTTGCTTTGCTTTGCTTTGCTATGCTATGCTATGCTATGCTATGCTACGACACGCTACGCTATGCTTTGGTCTGATTCCTGACAGCAAAGACGGCTACAGCATGCATACACAACAAATAACAGACAGTGGGAGGTGCGCCGATCACATCAATCATTGTTGTGCTCAATTCTGCATGCTTACAACTTCAGCCATACTGCTCATGATGCTAAAGAGTCAGTCAGCTTACACAGGTGCAGACATGGGATGACCAAACACAAAGCCAACACACACCTGTTGCAAGTCGTTGGCATTCTGATACTGGGCAGCCAGCTTGAGGGCGCGTGCACAGACAGCATGTGAGGCTGAATCCTCTCCCGGGCAATAGCCACCAGCAGCCACCTCTGGCATGACTGATACCAGAGCTGAGTCAGCAGCTGAGGCTGTGTAGGGTCGACATGCTGCCTGCTCTACCCAACCCAGAGACTGCACGCATGGCAAGACGCAGATCAGCTTTACATGAGCACTACTGTACCACATGTGCCTTGTTCCCTTTGAAGTGAGATAGCGTTTGCATCATACACAGCCGTTGGCAAGTTGTGCAGGCATTTGATGACAACCCACTTGGTTACATGCATCATCAGCACCACATCAACCAACAGACAAGGTTTTTGAGAACGTGTTCTGCTTCAGCCTTTCACTGTAAGAACACAGTGCGCTGACACCAGTCTACAGTTGCCAGGCCATGTGAGAGACTGCTTCATACCTGAGTCACAATAAGAAAACAGGGCTGACAACAGCCTAGAGTGACCATGCAATGTTGAGACTGTTCCATGCCTGAGTACCAAGGGCCATGACAGGCACTAGCAGCTTGTGCAGTTGTGCATTTGATGAGAACCCAGTTGATTACATGCATCTTCTACAGTACATCACCTCATAGGCAAAGTCTTTCGGATTGTGTTCTGGTTCAGCCTTTCACTTTGCGCTGACACCAGTGTAGAGTGACCATGCCATGTTAGAGACTGCTTCATACCTGGGTCACAATAAGAACACAATGCCCTGACATCAGCCTAGAGTGACCATACAATATTGAGACTGTTCCATACCTGAGTGCCCACAGACAAGGGCTCTAGGAGTGTGTTCTGGTTCAGCCTTTCGCTACAAGAACAGAATGCGCTGCCTCCAGCACAGAGAAGCCATGCCATGTTAGAGACTGTTCCATACCTGAGTACCTAGGGCCATGACAGGCAGAGCAGTGTCAGGCCTGGAGTTGCTGCTGGCCTCACTCAGCTTCAGGGGAAAGGCATTGTCCCCCCCACAATGCAGGGACCCCCCAGATGCCACAGCCTGGGGTAGGCTGTCCACAGACCCCACAATCACTGGCCAGTGCCTGCAATACCCAGCATGGATTTAGAAGAGAAAAGGGGGAAAAGGAAAGGCTACGCCTTATAGTGTCAATTTCGTGAGAAGCCAAGTATAACACTGGGCTGCCCAGGCAGCATGGATTTACGTGTTTGTAGCTTTGGGCTCTTCTAGCTAATTATGAGCTGGAAAACGTAATTCACTGTTGGAATTATTTTGTTCCAACCTAGCTTAATTTACGTCAATAATGTAGTCAATTGGTGACAATGCAGATGTATGCAGCACCACCTCACCAGACCAATTTAGGTTTTGGAATATCTTTGACAGTATAGAAGCTTGCACCATGATCTCCCTTAAATGTATTATGAAGCACAATGGGAACAAGGAAGGTGCCAGAGTCTAGCATATGGTCATACCATGCTGCTAACGCTGCAGATTTCAAGCCCACGCAACCTCAGCTTGTATGTAGCTGCTGTGTATACACCTAGCTGCACATTCATGTCCATGAATAACACTTTTGATACAGCTTCTTTATACGTACCCAGCTGCAGAGTCAAGCCTGTGCGTGTCACATTATGATGCAGCTACTGTACACACACTTAGCTGCAGATTCATGCCCATGCATGTCAGATTGTCATGCAGCTGCTGTGAACACATTGAGCTGCAACCTCATGCCCATGCATGTCAGATTGTCATGCAGCTGCTGTAAACACACCTAGCTGCAGATTCATGCCCATGAATGTCAGAAATGTGATGCATCTGCTGTTTGCACACCTGTTGAGGCTCCTAGGGTCCTGAGCCAGTAGCAGAGTGCCAGGTGGCGGCCTGCCAGGCAGCCTCTCCAGCTTACGTAATGCTGCAATCACATGTTGGCCAGAGGGCCCATTGACCACCCCTATTCGTACCCTCTTGCGGTCCCGCTTGGGCTCATCAGCCACACTGGGAGCTGCAGACTCGGACTGCGTGCGCTTGCCTGTGCGTGTGCTGCGCCGCCGCTGCGTCTTCTCACCCTGTCAAACCAGAGATGGGCATTTAGCATCTAGCGTCAGCTGATGTCAGTCAGATGTCAGGTAGCGTCAGGTAGCGTCAGTTAGCGTCAGTTAGCAACATGGGCATCCAGCACAAGTGGCATGTCTGCCTGATGCCAAGCAGAAGTCTTGTCCATGCAATGTTTGCAGACATGCGGTGTCAGTGACCATCAACAAGCTGTAAAGCTCAAAACATGAGACATATGTATACATGGGGGTTTGGGATGCACAGGACTGTCTTTTGCGTTTGTCGGAGTCATCTTACTGCCAATTTGTATGCAAAGCATTGGTCAGACTGCTGATGTGTCTGCAGGTGGCATGCATGTTGACGAGGGTGCTGCTTGGCTCTTGACAGTGGTGCCTGCAATGCCTCCATGTTGTCCTGCCATGAGTTTGCCATGAGCAGATAGCTGCACAGGGCGCCATGCTCTTTCAAGCAACCCAGCTATGTTGCAGTTGCAGGGTAAAGCAGCCGGCAGTTGTAAGTCTTGCATGTATTTATGCAAGCATGTTGTACTGACTAGCAGTTCTGATGCACCTTGAGGATGCCGTTGATGGGCTGCAAGCCTGCAGAGACAGCAGCTGCTGCAGTGCCTCGGCTGGTCTCGCCTGCCACATGGTTGCCAGCACTGTTGGCTACATCTGCCAGGAAGTCTAGCGCTGAAGGGTTGTGCCCAACCTGCAGTTCATAGCAAGTCAGTGACGCATTCCTCAGCATGATTGAGACTTCAGGTCTGCGCATGTAAACAAAACTATTGCAAGTGCTGCTGAGTATCTGAACCCCAGCATGCGACAATCTGATCAACAATTTAGCTGGTGACGGGCAATCTGAGTAGCTTGGCTTCATGAAAGCAATAAATGCCATGAGCATTGAAGCTGCAGCACAGGTCATGCAAGTCATCAGGCAGGAAGCCTGCCGCGAAGTTAAGCATGCATCTGTTTGTCGTCTCAATCAATCAATCAATCAATCAATCAAGCATGCAAGCAATCAATCAATCATTCAATCAACCAGTCGCTGAGCAATCAGCAGCAATCAGTTGCTGAGCATTGAACCATGTGATGACCAGGCATCAGTCATTTCCCTCACCTCATCAACAGTCACCCCTTGCAGGTCCCTAGAAGCATAACACTTCTCATACGCATACAGGAACTTCTTGTAGTTGCTCAGCAGCTGGTTGCCTATGGAGGTGGCCTTGTGGTTGCTGGTGAAGTTGCGCATGTTGGGGAACACGTGACCCGCAAAGTTGATGTTGCCGCACCACCGATTGGACTCATCATACCGCTCATTCAGGACCAGCCCACCTCGCTTGACCACCTCACGGTAGAGACCAAATATGTCCAGAGGTGTGTTGTTGCTGCAGGCACCAGGTCAGGGTCAGAAAGACAAGATCAGACTACGCCATTCGGCATCAATTTATTGAGAAGCCAAGTATTATACCGGGCTGCCCAGGCAGGTCAGGGTCACTTGGCATCTGCTAGATTGCATGCCATTTGGTGCATGATCAATGGTGCTGATGTTGCAGCTTTGCCACCAAGCTTGTTGATGACAGCACAAGGCATGCATTGCAGAGCTGGCATGCTTCAGCACACTTTGCTGCATTGGGCAGCAACCCACATGTCGGCATGCTGAGCAGTTGTTTCTTGTGTGAAGGAAAAGTTTTCAGAAAAAGTCAGCTGAACAATGCAGTAACGGCTGCAACTCTCAGAAACTGCAATGCATAAGTGACATGCAGAATGCAGACCAGCTTGACTGGACCAGAACCCCTGGTATCACAAACACTCGGAAAGACCAGCAGCTGAAAAAGAGTCTATACTGTCCTTGCTGTTGCAGAGTTGTGTCGCACCATATGTTGTGCTGTATGTGAGAAGACAAGAATTTGGTACTGGCTTACCAAGTGATGCGGTGCTCAGCAACTGCCTTAGCAAGAGAGGGTTCCTGGCGCTGCCGGAGGAACTCACACAGATCAGCCTCAAACTCCTCCTCAGTGCAGTCTTGCAGGGCAGGCCGGTCATGAGCTGCCAGGTGTCGCCTTTGGAACTCTTCTTCCAGCAAGGTATTGACTTGCTCATTCCCCAATGGCTGTGGCTCCTCATACTCATTGTACCTGAACAAAGGCTATATATATGAGCATGCTGATATAATATACATCAGTAAATAGTAGCATGCTGACACGAGCATGCTTACATTGGCAATCAAACAACAAACATGTATATAATATGCTGTCGTGATTCCCGGCTGGTCAGATGTGAACGGAGGATTGTGACATGGCTTGCTAACATGCAACCAACGACTGGGGTCCAGTTGCAATGCAGCAGGTTGTACATACATGGCATACTCTGTGCATACTGTGCACAGTCATGCCTGGACATGCCCTGTGGCGAATGCTATGCCGAAGTCCAAATGCAATGGGTCCATTTATTTGTTTGATGTTGAGACAGCAAAGCATCTCTTGTTTGCTCAAAGCAGAATTGTTGCTCACGTTTTGACATCATCATCATATGCTGCATAGGGCTGAGGCGCAGCACCCCCCTGCCAGTCCCTCTGATACCCATTGTTACCAACTTCGCCATCACTGTCACCATCCTGTTCATCAGACACTGACTCTTCCTGATAGGATGGCTTGGCACGTGCACGTTTTGGGCGCGACCGACCAGAGCGTGCTTGTGAGGTCCCTGCTGATTTGACAGGACTTTCTACGCTGTCCAGTCCGTTGCTGATCCTTTCCAATTCAGGTCTGAAGGTGGCCAGAAGCTCAGCAAAGTTTCCCCTGTGGTACTTCACGCTAGTCCTGCAGCAAAAGATGACGCATATGAGGGCATTTGCCTGATGAAGCCTCAGTAGTCCAGCTGTGTCCTTCGCTTTGATTGTCCTGAGTCAAACTGGGAGCAGCAAAGGTTTACCAGCCATCATCGGCTTTTCTGCCAGGATTCTGCTTCCGTTTCACGTGTACAGAAAAGGCAGAAGGACTTTTGAATTGTGTGCCCTCAAAGATGATCTCGCCTGCAGCTCCGAGATCTGCGCCATGGCATCGAAAGTCTTAGTACGCCATTCACCC
>JAABUW010010135.1_pt1 | contig 10548 bp, 9 predicted proteins | sample 5560081 | NCBI WGS metagenome assembly JAABUW01 (sample SAMN10711882, study PRJNA513363) | rock metagenome | isolation source: Antarctica rocks | place: Antarctica: Victoria Land, Knobhead sud | reverse complement strand
AATCTTCTACGTTAAGTTCATTGATTAATCTGACTTCAAAAGCTTTGAATTGCACGAAAAAGATAAGAAGTCTCACTTTTATGATGTTAATCATGATACAACATTAAACAATACATAGAAATCAAAAATTGTTAACGAAGAGAAATTGATTAATTCTTTGACAAACATTTCAAAGTTCAATTTATTTCTTGAAGAAGATCAATATATATTACATAAAGTGAACATTGATGAAAGCATTGTTTTTGATTACAAACTAAGTTATTCAGAGTTTCTTGAAGCATATGAGATGAGACATACAACTAATTTATGATACAATATAAAAAGTGTTGTAAAAAACAACATTCTGAATGATGAGAATGAATATCGAGTTATGCTGAAGTGTATGCAACGAACGAAGTCAATGACAGTATCATAAGACAATTCTACTGAGTGACAGTTTTTACAGTAAGTAGTCACAATGCTTCTACATAAAAATCAGCTTGACTGTAAACTATCAACAAGCAAAAAGAAGATCATGAAACAAGATGAAAGAAATTATCATCTTGATTACAAATAAACATCAAACATGATGAGTAACAAAGAATAAATAGATGATTCTCTTTTCTGTTTTTCTCTTCATTTCTTTCTGTTTCTTCATTCATCTTCTAAGATTCAACTAGAAACTCACTATCATCTCACTCATTCACTTCATAGACACAGTTGTTTAAATAAAGATAGTGTTTAACATCTTGAAGTAACTTTCAAAGTAACATTTAGCTTTAGAAATCATTGAAGAATATTAAGTTTGCTTAAACAAATATAATATCAATTATGATTCAAATTGAGTTGATGCTTAATAAAGTAATTATGATTTTTATAATCATGATTCAACTGTGATAAAATATTAAACAAGCAAACAATATGTAAAGAAATAAGATGACAAGTTTTAAAAAAGAAATGCATAATACATGATTTGTATCTACTTTGAAAACAATGACAATCAGCTCAAATATATAATTGACAGACATAATGTTTAAAACATAAATGATATGTTACAAGACAACGTGATACAAGACATTTAACATAAAGATAGACTGTATAATAAAGATGAGCAAAATCAGATTTATTACTTGAACTACTGAACTGTGATAAACAATGTCAATGTGATAAATGATGTCAATGTGATAAACGATGTCATTTAAGCGATTAGATATGCGTTTGCAGCTAATCACGTCAAAGTGATCTTATAAGAAGAAAGATTAATCAAAATGATAAATCATTTAATTTATCAACTAATTATGTGATTAAACACTTGACGAGATTTCTCGATGTAAGCATTATGAAGTCATATTGAGCAAACTTTGAATGAACAAAAATGAAATATTATTGAACATAAAACATGATACTATCATATTTTCTGATCAATTAAATATTTTGATTTTGATTTTTTCAGTTTCGTCAAATATGAAGCACTCAAGTTGATCATGATCAACTTCAATCTTTTCAGCAACTCACAGCAAGATTTCTAAGATGCTTAAGTTTTTTTATTTTTTTATTTTTTCATTAAGTGCATGCAGTCTATGACTATGACATTGTCTAAACGCTGTGCATATGTTAGATTACATGTATCTTGATCAAAGTCACTGCTTTAAATTTTTTCATTAATCAATTACATTGATAGTTTGTGCAAACAAGCACTTTCAATCAAACAACTTCTCTTTCTTGTGCTCTCATTTTCTCATTTCTTTGTGTTCTTTTTACTTTACTCTTTCATTTTCAATAGTCATTTTCTTGTTGCAATTCAAGTACTTTTCAAGTACTTTAGCATTGCGATTCTTTCAATCTTGATGATAAACAACATCAATATAATGTTCATGTTTTTGAACTGTGCTTTTGCTTTAAGCTGTAACTGTTCTGTTTTATAATGTTTGCAGTTCAGTAGTAAGTGCTTCAACATTTGTCTCGCCTTGCATATTTCATAGCATTTGTTCAAATTATTCTCTGATAATCGATGCAAATAGCTTTTAAAATAATCATGTTTTATTTTTAGCTGTATAAATGTTGAAAACATCAATCTGTTTATTTTTCAAAGCTTCTTTAGTGATCTGTAACTCAGATTCACTCTCGCTGTGTGCTTCTGATACTGATTTTCTTTTTTGTTGCTGTTGTTTCATGCAATTAATCATTGCTTTTTTATCTTTTTGTCTATTTGCTTTTTGATGAAACTCATGATTGTTCTTTTTCTGATGTCGATTGTTAAATTTTTTTGTGCTGCGTCTTTAATCAATTGATTCACTGCTTCATTTTCAATGATGTTTTTGCGACTCAATACTCACTGTATGCACATATAATATTGATTTTGTTGCAGATTGATCAGATTTTGTCATATGTTATTGAATAACTTCAAGTTAACATTGCTCTTTGCTTTTAATCTTTGCAACATCATTTGACTGATCTGTATACACTCAAATTTCACTGTCTTCAGATGCTTCTTCGCTGCATATTGCGATTGCATTGTTGATAACTTGCAATTTCACTTTCATTATGATTATTTCATCAATCATGCTTATCATCTTGCTGTTTCTAACAGACTTGTACGTGAATATCATCATGATTTCAATTTCTGTTTTGAGTTCTGCTATCTTTTTTTGAGTTTGCAATGCATCAATGTACATCACTATGTTTTTCGTCTTTTTGACTATTGTTTTCAGTTCTTTATAGTGTGTATTTATCATTTCACATGTTTCATCTCTTGCGAATTCAATTTGCATCTTTGCCAGATATTTAATTTTCTGATCTCACAATTTCTTGAAGTGAGAAATTTCAATTTCTTTTATTGAATTCAAAGTTTTTTGCACTTTGTTCAATATTTGATATATTTGCGTAAGTCTGTCTTTGCATTTCTTGACTTTTCAAGATAAATTCATCTTTATTTTGTTTCAGTTCAGATATTTCAATGCGTTCAGATTTAGATTCAATTTGATAAAGTATTGAGATGAGTATGAAATAAACATTCTTTTTCTGATAGAATGTTTTTTCAATAATTCAACTATTTAAATTGCATAGTTCTTGCACTTTTGATCTAATTGCATTTTCATCAACGAAATTTCAACTTCTATTTGCATAGCATTTATCAATGATGTTCAAAATGCATTCAGAATTTTTCATAATGCAGCATTTTGCAGTTTGCAAAATTTAACTAAGTAGCTTTTTTGATTATTTCATCATATTTCAACTTCATAATCACTAATAAACGTGATGCATGTCAGATATAGCTGCTTTTCTGATTTAACATTTAATTCTCACTCACTATTCATTAATTTAAACAACGAGTGTAGCATTCTTATGACTATCATGATTTTCATTTGCACATGAACTTTGAAGTTGAGCTTTCGACTCAGTCAGACTTTTAATCATCATATGCATGTCTTTGATTTTATGATCATGTTGTTAAGTAAAGTAATCATTTGATTGAATGTTGTTTTGTAACTTTCAAAGTGTATCAATTCAGATTTTGAGTCATTGAATTGCATTGCATTGTTCTCAACTCATGTGAAAGCGATTTTTGCTGCGTTTTTCAGTATTTTCACATTCTTGTCAATATTTCTTTCCTTGACGTATAGCATCACGTCGTCAATATAGCTGAGTGACTGTAAATTTTTAAACTTTGCGCGAATCTTTGAAAACAGATATTGAATATAAATTAGAAATAAAATGAGCAAGATAAATGAGTCTTGTGATATTTCTGTGCTTATTTTCTTTGATTTCTGACATTCGTCATCAAATGCTAAGTCAATAATTTGATTTTGTAAGAAACATTTTATTCAATTGATTAAATTGACTGATATTTTCAATCTAATCAATACTTTGATCAGCTGTTTCAACGCAACATGATTAAAGACTTCTTTGACATTTAGAAGTAGATAAATAAGCGTGTTTTCTCGACTTTTTGTCATTTGCACATCATGTACTAAATTTAGTACTGCGTTTATAGTTGATCTTTGTTTTCTATCTTTCATTTGATCAAAATTCAGCATCTTATCATTAATTTCAGCTGTGTAAGACAGTTGCACTGCTATTATTTTTTCTACTACTTTGTCTAAACAGTTTAGCAGCGTAATAATTCTGTATGTGTTTGAAATTAAATAATTTGACTTGTCTGATTTTTTAGAATAATTCTCGTGTCTTCACATCATATCTTCAAATGATAGTTATTTTTAATCAAATCTGAGTACACTAAATTAAAGATTTTTGATATAGTTTTGTACGCTCGCTGTATAATTGTGAATGACATATTATTTGATTCAAGTACTTTTCTGAGTGTTGAGAAGTTGATTGTGTGCTTGATTTTCTCTTCGATAACTCTTAATCACTGTATACTTTCATTTGATAGTAATTCTTCATTGATTTGAATTTTCAAAGATGATGAGTACATTGCTTTCAGAAATGTCTTGCACTTTTCATTGAATTCAATCTTCAATTCTTTTTGCAAGTTTTGTATCAAGAATAGCTTTTTGATTAGACGTGATTTAGTGAACTTGTATGTCTGAAACACTTCTTTCTCTTTGACATTGTTTAAAAAATTGATTCAGAATTGATTTTTGATCAGCTTTATTACATCATGATACAAATTTCATGTTTGCACTATCTTTGTTCATGCATCATCACTTCTGCATCTTTTTCAGATTCGCTTTTTTGACAACAGCGTCTTTCATCTTTCAATGAATTCATTGTTTCATCAGAGTTTTGATTTTGCATATATTCGCTGTTTAAATACGAATAATTTCACTGTATTCTTGATGCATTCAGTCAAATAAATGACTTTTGCTTCTAAACTTGTGATTCTTTGCATCTTGACAATCATTTTGTCTTTTGTTTTTTGCAAATGCTTATCAAAGTCTTTTCAATCGACTTTTTGCAGATTGTATGACACATTCAGCAAATTTTCGATTAACTTCACTTTTTTCATAACTATTGTAAATAGAATTACTTCATGATTGAATTCTGTGTTTGCATTCTCATTTATATGTCAATTCTTAATGTGACTGTGTCTATTCTTTGATGCAAATGCTAAATCAAGTATCAAGCTTGACTGATTCAAATAGCTGTGATATGTGTTTATATCAGAAATGTTAATCAGATTGCACTTATATAAATTTACTCACTTTATTAATGCTTTCATTTTAATAGAGTTTGAAATTTTTGCGTTTCATCAGCTATGATGTGCATTAAAGTCTTTAATGATAATAACTTTTTGCTCAGAATTTAGCATAACTTTTGCTAATTCTCGCTCAATGATGTATAATTGCTCATCATCTGCATTTTGTAACTTTTCGTTGTAAATATTAAATAATAAAATTTCTCTCTGAATTTTATTGTTTGCTATTGATATCGCTTGCATATCTTTGTTATTGACTATGTCTGATCTTGATATGCATGTAAATTTCTTTGCATTTTTCATAACAAATATCAATATTCTGACATAAGTATTCTGAACATTTGATTTGATGCAGATAAACAATGAATGTGAAATTGTTATATTCTCATCTCTCATTCATGATTCTTGTAGTATAACAATATTTGTCTTGTTTTTCACAAATTTTATGCATGCATGCATAATTTGCATTGATTTTGCACAATTGTGCTGTAGAATTTGAATATTCAACATGTTTGCAAAGCTTTCATCATTTGCGTTGTTTTGTGACATTTTGACTGCACTACTCATTACAATTTCGTGACTAAATGATCTTTTTGTGAGTTAATAAACTAAGCTGTCTGATATGTTTTACACATTACGCTGTTTGCAAAGTGCACATTTTGACAGTTGCAACATCTAGAAATCATGTAATTGCATGATTGCTTGTCTTTGCACGTAGATAATTAATATTTATGCTCTCATGTCAGATGATTTCGTTCACAAAACAAGCATCTTGATGATTTATTGCACTTGTTCTGCAAATGTTTGAATGTTTGACATCTCTGACACTAATTACTTAATTGATAATTTCAATATTTGACTGTTTAATATGTTGATTTCGCTGCTAAAACTCATTTTTTCAAATGTTTTTATGCTTCGACCTCGATTTTGAACATCAGTATCATTGTTATCAGCTTCAATTCAGAATTGTACTTCTTTAGCTCAATTCTCAGATATTTCATTTCAATCTTCATGTTGAAGATATTAATTTTCAGACTGTGTATCACTATCTTGTATCATTTTTCATTCTTCTTGATACTTTTGACTTCAAATATATGCTTTCATATATCTCTTTGCTTCAGTAGAGCTTTCGCAATGTATTTCTCTGAAATTGTTAAAGCAATATTGTTATCTCTTTATGTTTTAGTCACTGTAGCGACTTTTATGTCAGACGTTGCCTTCTTCAATGCATTGTTCACTGCATTGCACATTTTCATCACTTGTAAGGTTCAGTTCTCATTTTTTGAAGTAACTATCAATCTTCTTTCACAATATGATATTTCTTATGACTTTGATGAGAGTTTTTTGATAATCAGATTTCATTCGCCTGCATTTGCATTTGCATTTGCATTTATGCTTGCATTTGCATTTGCGCTTGTGACTTGAGCTGCTTTTTATGCATATGTAAGCTTCTGCGTTGATTTTTGCGAACTTTGCATAATTTGCAACATTTGCGAAGCCTGCGTCTTCTGCAAGATTTGCAAATTCTCTGTTCTTTGCTTTGCATTAATTCTCTTTTTGATGTTTTCAGCATTTTCTTGAATCAATTGTAGAATAATTTTCAGTTTGTTGTTTGTTTAACTTTGAAGTTGATCAATTTGCTTCTGAATTGAGTTTTCTATGCTTTCGTTGCATGCTCTTTGAATGTAGATTAAGCTATGACTTATAGTCTCTTTCTGTTCTGATATTGCTTGTCTTAGCTGATTGACTGCAAATTCTATTCTTTCGCGCAGTCTCTTTATTTGCATCTTTTTAAAGATGACATTGTAGCACTTGCTAGTACTAACTTCAATGCTAGCTTCTTTTTGCGAACTTTTCATTGCTTTTCACTTTTTCATTTCTTTGACTTTCACAATCGCTCATGTTTGCTCTTTTTGCTGCAAATTTACATTTTGCAAATTGATTGTATTTTTGTCGTTGTGCGCATTTGCATGTGAATTTAGCATCAATGCATCTAGTGAACTGAACATGTATTACGTTTTTCTATTTGCTGATGTGAATGATTTTTGTTGACTGTGAAATAGATCAATAATGTCGTTTTGCAGTTGTTTGCTTGTTGATGAACTCATGCTAAGTTCATTTCATAAATTTATTTCAATCTTTAACGTTGATTTTTTGATTTTTATCGTTGACGTTTTGAATTCTGACTCTGAGCTATTGCTTCTGCTGAGTTTCGCATTACTATTCGCGAAACGAGATGAGAAAGAGCGCATAAAGCGACTCTTTATATTTCTTTTCATAAAGAGTTTTTTTGAGTTTCAAGCTTCAAGCTTCTAGAAAATTCACTTGACATCACTTAAATATTTCTTTAATCTCTTATTCAGAGCGTTTCACATAGACAGTAACTTTAGTATAAAGATTTTTCAATTTCTATCTTGAAATCTGCAATAGATCATCTTTTATTATCAACTTATGTCAGATGAAAATGATATAAATCTAGTCTGCAAAAGTCTAGATTACTCTTTTTGATAGAAAATGCTTGATGCAATTGCTTTATATCTCATGTATCAAAGTAGTTGCATTATTTCGCTCAGAATAGTAACGACTGATCTCGACTTATTGTCTTGCGCATTAAGAAAAGATAAAATAGACAGTGATTTGATAAGAAATGCTGTACTTCTCTGAAACAACGTTGTTCTTTAAAATGCTCAAGTGCTCAGTTTCATTCATTCAAAAAAAGTCATTCTTGATTCAAAACATAAACGTTGTCTTTTTTCAAGCACTTATAAAATGAAGAAAGAAGAATCAGACAGAGATTTTTGCTATGTTCATTGAAAACATCGATAGAAAAATCATTTACAATACTCAATGTAAATTAAATGTCATAAACGTCTTTTCAGTCAATGAAATGACTCAAAATCTAGAAGATATTAAAGTCAAGTTATTATCAAAATATCAGAATTTTCTAGATGTTTTTGATTGAGTTCAAGCAAACAACTTATTGTCTCATTATTCATATGATCATAAGATAAAGTTTACTAGTGACGTAACATCATTTTACTGTTGAGCATATTAAATGTCTTTCTACAAGCTTCAGAAAGTTAAGAAATATTTAAATGAGAATCTTTTCAAAGAATTTATAATTTTTAGCAAAGCTTTGTATTTCTCACTTGTTTTGTTTATTTTGAAAGCAAATAAAGATCTACAATTTTGCATTGACTATTAAAAACTCAATGCTATTATTAAAAGAAATTGCTATTTTCTATTACTCATAAATGAAGTAATTGACAAAATAGTTGATTACAAACATTTGACTTGATTGAATATTATTTTAATGTTCAACAAACTATGAATGCATTCTGATAGTGAGAACTACACTATCTTTATTATCGCGTTAGAAGTGTATAAGTCAAAAGTGTTACTTTTCAAACTTATTAATGATTTTGTCTTATTTCAGCAGTATATGAATGATGTTTTATGAAACTTTCTAAATGATTTTTATCAAGTTTATTTAAATAACATTCTGATTTACAGCAAAACTCAATGAGAACATAAACATGTTAAAATGATATTAAGCAGACTACAAGAAGCTGATCTACAAATGAATATTTAAAAGTGCAAATTCAATGTAAAAGAAATCATCTTTTTAAAAGTCATAGTTTCAGAACAAGATCTTCATATAAACTTTATCAAAGTGAAAGTCATAGTCAACTGAGTTACATTAATCAATCTAAAAGAAGTTCAAAACTTTGTAAGATTTATTAACTTCTATCATCATTTCATTAAGAATTTCTTGAAGCTAGTTAAATCATTCATTCAACTGACTAGAAAAAACACGTTTTTTGTATGAAACAAAGTTTATGTTCAAGCTTTTGATAATTTAAAGAAACAAGTCAGCTTGATTTCAGTACTATGACATTTCAATTTCAAATGACAGATTATTTTGAAAATTCATGCATCTGACTACGTCAAAGATAAAATACTATCACAGTATGATGATAAAAATGTTCTTCACTCAGTAGCATTCTACAGCAAAAGCATGATTTTGCTGAATGCAATTATCATATTTATGACAAGAAATTACTAGTCATTATTTAATGTTTAAACACTGAAAACTTGAGCTTAAATGCAACAAATTATTCATTCAAATGTTCATTGATCATCAGACTTTGAAGATCTTCATGAAAAACAAACAGTTAACTTAATGTCAAGTTAATTATTTAGACATTTTATTCAAGTTTAACTTTTAAATCATTTTTCAATTAAACAAAATGAGCACTAAAGTTAATGCTTTAATCAGAATGTTTCTGATCAATATTTCTGAATCAACTCAATGTATTAAAGATCACTATTAAATCATTTTGACACTTGATAGAATAAATATTCTAGCTATTGAATTTGAAGTTGATTTCTATCAATGAGTAAAAGATGTTAACAAAATGAATGAACTTTGCAATCAATGAGTATAAACAAGCTATAAGCGAAAACAAGCTTAAACTACATAGCATTGAATTGAAGCATTGCAAGATCGTTGATGATGTTCTGTTCAGAAAAGATTTACTGTGAATTTTTAAAAATATGCATATGAAATTACTAAAGAAAATTCATAATTAATCTTTCATCTTTTACTCTAACAATCGAAAAACTATTGATTTAGTTCAACGTTTTTACTATTGATCAAATCATCAAACAATAATTAAACATTATATTCAAAACTATCATGTTTATTATGATGATTAAGTTTACTAAATGAATAAATGAAATTTATAAGAGTGATATGACAATGTGATATTCTAAGCAGACATAAAATGAATATATATTATGATAAAGCTAATTATTAAGAAGCTCTTGATAACTCAAGAAAATTGATCAACTATAGAAAGTTTATCAAGCATTATTAAGTTAAGCATGACATAACTTATAACATATTAAGTTGAAGATATGACGTAGTTTAAATGATGTTTCAACAAAGTTATAAAATTTCAAAGCTAACTCAAATCTGATCTTTAACTTAATTTCTGACTTTAGTTTCTGATTTAATCTTTATATATTAATTCATCATGATAATTATCTTCTTTTTTAAGTGAGTTCATTCTTAATCTTAATAATTAATGTTTTTGTTTAGTCTGATAAATGATGACGTGTACTCATTGATTCATTCTAGAAGCTCTCAATAGAAATCTTCAAATCTTTGTAAGAAAATAAGAAAAAGAGAAACTTTCAATTGAATAATGATTTGTCTTTAATTATAATGTATATAAATGACATTGTAAATAGTATATATATTATGTAGTTGATGTAAATGACAGCAATAATGACGTGTAAATAGCACAAAAACATTGTTTACATTTCAAGTAAATGATGTGATTGAAATGATAAAGCATAAACAAGAATGAATAATAATTGTTGTTTTATTTATCATTCTTTCAGTT
>JAABUW010010128.1_pt1 | contig 10552 bp, 8 predicted proteins | sample 5560081 | NCBI WGS metagenome assembly JAABUW01 (sample SAMN10711882, study PRJNA513363) | rock metagenome | isolation source: Antarctica rocks | place: Antarctica: Victoria Land, Knobhead sud | reverse complement strand
CACGTAGCCGAGCCCGACGTCGTTGAGCGTCCGGAGGTGCCTCGAGATGGCCGGGACGGCGGCGAAGAAGTCTGCCGCCTCCTCGATCGGCATGTCGAGAACGTCGGCGATCGTCCGGCCCTTGAAGTGCACTTCGAGCGTCTCGCGGTTGTAGCGGGCGCCGTGGCACACCTCGCACGGGACGTAGACGTCCGGGAGGAAGTTCATCTCGATCTTGATCGTGCCGTCGCCGCTGCAGTTGTCGCAGCGACCGCCCTTGACGTTGAAGGAGAACCTCCCCGGCAGGTAGCCGCGGACCTTGGCCTCGGTCGTCTCGGCGAACAGCTTGCGCATGCTGTCGAAGACCCCGGTGTAGGTCGCCGGGTTGGAGCGCGGTGTCCGGCCGATAGGTCCTTGGTCGACATGGACGACCTTGTCGAGGTGCTGGAGGCCGGTCACCGTCTTGTGCCGGCCGGGCACATGGCGGGCGCCGTTGAGCTTGTTGGCCAGAACGTTGTAGAGGATGTCGTTGACCAGTGTCGACTTGCCTGAGCCGGAGACCCCGGTCACCGCGACGAGGTTGCCGAGCGGGAACGACACGTCGACGCCGTCGAGGTTGTTCTCGCGCGCGCCCACGACGGTGACCTCTCGGCCGTCCTGGGGTCGGCGGACCGGCGGGATGCTGATCTCGCGACGGCCGGAGAGGTACTGCCCGGTGATCGAGTCCGGGTGGTCGAGCAGTCCCTGGACCGTGCCGCAGTGGACGACCTCGCCGCCGTGCTCCCCTGCACCGGGACCGATGTCGACGACCCAGTCGGACGCCGCGATGGTGTCCTCGTCGTGCTCGACGATGATGAGGGTGTTGCCCAGGTCGCGCAGCCGGCTCAGCGTCTCGATGAGCCGGTGGTTGTCGCGCTGGTGCAGCCCGATAGACGGCTCGTCGAGGACGTAGAGCACGCCGACGAGGCCGGAGCCGATCTGGGTGGCGAGCCGGATCCGCTGGGCCTCCCCGCCGGACAGCGTCCCTGCCGGGCGGTCGAGCGAGAGGTAGTCGAGCCCGACGTCCAGCAGGAAGCCCAGCCGGGCCTCGATCTCCTTGATGACCCGCTCGGCGATCTGACGCTCACGCGCCGAGAAGTCGACGTCCTGGAGGAAGTCGGCGCACTCTTTGATCGCGAGCGCGCAGATCTCGGAGATGTTCTTGCCGCCCACGTGCACCGCGAGGATCTCCGGCTTGAGCCGGGCGCCGTGGCACTGCGGGCACGGCACCTCACGCATATAGCCCTCGTAGCGCTCCCGGCTCCACTCAGAGTCGGTCTCGGAGTGACGTCGCCGGACGAAGGGGACGACCCCCTCGAACCCCGTCGTGTAGGACCGGTCGCGACCGTAGCGGTTGCGGTATTTGACGTGGACCTTGTAGTTCTCGCCGTGGAGCAGCGCCTCCTTGGCCCGCTCGGGCAGCGACTTCCACGGAGCGTCCATCGAGAACGTGAGGTCCTCCGCCAGGGCGGTCATGACCCGTTGGAAGTACTCGGCCGACCCCGACCCCTGGGCCCACGGCGCGATGGCGCCCCCGTTGATCGACAGGTCGTCGTCCGGGACGAGCAGCTCCGGGTCGACCTCCAGCTCGGTGCCGATGCCGGTGCACTTGGGGCAGGCGCCGAACGGGGAGTTGAAGGAGAAGGAGCGCGGCTCGATCTCGTCGATGGCGAGCGGGTGGTCGTTGGGGCAGGCCATCTTCTCAGAGAAGCGCCGCTCCTTCACCGCATCCCGGTCTGCCGGGTCGACGTCGACGAAGTCGACGAGAACCACGCCACTGGCCAGCCGCAGCGCCGTCTCGACGGAGTCGGTGAGACGCCTCTTGGCGCCGGTGTCGCTGCCCTTGGCGACGAGGCGGTCGACGACGACGTCGATGGTGTGCTTGACCTGCTTCTCGAGCTTGGGGGGCTCCGAGAGGGAGACCACCTCGCCGTCGACCCGGGCCCTCGAAAAGCCCTTGGTCTGCAGCTCGGCGAACAGGTCGACATACTCCCCCTTGCGGGCCCGGACGACAGGCGCGAGGACCTGGAAGCGGGTGCGGTCGGGCAGCTCGAGGAGCCGGTCGACGATCTGCTGGGGGGACTGGCGGGTGATCGCCTCACCACAGACGGGGCAGTGCGGGCGGCCGGCTCGGGCGAACAGCAGGCGGAGGTAGTCGTAGACCTCGGTGATCGTGCCTACCGTCGAGCGCGGGTTGCGGTTGGTCGACTTCTGGTCGATGGAGACCGCCGGGGACAGACCCTCGATGAAATCGACGTCGGGCTTGTCCATCTGGCCCAGGAACTGTCGGGCGTAGGCCGAGAGGGACTCGACGTAGCGGCGCTGTCCCTCGGCGAAGATCGTGTCGAACGCCAGCGACGACTTGCCCGAGCCGGACAGCCCGGTGAAGCAGATGAGGCTGTCCCGGGGCAGCTCGACGGAGATGTCCTTGAGGTTGTGTTCGCGTGCTCCCCGGACGATGAGCGAGTCGTGGCCGGGGCGAGAAGCGGTGGGGGTGCCGGGGGACGCAGAAGTCACGCCCACAACCATAAGCGGGACCACCGACAACGTCTCAATCGTGCTCGCGGAGGCCACTCGGCGGCCCGCCTGCACCGGGCCCGACCTCTACCCGCGGGTCAGGTGGGACCTCGGGGAGCGATGATCACGGCATACCCTCGTCTGCATGGCCGACCTCCCGCACACCGCAATCGAGGACTACGCCGTCATCGGCGACATGGAGACCTGCGCGCTCGTCAGTCGCAACGGGTCGGTCGACTGGCTGTGTCTCCCGCGCTTCGATTCCCCCTCATCGTTCACGGCCGTCCTCGGCACCCCGGACAACGGTCGGTGGCTCATCGGCCCGCAGGACCAGGCCCGGGCGTCGCGACGCTACGTCGGGTCCTCCTTCGTCCTCGAGACGACCCACGAGACCGACAGCGGTGTCGTGCGCGTCACCGACGCGATGCCGACCGGCGACGGCCGGGCGGACATCGTCCGGGTCGTCGAGGGCGTCAGCGGGACGGTCCGGATGGAGCACGAGTGGGTCGTCCGGTTCGGCTACGGGAAGGTCACGCCGTGGGTCAGCCGAGACGTCGGGCCTGGTGGCCCGGACGACAGGGTCATCACCGCGGTGGCCGGCCCCGACATGCTCGTCCTGCGCGGCGACCGGCTCCCGAAGGCCGCGGACGGGCGCCACTGCGACGTGTTCGACGTCTCGGAGGGGGAGACTCTCACGTTCTCGACGACATGGCTCCCCTCGCACCTGCCCGTGCCCGCGGCCCCCGACATCGCACAGGCCATCGAGACCTCCCAGGAGCAATGGCAGGAGTGGGCCGACCGCTGCCCCTACGACGGCCCTCACCGCGGCGCGGTGATCCGCTCGCTCCTCGTCCTGCGCCTGCTGACCCATCGCCAGACCGGCGGCATCGTCGCTGCACCGACGACGAGCCTGCCCGAGGACTTCGGCGGACAGCGCAACTGGGACTACCGCTACTGCTGGCTGCGCGACGCCTCCCTCACCCTCGAGGCGCTGCTCGGCTCGGGGTTCCTCGAGGAGACCTTGCTGTGGCGTCGCTGGCTGATCCGCGCCGTCGCAGGAGACCCGCAGGACATGCAGATCATGTATGCCGTGGACGGCGCCCGCGAGCTGCCGGAGCGCGAGCTGGACCACCTCGAGGGGTATGCCGGGTCGAAGCCGGTCCGTGTCGGCAACGGTGCGGTGGACCAACGCCAGACCGACGTCCTCGGCGAGGTGATGATGGCGCTCGCCCTCGGCCGCGACCTCGGCCTCGAGGAGTCCCCGCGTTCCTGGGCGATCCAGTGCGCCCTCGTCGACGAGCTCGCCGAGCGCTGGGACGAGCCGGACAACGGGCTGTGGGAGATCCGTGGGCCTCTGCGGCACTTCACCCACTCGCGGGTCATGGTGTGGGCCGCCTTCGACCGGGCGATTGCCGGCGTCGAGGACCACGGCCTGGGGGGCCCGGTCGAGCGGTGGCGGGCGCTGCGCGACCAGGTGCGCGAGGAGGTCCTCGCCAAGGGGTTCGACGCCAGGCGCAACACCTTCACCCAGCACTACGACACGGACGAGGTCGACGCGTCCTTGCTCCTCATCCCGGTGTGCGGGTTCCTTCCGGCCGATGACCCGCGCGTCCTTGGCACGATCGCCGCGGTCGAGGCCGACCTCATGCGCGACGGTCTGCTGCTGCGCTACCGGACGCAGACCGGCGTCGACGGGCTGTCCGGCGACGAGCACCCGTTCCTGGCGTGCTCGTTCTGGCTGGTCCAGGTCTACGCCCTCGCCGGGATGCAGGACAAGGCGGAGGCCCTGATGACGCGGCTCGTCGGCCTCGTCAACGACGTGGGTTTGCTCGCCGAGGAGTACGACCCGGCGAACCAGCGGATGGTCGGGAACTTTCCGCAGGCGTTCTCCCACCTCACCCTCATCGGCGCCGCTCACGCCCTCGCCGGCCTCACTACAGTTAAGGCATGACCGACGCCCCGCGCAGCCTGTCCGACGCCCCGCGCAGCCTGTCCGACGACCGCGACGCCGTGGAGGAACAGACCCGGCGGCTTCTCGAGACGGTCCGCCTGCTGCCACCCGACTCCATCGGTGACCCGAGCCTCTGCCCCGGATGGACCCGGGGGCACGTCCTGAGCCACATCGCGCGCAACGCCGACGGCGTCGTCAACCTCGCGACCGCCGTGACCACGGGGCAGCACCTCCCCATGTACGCCAGCCCGGAGGCCCGCGACGCCGACATCGAGGCTGGCTCCGGGCGGCCGCTCGCAGAACAGCTGGCCGACCTCGAGGCAGGCGCACAGCGGTGGCGCGAGGCCGCCGCGACGCTCGGCGACGAGCACGCGGACGTCCGCGTCAAGTCGAGGGGCGGGGCGACGGTCCGGGGCGGCTACCTGCCGTTCATGCGGCTGCGTGAGCTCGTCTTCCACCACGTCGACCTCGGCGCCGGGTTCTCCTTCGCCGACGTCGACGACGACGTCCTCAAGGCCTTCCTCGATGACGAGGTGAAGCGGCTCACCCGCAACACCGAGACCCCCTCCATGACGATCCGCACCGACGAGGGCGACGCCTGGTCGATCGTCGACGGCCAGCCCACCGTCTCCGGGTCGCGCGCGGCGGTCCTCGGCTGGCTGGCCCGCGGCCTCACCGACGGTGTCACGGGCGACCTCCCGACCCTTCCCTTCGGCGGCTGAGATGTATGCCGGCACGGTCACCCCGGGTGACCCCACCGCCGTCCGGGAGCTGGACGCCCTGACGATCCGCAAGTGCAGCGTCTCCTCGATGGACAACAACTCCTACCTCCTGACCTGCACCCGGACCGGCAGACAGCTGCTCATCGACGCCGCCGACGACGCGCCGCGGCTCATGGAGCTGGTGGCCGAGGGCACCGGGTCGCTCGACCTGATCGTCACGACGCACCAGCACTGGGACCACGTGCGCGCCCTCAAGGAGCTCGTCGCTGCCACCGGCGCGCGGACCGCATCGGGCGCCGACGACGCCGACGCGCTCCCGGTGCCCGTGGACACGCGGCTGGCCCAGGGCGACCAGGTCCGGTTCGGTGAGGTGACCCTCGACGTCGTCCACCTGCGCGGACACACGCCGGGGTCGGTCGCCCTGGCCTACGTCGACCCGAATGGTCACTCACACCTGTGGACGGGCGACGCCCTCTTCCCCGGCGGAGTGGGCAGCACGTCCCAGCCCGGGCAGAGCTTCGAGTCGCTGCTGGCCGACGTCAGCGAGCGCATCTTCGACATCTATGACGACTCGACGTGGGTCTACCCCGGCCACGGCGCCGACACCACGCTGGGCGCCGAACGGCCGCACCTCGACGAATGGCGCGCCCGCGGCTGGTGACCCTGTGCCGCGGCCCGGCGACAGCCGTCCCCCCGCAAGCGGCGTCGTGACGATCGAGCCATCCCGGGCACCATCGGGCAAACCCCGGTTAGTCCTTACCTAGTCCGCGCGCTCCGCGACCCAACCGGCCACCTGTCGCACATAGTCCGCGTAGTCACGTCGTGCGGAGCCCACGGCGTCGGCGACGAGCTCCAGGTCGATGTCGACGTAGTCGTGGGTCAGGACGTTGCGCAACCCCACTGATGGCTGGAGCCGTGTGACCAGCTCCGGCTGGATCGCCCCAGCTTCCTGCGCGAGGTCGAACGAGCTGCGATAATCCTTCGGCGCGCGACCAACCAGTGTGGCACCGATGTGTCCGTTGATCGACACCGCCAGCTCGACGACCTGGGCCAGCACGCGTTCGACCCCGTGGCGGAGCATCCGGTCCACTCGCAGGCGGTCCACCGTGACACTGCCAGCGGACTCCAGGTCGTCCAGGAGGCCACTGATCATCCTGAGACGCGACTGCACCACACCGCTGTCGAACTCCCGGGGACTCACGACGACATCAGCTCAAGCTCCAGCCGTCTGAAGTGGTCGGTGTCCAACCGCTCCATCATGGCCGCGATCTGGGCGTTGGCGAAGTCACCGGGATGCAGCTGGAACAGCGGCTCGCCCGTGGTCAGGGCGCGCTCGCGGGGCAGCGGGTCAGCAAGGTTAAGCACCATCAGGTCGATCTGCTCACTCCCGGTCAGGCGATAGAGGCCATCCAGCAGGCCCAGTGTGCTGTGGGTCGGCTTCCCGGGTGCGTACCGGACCGCCACGTCCAGGTCCCGCGGACCATGGTCGTCGTCGAGACCGACGTCAAGGACGCTGCCGAAGACCACGACGAGGTTCAGCCCGTGCCGCTGACACAAGTCCCTGAGCGGCTCCTGGCTGGCGGCCTCCCGCAAACGGAGGTAGGCAGCTCGCACGGACTCGCTCATAGCCGCCAGCGTAACCGTGGGTCAGCCATCTCCCAATCACCTGCAGCGTCAACACGAGCTGCAGGGTCGGCCCCACAGTGCCCCGCACGGCTCATCAGTGCAGCAGCTCGCCTGCCACCTCACCGATCCGGGCGAAGCTCGCCAGCACCTCGGTGCCGCGGTCGACCGGCCCCTCGGCCAGGTCGGTGGCCAGCGCAGCCACCACCACCCACCGGCCGTCGCGCTCCAGCAGGGCGACGTCGGCGCGCACCCCGAAGATCTCCCCGGTCTTGGAGGCGACCGAGATCGTCTCCGGCAGGTAGGCGGGCAGCCCGTCCTTGAACTGTTGGGTCCGGAGGATCCCGAGCGCGGTCGCGGTGTGGAGCTGGCCGAGCAGGCGCCCCTCGCGGAGGGCCACGAGCATCCCTACAAGGTCCGCGGCACAGGTCTCGTTCCGCAGGCCCCGCTCGATCGCGGCGAAGTCCATCAGGCGCCGCTCCAGTCGGGTATGCCGGGTGGGCACCTTCCGCAGCAGCTCACCGACCGCCCCTGTGCCGAGGAGGTCGAGAACGACGTTCGTCGCGTCGTTGTCGCTCAGGGCGATCATCAGGCTCAGGAGCTCGCCGAGGGGCAGCCGGGTCACCGAGGGGAGAAGGCTGAGCGGACCGGAGCCCCCGACCCGGTCTGCCGGGATCTCCACCGGGGTCGTGAGCTTCAGGTCGCCCGCCTCGACGGAGGCCAGGGCGGCCAGGAGCACCGGCACCTTGATGGTGCTCGCGGAGGGAACGACCCGCTCGGCGTCGTGCTCCCAGCCCCACCCCTCACTGGTGGTCACCGCAGCGCTGACCCGACCAGCGGCCGCCGCAACAAGCACGTCGAGCCGCGCGACATCCATCCGAAGGTCCGGGTCCATAGCCGCAGTATGGCCGAGGACCGCGCGGCCGACGGCGGGGCGCATGTGAGGATGTCCTGCGTGCAGCCGATGCGAGTCAACGTCCCCGTCACCACACTGTGGGTCGGACCAGACAAGCCCCGTCCGGTCGACGCCCCCGCGGTCGCCGACACACCCGACCACCGCACATGGCTCGCTGCCCTCGACAAGCATCCCGACGACACCAAGGACGGGGACGGTCGCCTGGGCCTGCATGGCCGGGTCGACACCCAGCTCCTCGCCGGTGAGCCGGTGCTCGTCATCGCCGCTCCCGCGGAGGCTCCGGACTGGGTGCGGGCGGTCTGTCCGTGGCAGCCGAGCGAGCTTGACGCCCGGGGATACCCGGGATGGCTGCGGCGGGCCCACCTCATCAACGACGACACCCGTGGTCAGGCAGACGGTCCGGAGGACGAGTCCTGGGCCCTGACGCTGCAGCAGAGGGAGCGCCCCGTGCTCGCCCTGGCCCGACAGCATCTCGGTCTCCCCTACCTGTGGGGCGGCATGTCACCCGCGGGACTCGACTGCTCCGGCCTCGTGCACCTTGTCCACCGCGAGCTCGGCATGATCGTCCCCCGCGACGGTCACGACCAGCAGCTGGCTGCCGAGCCGGTCGAGCTCGACGACGTCCAGCCGGGAGACCTCTACTTCTTCGCCCATCCCGGCAGGACGGCCCACCACGTCGGCATCGTGACCGAACCTGGCTGCATGATCCACGCTCCCGAGGCCGGCCAGGGCATCGTCGAGGAACCCTTGGACGAACAGCGCCAGGCGACGCTCAGCGGTGCGGGACGGATCGTCCGGTCCCGACCATGACGCGGGACGAGCACATCGAAAGCGCCTGAGGACGCCGGCCAGGCGGCCCTGACCGCAGGGTCGTCCGACGGAATGGCGGAGGGTATGGGATGCTTGTCCCCATCACGGAGGGGAGTATCCCCGACACGCGGTTTCCTCGTCATCACGGTTCTGTGCCCCTCGGGTCAAGAGCCCGGGGAGCCGGTCCGCCCGCGGGCGGGAGAGACCTCCGGCCACTGCTTCCATGCACTGTGACCGGAAGGATCTTGAACCGTGGATGTCTCCCCGTGGGTCTGGTGGACCACCGTCGGGCTGCTCACCCTGTTCCTGCTCGGCGACATCATCATCATCGGTCGCCGGCCGCACGTGCCCACCCTCCGGGAGTGCGCTCTCAACCTCGCCGCCTACGTCGGCCTCGCGGTGCTCTTCGGGCTCGGGGTGTGGAGGTTCTCGGGCGGCCAGTATGCCGGTGAGTACTTCGCCGGCTGGCTGACGGAGTACTCCCTCTCCATCGACAACCTCTTCGTCTTTCTCCTGATCATGGCGAAGTTCCGGGTCCCGGAACGGTTGCAGCAGTCGGCGCTGCTCATCGGCATCGTCATCGCCATCGTCCTGCGTGGCATCTTCATCGCCGCCGGCGCCGCCGTGATCAACGAGTACGCCTGGGTGTTCTACATCTTCGGGGCCTTCCTGATCTACACCGCCGTCAAGCTGACCCGCGAGGGCGGTGACGACGACGAGGAGTTCGAGGAGAACCGCCTGCTCAAGTGGGTCGAGCGACGGTTCCCGGCCACGAAGGACTACCGGGGTGCCCACCTGACGACGGTCCAGAACGGGAAGCGGCTGATCACCCCGATGTTCGTCGTGATCCTGGCGCTGGGCACGACGGACCTGCTCTTCGCCCTCGACTCGATCCCGGCGATCTACGGCCTGACGAAGGAGCCGTATCTCGTCCTCACGGCAAACATCTTCGCCCTCATGGGTCTGCGCCAGCTCTACTTCCTCATCGGCGGCCTGCTGAAGAAGCTGGTCTACCTCAGCATCGGCCTGGCTGTCCTTCTGGCCTTCATCGGCGTCAAGCTCATCCTCCACGCCCTGCACGAGAACAACCTGCCGTTCCTCAACGGTGGCCGTCCCTTCAACGTCTATGAGGTCCCGATCGGGCTGTCCCTCGGCGCCATCGTCGGGATCCTGACGGTCACCACGGTGGCCAGCCTCCTCAAGTCGGCACACGATCGCCAGTCCCCGCGCGAGGAGGAGCAGATGGTGGGCAAGGGCGAGCCCGACCACCCTCTCCTGTGAACCCCTGAGCTCGCGGTCACCTCGTCAGCTGCTGGTCGCCACAACCGGGTCGGCGGCAGCGCGCCCTCCCATGACCAGGGCGCTCGCGCAGACGACGAGGGCCATGCCGAGCAGCTGCCACGTGTCGAGGCGCTGCTGGAGGATGAGCAGGCCGGCCAGTGCCGCCACGGCGGGCTCGAGGCTGAGCAGGATGCCGAAGACCTTGGCACTGAGGCGCCGCAGCGCGAGCAGCTCGAGCGAGTAGGGCAGCACGGACGAGAGGACGGCGATGCCGAGCCCCTTGAGCAGCACGCCTGCGGTCCACTGTCCGACCGACGAGAGGCCGAAGGGGGTGACGAGAACGGTCGCGACGACCATCGCCAGGGCCAGTCCGTCCAGCTGGGAGAACGCCGCCCCCGTGCGGGCTGAGAGCACGATGTATGCCGCCCAGCCGGCTCCCGCGGTGAGCGCCAGCCCCAGCCCGAGGAGGTCGAGGCGGGCGAAGTCGGTGGTCAGTGCCTCGGAGATCAGCAGCACTCCCCCGGCCGCCGCGAGCACCGCCACGACGTCCTTGCCCCTCCGCGACAGCGCCGCGGTCAGGGTGAGCGGGCCGAGGAACTCGACGGTCACCGCCACCCCGATCGGCAGCCGCCCCAACGAGGCGTAGAAGGCCCAGTTCATTCCGCCGAGCGCGAGCCCGAACAGCACCACGGTCGTCCAGGCGCGCCGGTCATG
>JAABUW010010125.1_pt1 | contig 10555 bp, 13 predicted proteins | sample 5560081 | NCBI WGS metagenome assembly JAABUW01 (sample SAMN10711882, study PRJNA513363) | rock metagenome | isolation source: Antarctica rocks | place: Antarctica: Victoria Land, Knobhead sud | reverse complement strand
GACACAACTGCTTGGTCAAACGCAAAAGGCATACAGCTTCGTGTCACAGCTCCTGCATACATGCATATACCTCAAACATGAATATGCCAATCTGTATACTGCTTGCTATTCCAACCTGTTCTAACCTACGCAAGCAAGGCAATCACAAAAGGGCGTAGTGTGGGAAACAAAGCGCATGCTGTGGGAAACAAAGGGCATGTTGTGGGAAAACAAAGGGCATGCTGTGGGAAACAAAGGGCATGCTGTGGGAAGCAAAGGGCGTGCTGTGGGAAGCAAAGGGCGTACTGTGGGAAACAAAGGGCATGCTGTGGGAAAACAAAGGGCATGCTGTGGGAAACAAAGGGCATGCTGTGGGAAAGCAAGGGCATGCTGTGGGAAACAAAGGGCATGCTGCCGGAAACAAAGGGCATGCTGTGGGAACCAAAGGGCGTGCTGTGGGAAACAGAGGGCATACAAAGGGCATTCCACATATACATTTATTGTTTGCTTCTGCTATGCAGATGGGTGGTGTCTATCAGCATGCAAATCAATGCAGTCCTAGAGGAGGTTCTTGGCTGGCGAGCTTCCTATTTCCTTCTGCACGTCGAACCTCAAGCCACACTCGAAGTCATACGTCCTCCCACCAGACTCTGTACCATGGTGGAGCAGACAATCAAGAAGCTAGCGAACAGCACCCTCTGTCCGGTTGTTGCGCTGTCCATACTTGATGCCAAGTCAATGCATGCAGCCGGCAAACGCACTGACCCACAGCGTTTCGCACATCTGCTACGGACCAATCAGCTTGCCATGGCCTATGTTGTGCATGATAAGAGGAGCCGGTCCATGCCTAGATTGGCAAGTGCAGTGAAGAGGGAGATTGCTGATGCTGTGAATGCGATCGGGGTCAGTTTGCAGTCCTATGAGGTCCAGCCGCTTCTGGACGCTTGTCGCAGAAACTACAGGGCGCAGAAATGGGATCCACTGGTGAGCACACATTCTGTTAACTATGTACTCACTCACCCACCCACTCACTGTCACTCACTCGCTCACTCACTGTCAGTCACTCGCTCACATCACTCACTCACTCGCTGTCAGTCACTCGCTCACTCACTCACTCAATCACTCACTCACTCACTCACTCACTCACTCACTCACTCACTCGCTCGCTCATTCATCATTCGCTCATTCATTATGCATTCATTCACACATTCGTTCCTGTTGGGTCAGGTGCATGCAGTCCTGATTTCGCTCCCTGTATGCTGACTGTCTGTGTATAGCATCATAGCATAGTGCAAAGCTGCATGGCATGCAGTTTGACTGCTATGCAGGATGAGCACAGTAGATGTGACTACTGCAATCTGGATGGCAAGCTGGTGTGCTCTGTCTGCAAGCAGCGGGTCTACTGCAGCAAGATGTGTCAGAAAAAGGACTGGAAGACACACAAGCTGACCTGTAAGCCCCAAGAAAAATGATTGGGCTGCAGGGCGATGGCGTAGATAGTCTCGTGAATCAGCATGTGCTCATGTTTGTGTTGTTTGATTTTGCAGTATTGCAATTTGCTGCTGCTGGACCTCTGCAATCCAGTCAAACAGGCATGTCTTTTGCAGTGACACTCCCTATGTACACACTGATCCCAACACATTACCGAGCTTTGCTGAAGCGTGCAGTTTTGGGAACTGATCATCACATTCATACCACTAAAGGAACAGGCATGTCTGACTTCCAAGTAGGGATAGGCTGATTTTGTATGTTCAGATAGGCTCAGGAGAACCTAGTGTGAGCTGGTGTATCTGGGCTTTCCATTGACTCAGGCTAGCAATCCTATCAGTAGAACAGTACAGCACATACAGACACACGCTCTTGTTTGGTGGGCAAATCTAACATCCCCAGATCGGCAAGAATCCTGCGAATCACATACAATGCATACAACAAAGGTAAACAGTCTGCTGTTCCACCAGTCAAGGATGTTTTGCAGTCCCATATGAAAGGATTGATTGGCACACTTCACGGAGTCCAGATTTTGATCATGACTGGTGTGCTGTTTTGCTCTTTTGAGGGCTACATGCATTCCTGCTTAGTCTGATGACATGCATTGAGGTTTTCTGCATGATGGTGCGAGAATGCTGCACCAAATTATACAAAATGCTAAACCCTAAAACCTGATATGATGTCTGTCATTGCAGTCATGACTGATCAGTAACCAAGCTTCTACAGGCGCTTCTGTTGGTGCATCCAACAGATGCATCTGTAACGTGCATGCATGCCATAGCACATTCACAAATTGCAGACCCCCTCAGATTCTGTGAACTGCAGCAAGGACCATGCAGCCATTGATAGCGAGAGCTGCTTGGAGCAAGCCAAGCAGCTGTGGTATATAATGGCAGCAGACCACAGCATATGCTTTGGAACAGTAGTGAGTTCACCCAAGACATGGTTCCCCACTAATCAATTGGTGTGCAGCTATAGATTACAAAACGAGATTGCTTGAAGCAATTGCAAACCCATGCTCACATTCATAGGTTGATACATGATGTGCAGACATATCTTATGCATGTGCTGACATGTCCGCTGGCAAACAGCATCAACTAACATACACAGTCACCCCTGAGGTGCTTGAACAAGAAGGACAGTGCCCGTTGGCAGCAGTGCTAGCAGTGCTTGGTCCGACTCTATGCTGCTGCATGCTTCCACTTGATCAGCTCTGCAGGAAATTCACTGTCAGCAAATCATGCACACACTTGGCAGACATGCGCTGATTCCAGCACAGCATCTCGTACCTTCCAAGTCAGCCTCCTTCATGTTGTACTTGCCAACAATTGACTGCAAACATCACACGAACAGGGTGCTTTGAGCTTTGATGTCATATGGGTCGAAAAGCAACTTCGCGCTGGCGCAAGGCATAGTAACACAACATGCCGTTACCTTCAGCTTTGACAGCTCCTCAGTTTTTGACTTGTCAGCTCCTGCTTTGTCTGTCTGTACACAGTGCAAGCAGATGACATGGCAACGTATCTGATGCAACACACCTGGCCAATACCTTTACATACCTCGTCAGTTTGCTTCTTCACTTTTGCAAGCAGGTCTCGCAGGAGTCTTTCCTCCTCACGTTTAAAGTGTACACGCTGCAGGCATCAGGTATGCCCTCCACTGAGTAGCATTCTAGCACTTTAGCACAGTCTAGACATCGTGATCTGACGTCAGGATGCGTGGCCCAGGGCAGCAGAGGTACGTGACCTGCACAAACTACAGATCAGAAGTGCAATACCTCCTCTCCTCTCTCACGTTCATCAAAATTAGCAAAGCCACGCGTGCTTGCTGTCGAAAGCTGTGGTACGACTCGCAACACGGACCCGACTCTTGACACGGCTCTCAAAGCCATTGCAGCTGACTACTTTGGTGTCTACGAGGTTCAGTCGAAGTGTCCAAAGGATTCGACGCAATATGCTGTCATCCAAAGCTAGGTCACGGTACAGACACTGCCATTGCTAGGTGACCTGACTCAGACGCACGTACGTTCCAACGCTGAAAAAAAACTATCAATCCAATTTTTTACAAATGACTTACCTAAAATGACTAAGCTCAGCTACTATGTTAGTCACCCCTATGCACAGCTCAAGCGAAAGCTCGGCTTGCTTGAGCGGGATCAAAGTGAACCTGCGGGCATGTCGTCTGCTCAAGCTCCATTCTCTGAGCCCGTTTATGCCACCCCAAAGGAGCCGCGCGAGTTGACTGCAGAAGATCTGGCCTTCATATCGAAGTATACGGGACGACCAGCAGAAACTCTTCGGCGGCACATTTTAGACGTATGGAATTCGGCCAAGAAACAGGTTAGTCCTGCAAATGTTTTTGTGTTGACACATGGACTCACGTTCCCTGTCCCAGATCGGCACTGTGGCATGCCGTCTTGCTTTTGTGAGCGCTGTGATCGGTCCATGGCCTTTTCCACCACGCAACTTCTTCCTACAGGCTTTTGTGTACATGTGCATCCAAGAATTCGGCTTTCTGGACCCAAGGATAGCAAAGCACCCTAGCTACCCAAAAGTGAAGGCAGCACATCAGGCCAAGGAAGCTCATGACCTCATGCTCCATGTGGTGAGGGCTTCAGGCAGCCCTGTTGGTTGCACTTTCTCAACTTGCAAGCACGAAACGCACATGTAATCCACAAAAAAGTGTAGAATATAGCCAAAAGTTTTATGGTGTGGCTTCAGGACATAGGCACAGCTTTTGGCCAAGATACACGTCTACTGCTACTTGAAGGCTGGTCACACGAGGAGCTGGTGGCTACAGATGTCATTGCAGAGTACTGGTAAGCACCCTCTATTGTTTCTGGCCCTGCATGCTAACAGTTGCTGCTTCTGCGGCCTCATGCTCAGGCAAGGACAGTCTTGAAGTTAGCACGACTGTGAAATCCCTGACTGACTGGCTTCTGCAGGATCATGTTCAGGCAAGGACAGTCTTAGAATTGCGTTTTTGCTCTATCCTACATAGATCTTGTACATGTGGAGATTGCTATACACGGAGTGACTCAGGTGTATATGTACCAGATTCTAAGGGACGACAATCCTTGCACAGACTGCTCACATGGACTCACTGCTATATAGCAATTTCATTTGGAGTGCACACTTTGCACGACAGCTGTCACACTAGTGCAACTGTGACTGCAAGTTCTCTATGCTAGCATTCAAGCACATGAGTTTTGCATCTCAAGCTTATAACGCCCTTTTCACCAACACTGTCTGTGGGAACTAAATCTTGAGGTTGCTAAGCCAAAACCTGAACTTGGCTTGCCAGAACTCACACAAATCACAGCGTCATTTGCAGCAAACTACATGCCACCTGCACAAGTCCTTAAAGGCATGTGACATATGATGACATATGATGACCCGGATGACATGTGACTTGTGATGTCCTCAACGGCATGTGACATGTGATGACATGGATGACACCTGTGCAAGTACACATGCAGGGCGCTGGGTAAAGCCCTGTTCATGGACCAGGACCTGGCAGTGCCCTTCCTCACCTGCAGTGCAGCTGACAACGCCCTAGTGTCAAACATCAAAGCTGCCCACTTACCTTCCGGTGACTCATCAGGTGACTCACACTGATGTACGCTCAGGTGTTTTACGTACTAAACCCAGCTGTATGCTGTTGCTGTAGGTAGCTGTACACTGTGCCGTACATCCATACACAGTAGTATTGTGACTAGGGTTCTACTGTTACTAGGGTTCAACTGCGACTAGGGTTTTATTGTGACTAGGGTTTTACTGTGACTAGGAGTTCTACTGTGATTAGGGTTCTACTGTGCTGCTCGATAACCTGTATGCCAGCAAGCAAGCAAGACCCAAATTGGCGCTCAGCCACTCAATGCAACAGCATCAGCAAGCACAGTGCTTGAGTCAGAATGCCAACGCAAGCACATGGTAGATGATGAGCAGCAAAAGCCTTTTGGATGAACCCCCCCTTAGCCCACCATCTGCAAGCAGCCTGTCATAGCCATGCGACTACGCTTTGCCTCTTTTGCTTCACAAATTGTCTGATCCCAGCAGCTGCTACAACACATCCGGCAGGTTGCGCCATGCTATACAGTAACGCAAGCAGATTGAGAGGCAGTCTGAAACAACGGCGCATACAGGGTGCAGTGTGATTGCAGGTGTAGGTCATGATGCTGCTCGCTTCCTGCAGGTACCTAGCTCATCATGAGCTGGAAAGCGTTGTTATTATTATTGTTGTTGTTCTTATTATCATTATCATTATCATTATCATTATCATTATCATTATCATTATCATTATCATTATCATTATCATTATCATTATCATTATCATCATCATTATCATTATCATCATTATCATTATTATTATTCTTATTATTGTTATTAGTATTGTTGTTATTGCTATTGTTATTATTATTTGTTTGGGCTGGCTCAAATCAGATTGCATCGCTTCCTACTAAACAGAAGATGCAGTTGATTGCAGGGGTGATGCATGACGCTGCTGACTTGGTGTGGGCCAGCTACTCTGCATGCTGCAAGCAAAATGCACTCTTGCCTGGAAAAAAGGAAAATGTAATTGATTGCAGGGGTGACACATGATGCTGCTGACATCGCTTGGGCGGCTCACTGCTACAATTGCATGCTCCAACAAGACTGCATTCCTGCCTGCAAAAACAAAAGAGGGATATGATTGCAGGGTTGACTGGTGTAGATGATTGCAGGGGTGATGCATACCGCTGCTGATGTCGCTTGGGCGGCTCACTGCTACACTGCATGCTCCAAACAGGCTGCATTCCTGCCTGAAAACCAGAAGTTGTAGATGATTGCAGGGTTGACAGATGACGCTGCTGACTTTGTTCGGACCAGCTACAATGCATGCTCCAACAACACTGCATTCCTGCCTGCAAAAACAAAAGATGTAAATGACTGCAGGGTTGACTGGTGTGGATGATTGCAGGGGTGACGCATGACGCTGGACCGGCTCAGTGCTACAATGCATGCTCCAACGTTGTTAACAAGACTGCATTCCTGCCTGCAAAAACAGAAGAGGTATACGATTGCACGACTGGTGTAGATGACTGCAGGGGTGACTCATGACACTGCTGACTTTGTTTGGGCAGGCTCAGTGCTGCACTGCATGCCTGAAGAAGACTGCAGGGCATTCCTGAAGAGTGCATACCAGCTTCTGAAGCCTGGGGGGTTCTTGTATGGCATGACTGCTGGCAAGCATGAGTCATCAGAGTGGACCTACTCAACAGATGGCACACTCACAGGCTTTCTGTACTCACCGGTACATCCTCTTCATCACAGTGTCTTCTTCATCACAGTGTCTTCTTCATCACAGTGTCTTTTTAATCACAGTATCTTCTTCATCACAGTATCTTCTTCACAGTATCTTGTATATCTGCACTGGACTGTGTACCTGTTATACAATACCAGCCAGCATGAACACCAGACTGGCCGCATTCCAAACTGGCTTTCTTAAGAGCATGCGCTGGTTACTAATTTGGTTACTAACTTCGTTACTAGCTTGGTTGCTAACTTGGTGACTAAATTGGTGTTGCAACATCACAACACTGCCCATCATTCATGCTCTGCGCACACACTCTGCTCCCTCATTGCTGTCCTTCAAACTTGTTTCCTTCTTCTTGTTCCTTGATATCTCTTGTGTTTTTGCACTCTCACCTTTTCATCTTCATCTTCATTGTCACCTTCACCTTCACCTTCACCTTCACCTTCACCTTCACCTTCACCTTCACCTTCACCTTCACCTTCACCTTCACCTTCACCTTCACCTTCACCTTCACCTTCATCTTCTTCTCCTTCATCTTCATCATCACCATCACCTTCCTCTTCCTCACCGTCTTCCTCATCCTCCTCTGCTTCATGCACTTCCTGTTTGCCTTCACGCCACTCAGTTCTCAATCCTGACTGGTGCTGCCTTGAACCGGTTGCAATACAAGGTTTCACTTTCAGTGTTGGATCTCAACCCCAGCACAGTGCTGACTGCCATGCTTGCGCCTCCTCATTGTTATGAAGCAGCAACACCAGTGTTTTGTCTCAACTATAAGCTTATGCCTGCCACGTTTCTGCATGGAAGCAGCAACATCAGTACTGGTGTTCTGCCATGACCATGAGCTTCTGCCTGCCTTGCTATTTTACTTGCTATTTCACTTGCTATTTCACCAATGCTATTGCAGGCATCCTTGGAAAGCTTCCTCAGGAGTCTCGGCTTTTGTGAGGTCACAATGCAGTCTCTGGATTGGTCAGATCTGACAACAGGGACTGTAAAGGGGACAGCACTCTCAGATATCATCACATTTTACTTTACAGCAGTTCGGTGATTTGTGGAAGCAAGTGATGACATCCTGAGCTGACAGCAGCTTTGCAGTGTACCTTGTTAAGCGTGCTTCAATTACAGATGTATTTCTGGGTGGGCATGTCTGGACAGCTTACCGAGGACGCTTGGCCTGAGACATCTACACAAAATATTACAAGTACTTGTGTCTTGTGCTTGCACGCCAGCAGGATGTTTCCAATATTGGTGCTGTAGTATGTACATGCCTGAGTTCCTTGTGCATGCAGGGAACAATTGTGGACCATGCAACAATAAGGTACCAAGAACTGATAGAGTTCCTGATTAGTAAAGTATTAATAGTATGCACCTTGCAAGTGTGCAGCAGGTTTTGCTTTGGGTGTGGGTCAGTGCTGTTCGCTATGCTCTATACATGTACATGTCTTGCTTTGTGATATCTAAACATAACATAGTTACAAGCAGGCTGGCTACCATAAAGCAATCCATAGTAATATCAATATTGTTCAAGCAGTGTAGCTGAGCAACCAGAAAAAGGACTCTATGTTCAATACGCAATTTGACATTAATGTTTGTACAAACAAAAGCAAGCATAGTGCAGGATTGTGTAAAGTCCTGGATAATATCATCTATATGAGCCAACTCAAATGAACGCACGTGCCTACAAGACCTTGAAGTTTCTGCTCTGTGTATGGGTAGTGCTGCATGCTGCAATAACTTGTCCATTATGACGGCTTTCAGAGGTTGCCTTAGCAAGCTAGCCGGGGACTGCAATGAAAAGCACCACATAGTAAAAACAAGGTGACTCACAAGTCGTCACGAAGGAAAGGAAAACAGCTGTTGATCACTCTTTGCATTCAATACAGCATGATCATCACACCAGTTCATGATCAACAACGAACTTACAATTGCAAAGTCCAAAGGTGTGCGGCCGTATGTCATAACCCAATTGGTGCATGCATGATTCACTTTACACCTTCAAATACTCATAAAAGGCTTCCCTCACAGCCTCACCAAACTTCTTGACAGCCTGGTCAACCAATCCCCGCCTGATGTCATCTGACTCGCCCTGCACATCCTTGTGAAGTTGTAATGTGGTCTCTCCATCTTCAACTTTGCTCCAGATGACCTGAACAATGACTGTTGTTCCTGACATTATCAGCGCAGCTCCTGAAACAGGCTGCCCAGCATTCATTGTAATGGCACCACAGGCGACCACACTGACCCCTGCTGCAACTTTAGCCATTGCTTCCGAGTCCCCAACAATTTCAGTAACAAAATCCGTGATGTTGTCACCAGCCAACTTGAAGCTGTCATCAATGATTTTCACACCCTCCTTGGTCTTGTCACCGGCTTCCTTTGTCACATCTTCAGCCTAGTCTGCTGCATCCTTGAAGCCATCTTCAGCCTTATCTGCTGCATCCTTGAAGCCATTGCCTACTTCTTCTGCTGCATCCTTGACACCATCGCCTACTTCTTCTGCTGCATCCTTGACACCATCGCCTACTTCTTCTGCTGCATCCTTGACACCATCGCCCACTTTGTCAGCTGCATTCTTGACACCATCCCCCATTTTCTTGGCTGCATCTTTGAGACCGCCCATTGCTGCAAAGACCTGCAATGAAAGGCACGGTTCTGTCTCTAGCTGCACAACATAGCTGTGTTGGCCAAGACTTGCAGAGCTGCCTGACTTTGTAACAAGGGCATCTTGGAAATTAAGGGTCTTTGCAAGTCATCATGTTGTTGAGAACAGGTGCAGACATCAGTTACTGCATTTGTTTAATGGAGCAGGACCACAGAGGCATTGCATGTTATGCAATGATATCGATATGCACAGCTTGTGGCTTTTGCAATACCCTGCATGCTGTGATATGTCCGGATGCACTGTCATTGCGTTGCATGTTGCAAGCAGTGCAAAGTCAGTGGCTTGAATGTAACCCTTTATGTGCAGTTCCAGAGCTGAATAACAGAATCCAGCTTTAGAGCAAGGGCAGCCTAGCACAGCGTATGAAGACAACTTTTACATTCTGCAATGTGATGTGTCAGCCATGCAGCGTTTTACCTGCTTGAAGAGTGTCAAGCTGATCTTTCAGTGCACAGCAGCTTCGCCCTCAAAGCTATTATAGCGGCAGGTCTCTTCTACAACACGACCCGATGATACAGGGCAGCGCGGTCGTGAATCTGCGCCAGTCAGTCCCTGCGTCACACAACAATAATGTGTCAAGTGTTGAAAATATGGCAGTCGACTCCTTGAGGAGGTTGAGCGATCTGGATCTCGAGCTCGTCTTGCACTAGTTACAAAAACACGTCTCACCTGACGCTCGAGTGATTAATCCTACTGGAAGACAATAAATACTTAGAACGGAACAGTCAGGCGGGCCGCGAACGCAGAGGTATGATACTCGCAGCAGTTGCCTTGATGTAGAACCTTTGTTCCTTAGCAGAAGGTTCACACAGGGCAGCGGGTCATTGAAACGGAGCGCTGCAGCTCCGCGGCCCATCTCAAGCTCGCGTCAAAGCACAGGTAGCACAACAACCCAGCCGCGGCGATGCGCTCGATGCTGGTCAACATGCTGTAGGGAGGCGTGGAACTTCATTTTATAACTTACAGTCTGGGGTGTGAACTTGACTCCGCGCTCTTGACTCAGCTGAGCCTCGGACAAGGCATTACGATTCCCACAAGTTCCAGACCGTATGGTACAAAGCCAACACAATAGCCGCAGCATTGCACGCTCGGAGATTGATCAAGATAACTCAGTTCAAGACACTCTGG
>JAABUW010010121.1_pt1 | contig 10558 bp, 9 predicted proteins | sample 5560081 | NCBI WGS metagenome assembly JAABUW01 (sample SAMN10711882, study PRJNA513363) | rock metagenome | isolation source: Antarctica rocks | place: Antarctica: Victoria Land, Knobhead sud | reverse complement strand
GCGGTGGGGAACCTGAGTTGGGATGACTTATAAGCAGTGGGCGAGGAAGTTCATGCCCAGCATCGGATCTCACCGATGGTCTTCCGATGCGATTTCCGATGTTCATGGCCCCCGGCGTGAACCTCGGGCGACTTTTGAATCGTTTCCCCGGCGTGAACCTCACCGCCAAGCCGCGTGCCGTACATTTCGAACAGTGACGCTGCTGTTCAGACCCACAAAGCACGATCATGCCCAATACTACGGCCTCACTGGCTGCGTTCACAACCAGACTCAGCTTGTGCTTGCTGCTGCACTGTTGCTTGCGGGCCCAAAGCACTCCATCAGGCTCCACTGATAGCTCAATCTTGTTGCAAACGAGCTGGGCAGCTCAAGCAGGCTGGAACACCACCGATCCTTGCAGCTGGTCTGGCGTTTCCTGCCACACTCAGAGTTATGAAGATGGATACAATATGTAACAAAGCGTGGCTGCAAAATACTGTCTGCTTTGTGGCTGAAAGCATACAAGCTTGATGCTGTGACACTCAATACCTGAATGTGTTGCAGCGTTGTGCCATCTTTCAACCTGACAGGTACACTTCCAAATAATTGGAGCCGGCTGACCAAGGTGCAGGCACTTCAGTGCTTTGGTAACAAAGATGCTGTAAAGCTGTGCACTGCATTGACTGTTTTGCAGAAGAGCCTGCAAAATGTTTACTGCAAATGAGGTTGTTGCTAAGGGTGTTCCAGACTTTTCTCCTTCAGCCATCTTTTACCCGACATAGCTGCAACACCAAGGCACTCCACCATCCCACAGTCAAAGTGGCTATGCACTGAACAGTTGCTCCTGTCCGTTACTGCCCCTGTGTGCATTATAACACCATCACAGGCTGGGCACAGGAAATCGTTGACACTTAGTAGTCTACCCAAGCAGCCCATTACAGCTAACTTGATAATGTGCTTTGGCTACACAAACGGTTTGCACACCAAGTCTTTGCCCACCTGCAGGTGTCCTTCATTGACCTCAGCCACAATCATTTCACAGGCACCCTGCCGCCCTCTTGGAGCAACATGATACAGTTCAGTTGGTGCCAGTTGTCTCTGTTCGCAAAGTCAGAACGTACCTGTCATGAATCTGCTATCTTTTGGTATGCTGTTCTGTTGTGCAGCTGGGCAATTTGACAATCCAAGGCAGCAATATCACAGGCACATTACCTGACTCTTGGGCTGCCTGGCTTCCTGAGGCAAGCACTTCTACAGTGGTGCTGCTCAGTGCAACTTGCTCCATTCTGTCAAGCATGCAGTAGGCCATCAGCTCTGTTGCATCAGTCCTGGTTGTGACATTGCACATCCGTGATGAGCTCGGCATGTATTTGGAGTTGCACTTGCAGATATGTTGCCATTCACTACTGCTGTGAATTTTGTCTTGCTGCAGTATCTGGATTTGAGCAATAACGAATTGCAAGGCTCCCTTCCAGACTCCTGGAGCACGCCTGGGGTATGACATTACGACATGGCATGATTACAGTAATTGTGTTACATGTTGTACAGCATTTCAGTTGCACTGACTCTGCAGTTACATGCAAAGTCTGAACAGTGCAGTGCATATATGAGGCAGCCACAGGTGGTTTACCCAATTTGTGACTGTACAGCTTGAATGAAGCCTGATCACTGCTCAAGTGTACATCATGCTGGTTCTGCCTGAAAGGTCTGGCATCATTGCCACAGGTACTTACGCTGAATTTGAGCAGCAATGGCCTCAATGGAAGCTTGCCAAGCAGCTGGTCAGATTCCCAGGTAAACTGAATGAGTACATGCGCCTGCGACAGCACACAGATCTATTCTTTTGGGTACACTCTGTGTTTGGAACCATGGGACACACATGAATGTACATTGCTTTGATCTCTATGCTAATCAAGATGCTATGCTGACTCAAGTCAGCAACACCCAAACCAGTGATTGTTTGCTTACTGCGTGGCCATCAAGCAGGAAATCAAGGCCCTCAATATTTTGCTAATGTTCATCAAACACTGTCAGACATTTGCTGCATGCAGATGGCAACCATCTCGCTGGACAACAATCACCCTTACCAGACACTTGGACCACGTCTGAGGATGGCGTGAGTCTTTTGTCACTCACCTGCTTGCTACTGAGCGATGCTGTTGGCGGTCGAGGAGTCAGTTGCTGAGCAATGCTGCCAGCATGAGCTTGCGGCACCCAGCACATGGCTTTTAAACGTGCACTAACTTGGCAGCACCTTTAGTCAATATACATTTCACATCAGATTCTGCACCCTGGCGTATTCAAGTCTGGCACGTGCTTCTGAATATCATTAAGCAATTGCTAATGTTAGTGGTATGCGTAGCTACCACAACCAGCATTTTTGCTTGCAGCACATCTTGTGTGTCTACAAAGTACTAGTTCCAGCTGCTGCCTACGACAAACATCTATGAGCCCCTTGAATATGAGCCCTTTGCTGCGCAACACCACAGATACAACTTCCACCTTTCACCTCTGAGAATCCTCTCTGAGCTGCAGGAGTTGACAGACATTTTCCTGCACGACAATGAGCTCACAGGCACCCTTCCAGCATCCTGGTTTGGCAAAGGACCTGAAGGTACACTGGTAGGCGCATCTGATCTTCTGCAGATCACAATGATCAGCTGATCAGCATGATCATCGCATGATCAGCTGATCACAACTGGCATTTGCCTATGGTACCCAATCAAGCCCACTGAGTGATGATACACTGTATAGCATCAGGCAAACAGCTGTCTCCAGTGTCAGCTCAGTGTAGGTAAATTTTCATGTCACAGTGTAATGTCATGGACATTGCACGGATGACATGAAAGGGTGAATCGGATGTTGGAGCAGTAATCATGACTATGCTTCTGGCAAATGCAGGTGGTCTGCATACACAAATTGAAATCAGAAGGAGCCCTTGACCAAAGCAACTGCTTGAGTGCATCATCACAACATCAACATGACATGCTTGACACTCTGGGATCTGATTCTGCAGTCTGTATACCTGTTTTGGAGCAATAGGTGTGCTGCCATGGCCCGAGGTAGTTAGCTATTTGGATGGTAACAAGTCTGAAGTTGTCATCATCCTAGCCTACCTTGCTTTGCATTGCGCGGGGAGAAAGTCACACTTGTGTATGTATGGACTACTTTGACTGAATAGCCTGAACAGACAACAGTCTAAGCAGTCCGTTGCCTTATGAAATCACAGGCCTTATACCTCCTGCTTGCAGGGCAGTATTCTGAAACATCTCACCTTGCAAGGCAACAAGCTGACCGGTCCCTTGCCACCTACGCTGGCAGAAGGCAGTGAACCTGTAAGATCAGTGCATTGTTGGCAGCCATGCCATCATGGCCCAACTGCAGCTGCATCTGTATGCAAAACTACTGTGTCAATATGCATAGACCTTGTAGCCCATCGCATGCATTGTTTGTATTTTGAGCCATCAGCTGCAGATGTAAGGGAACTTGCTTGCTTGTTGATGCATAAAGCTTTTGACAAGCTTCTGCTCTGTTCTGCTGCTGTGCATGCATGCAAAGTTGCAGGCTCTAGATCTAGATGGAACTGAGATCAAGCCCAAGACAGCTGGTGTTGCATGCAAGCAACTTTTGGTGCCCACCCACTTGTACAGCTGCCAAGCCGTGTGTGTAAATGTGAAAGAGCTGCAGCACAAGCATATTGAGTGTCATGGCTGTTGCAGATGTGGGTGATAAATCTTGAGGGCAACAGACTGACGGGCACCCTACCCTCTGGGTGGAACAGCACTAATCAGCTAAACTTCGTTGGCTTGGCATCAAACCGTTTCACTGGCTCTTTGCCCAGCAGCTGGAGTAACCTACCGCTCTCAGGAGTATGTTTCTGTATTCTCCTGCGAGCACTTTTTTGCATGTGTCCTTGAAACACACAGCTTGTCCCCGTCTGCCTGTCTGTGGCACTTACGGCATGGGGCCTTTATTGCACCTGTGCTGGGATTTTGTGCTTGAAGCGTTTGCAAATCTCTGCCTCAGCTGTACTATACAGCATGTTGGCACTCTGTGCACCAGAACTGCCAAACACGGTGCAGTCCTCAAGTCTCAGGCTAGATTGGGAGGCAATGTTTACTTGTTGCTCTTGAACCAAAGCCATTTTGTAAGTCTGCACCAACAGAATGCATACAACATACTGCTTGCCTGCAGGGGTCCATTGAATATTTATCACTTGGGAGCAACAACCTCACCGGCACCTTGCCCAGCTCATGGAGCTCCTTTGATACGGTATGCATGATGTGCTTTTGTATACTTGAGCCCAGACCACCAGTAGCCATTGTGTTCCTCCTCATTCTGCTCCCTTGTGACACTGCATGTTGTGCTATGTAGCTGTCCATAAGTTACAAATCAAATACATGTGGTGCCAACACCTGTAACATGCTTTCACGGTGGGGGTTGCAGCTGTAGAGTGCATGTTGTGTATTCCCAACATGCCTTATTTAAAGTCTGGATGTGCAGCTTACATGCATCACAGTGACATGCATGTATGCTTCACCTTCATGTTTTACCCATGAGTCAAGTTTCACCTGTGATCTGGCAAGCAAGGTCAACACAATACCAGACGGTTTTGTGGCTAGCTTTCAACAGTGTGTGCACTATGCAGCTTCAATTTTTGAGCTTGGACAACAACAGACTACATGGTCCCCTGCCCATAACATGGAGCAACATGTATAATCTGGAGTACGCAAACTTGGCATCCAATGCTTTCACTGGCAGTGCACCCAGCACATGGGCCAGCTGGCATCAAGTAAGTCACCCGTGCATCGTACTGTCATTAGCAAGATATGCCAAAAGGAACCGATGTTGTGTTTGCTGTGCGCGAACCATTTCATGCTTGTGCGCACGGCAGACTGGAACTCAACTGTCCTAGACATTTGCATTGAGTTCTGTCCATCAATTGTTGTGTCAGGGCTGATGCAATCAGCAAAGCCAGGTGCTGTCCAATTTTGCAGGTACAATATATCCGATTTGATGACAACCAATTGACAGGAAGCCTGCCCAGTGTGGCAAACACAACCGTGTTCATGAACGTCACCTCCAACCACATCTCACAATGGTCACATTCTGCGCTGCCCAACAGCATTCAAGTGTTGTACGCCGCAAACAACAGCTTCCATGGTAACATCACAGATCCCAGCATGCTTCCAGCCAGCCTGATTGTCCTAGATGTATCGTACAACCAGCTGACAGGAGTGCTGCCAGCAAACCTACCAGCCAGCTTAGCAGTGCTGAATGCCTCCAACAATCAGCTCAACGGCACTTTGCCAAGCAAATGGGCCAGTGTAGCAGAGCTGCGGCTTGACAACAACAGCTTGACTGGGAAATTGCCATCTCACTGGTCCAATTGGGGCAGCAACACTAGCAATGCCATTCAGCTCTCGTTGAAGGACAACTACCTGCATGGCAACATGCCGCAGCCGTGGGTGCAGCAGTTCTGCTTGGCAACTGTGCGGAACTCCACCGAGCATGTCTTGTTTAGGCCATTGCCTTATGCGTTTTCGCTTAGTGGGTCAGGGGATGAAGGCGCGGAGGAGTCGTTCAATGCTATTGTGCAAGCTGGATCACCTATTGTTCTGGTTGGTCAGCATGCAAGCATCAATGTGACCTTGGGCAGCAAGAGCTATAGCTTCAGCTACTCTGATCCAAATGACATATGCAGCATCCCCAATGCAGTAAGGAATGTTGCTTTGTCATGGGGCATTTTCACTGCTTGCCTGCTGGTACTCATTGTCGGGATTCAGGTATGGCTCAGGCGCAAGCATCCAACCTCACCCTCTGGGCTCCTTACCATACTGTCTGCAAGTAACAACAAAGCCTCACGTTTATCAAGGCAAGTAGCTGCAATGATTTGGTTCTTGGCAACTGATGTTGCATATTACTTATACTCTTTAATCAGCGATGGGGTCACCATGCACCAAGTCTTCAAATCTGGACACTTGCGGTATGCCTACATGCTGCTTGCAGTTTTTGTGCTTCCTTTTTTGTTGGTTTGGGTCTGTGTCGCAGTGCTAGCCATTAGGCTCTTTTGGTCAAAGGGATGTGGTAGTGGTCATAGCATGTGCAGAAATTGTTTGTGTGCAGCAGCTGCTGGCTTTGCAGGCATCATGCTGTCCCCGCTGATTTATGTTGCTTTGGTGGTTGCACTCTTGCTAGAAGGTGTGGGACTCTCTGTGCCACATTGGTGTCTACCAGCACCGCTATCTGTGTCAACTGCATATCGGTCGAAGTCAGTTGGGGAGTCAGCTCTGAACGCATTGCCACAAGCAATTCTGCAATCCAAGCTGTACATCATGGGCAATGATCCAAATGGAGTACGAGTGTACATTGACACAATCTTATGCCTGTTTTCAGTTGTGGGATCTCTGTCATCTGTCTTGAGCACTGTTGCACTTGTGATGATTGAGGTACATGAGTCCCAATGTGGGGTTTTTACCTACATCAAGAACTTGTTGGAATTGGTGTCATTTCCTCAATACAAGAATTTGCAAGGCAACAATGTGCAGGGTGGTGTGCCCTGGTTATGCTGCTCCAAGTATGATACACTGTTGCGTTGTCAAGTACCTAGCTCATCAATAAGCATATCGTGTTTCTTCTGTTGACTGTGCTTCTGATGACCTAGGAGAGTTTGCAGTACCCATGCTCTCAAAGTTTTCGTTTCATGCAACTGTTGTAGGGAGGCACTAGTAAGCAACGATGATTACAAGTATATTGGCTTGATGCTGTAAGGCACCAACCAGAGCGCAACGATAAGTGTATCTCTGATCGGTTGCAATGCATATTCACCCGGCAGGAAACCCTGATACGTTCTGATAAGCCCTAGCTTATCAGTCAGAGCATGTGCCCCGCTACAGCAACTTGTCTGCTTCACTTGTTTGTAAGTAAAGTCCAAATACAGAAATATGAACATTCTCTTTGCGATTTGTTTACGACTAGTGGTGAACACAAGATCCCATGATGCAACATGGGCAGTCAATACCTCCTCTACCAAAGTGCACAAGCAGCTTGATTCTGCTGTGTCCTCTGTTGACGGCACCCACAGAGTGCCAAACATGCAGTGTAGACCCTTGCTGTCACTCCCAGGGCATCTAGGCATATTGCTCAAGAGTTGCGCTGCTCACAGTATATACTAGTAAGCTAGCTAGCCAAGCTTCTGCTACCAGAAGTGTGCATTGCACGACTATGTTGCAGAAGCTTACACATGCATGTCTAGGCTTAGGATTAGCAGACACACGCCATGAGTCAGAATGAGCCAGGTCATGTGGTTAAACATTCAGCAAATAAAGTGCTACTCAAGGCCACTGAGAGAAGCATGCAGTGGGGTCTACAGAAGCCAGACACACTGTCATGGCAACACATTGGATGCTAGTCTTCAGACAGTGAAGACTGATGTATTAATGTCAAAGGCTTGATGTAAAGTCCACACCGGCTGCTGAAGATGTGCATAAGGTCATTGCACCACAATACAGAAATGCAGTGGGCCTGGGGCAGACCCTTTGTACAAGATTTCGGGCCTGTTGGGTAGACAAGTCAGTCAATTGTTGGGTAGACAAGTCAGTCAATAATACAATCAAGCATAGCCACTCCAGCAAAACATAATGCAGAGATGCTGCAAGAAAGTCAATGCAGTCAGGGCAAGCTTCATTGAACTCAGCATATGCATACATCAAGCACAGCATAGCCCGTGGCATAGCAGGATCCCAAAGAGCTACACAACTCTTTGCACAACACAGCATGTTACAGCACAGCTATTGGTAAGCACTGTCACTAACCACTGTTACTAAGCACGGTTAGCATGTACCGGTGCAACGCAGACATGATCAATATGTATGCACGGCAGATGTGACCACCTCAAGAAGTTCAGAGAGGAGAAATTAATCTGGCTGTCTCTGCAGTGACATACACGCAGGCAGTGCACGCAACGTTGATGAGCAGTGCAATTGTAGCAGCAGCTGCAGTACTTCACTATCAACTGCTGTTGATTCACCCGCTAGCCAAGCCAACATCCGCCCGCGGTACCGGTGTGCGCGTGCTATGTCCCAGAGCTGCTGCGACCCTGACGCCAGCCTCTGTCGTAACGTCGCGCATGTCAGCGGCCTGTCCAGTATGATAGCTTACAGTCTAGTTAACAGACAATGGTATATACGAGTACCTGTAGTCCACTTGTAAACACACACTGTGTCACTCCAGCAAGACTTGCACAGTCTATAAAGCTATAAAGCATTACATAACCACTCCCCATTACATAACATAAGCAGGTTTCTGGAAAAAGGTCAGTGGTCAATTAGGTAAATATATATTGTTTGAACGTAGCAGAATCTGACGTGATGAAGGGCTTCATCATAAAATACAAACCACGTCTGAAGGGAACTGAGTGTTGACTATGTTAATTGGAAAATCTCAGTAATGAATTGTCAAAACTGGACGTATCTCCCCAGGCAGGAAGACACTCTGTGCACAGTACATAGGTGTAACATATAAGGCAATGCCGCTCTGAAGTGTACAACCATGACGCACACCATCTTTGTTATGTAAGTCAACCCTCAACAATCTTGACTCTGGAGCCAAACGGGCTTGTTTTGACGCTCAGTAGCTCTACATCCAATTCAAGGGTGGCACCACCTGGAATCTCGCCAATACCTTTTTCTCCGTAGCCCTGTAATGCCCAACAAGTCATTTTGACAACAGTAAAAACCATGTGACACAGATTGTGTGTGTACAGTACCAAAATTGGCAGCGCCTGTGCACATCTATCCACTGCAGCCTTGAATACTCTACATGCAGCTTGCATGCCGTGACCAGTGAGCATCGTGATTGCGGCTGAAGGGTCTGTCCTATATTCATGTGCATATTATGCTGATTTTGTCAACATGCTGTTTGTATCAACATGTTTTTATGAACATGCCATCACACCTAAGACGCAATGAGTTACTGCTGTGATATACTCACCAACTCTGGAGGCAAAATGGCTTTCCTTGAGCCACCCACACGCATCCCCTCACCCGCTTGCACTGTCTGCATAGCATATCGAGGAGGTACATTACCAGTGCACAAACAGCACACGTAAACTCTACAGCTAAGCTGCAAAACTGATAGATCAGTGCTGTGTTGTTCAGCACCGAACAAAGCCCCAACACTAAAGCCTAGGAAGTAAACACAATATGCACAGCAGATCTGATCTTGTCACAGGGTAATTTTGCACCAACTCTTGCGACCTTAGCAAATCAAGAGCTCACCAGATCAAGACCAGGCAAAGTGCCTCCTGGTCCCTGAGCTCCCAGGTTGAACCCCAGAGGCTCCCCACCAGTTACACCCATGCCTTGCCTGCAATCCAGGCAAAGTTGAGGCTGACTCACAGTTGCAAATCAAGCGTCTGCAAGATGCAACAGCTGAAAGCATGCACTAAAATGTCTGCATGATTTAAATGTTGCAGCTGTGATCAGGGCAAGACAGTGTCACACAGACATGTGCAGATCAAGATTGCAGATGTTGGGGCTTGGCTTCAAAGACAGCAGTGCAAACCGTGATGTCATGAAAGTCACGCCATGCCATCGAATTTCGTAGTGGACAGCTATTCTGTCGCCTTTCTTGGGCAAAGCCCCTTTGCCAGGTGTCATCTCAAAATACTTCAGGCCTTTTGGGCCTGCTTGAAAGTCCTCCTCTGGGATCTGAGCTTTGAAACCCCGCCGACGCTGCATATCCTGTAATCACAAGTGGGGTATACAAACACCTTCTATGTTTGAGAGTGTCAAGAGTGTCAAACTGACAGTTGCAGCACACATCATCATACCTTTTTGAAACCCACAGCCTCTGCAGGTTCTTCAGGTAAAAACATTTGCAGCCCTGTACAAGGCTTTGTCAGTGAGCAACTTGTCAGGTGCTTTCATGTGCTTGCAGTGGCTTCATGGCCCATGACAGGAAGACCTCAGAGGTTGCAAGTGCATTTACAACACGAGTGTGTATTAAGAGGCATACCAAGCAACGCTGGGCCTGCTTGCAGCAACGCACGGCGGGTGCTCTTGTTCGAGAGCACTGGTTTTTGAGTCTCGCCTGTACCAGAAAAACGTGAAGGCTTTGCATCAGCAAAAGTCAATTAGATCGAGGTGCGCATCACAAGGAATGGCAGTCCTTGCCGTGATGCTGTTTGTCTGTGCAGCACACGGGAAGCTTCCGACAGCTCTTGGCGAGAGGTTGGATGTGAACTTTTCGACAGCTGCGACACGAATGTAAGGACTTGCAACTCATAGCATGCGCCATGGTCTTCCGATGTTGAATGTCACGACTGCCCTGCGTGCAATACGCGCATGAAAACGGTGCTTTTGCGATGCAAAGATAAAATTGGCTTTGCTCCGAATCCAGACTGTTATCTCAGCAATTGTGGACTGACATTGCTGCACTGACGTCACATTATGCAGCCTTCTCAGAGCCATCATGAACCGACATCACCAGGATGCTACAACAGCTGTCATAGGGCGCAGCACAGACTTATGTTCAGCTGCAAGTGACACATAGAAATGCAGCACCACTCACTTAGCCT
>JAABUW010010120.1_pt1 | contig 10558 bp, 11 predicted proteins | sample 5560081 | NCBI WGS metagenome assembly JAABUW01 (sample SAMN10711882, study PRJNA513363) | rock metagenome | isolation source: Antarctica rocks | place: Antarctica: Victoria Land, Knobhead sud | reverse complement strand
AACTCGTTGCCTCTTCTCTAGGGGCGGGCTTTGCGGCCGAGGATCAATCGGTCGCCGCGCTCATGGGTGAGATAGGCGAATGCCCATTGCGCGCTGACCATCACGCGATTTCGGAAGCCGATCAGGAGGAAGATGTGCGCGACGGCCCAGGTCGCCCAGGCAAGGAATCCGGTTATGTGAAGCGTCCAAAACTCCGCGACTGCCTTGTTTCTGCCGATCGTGGCCAGCGAACCATAGTCCCGGTATGTGAACGCACCCGGTGCAGGCCGTCCCCGGAGACGGCGCAGGATCGCATCCGCCACGAACTGCCCCTGGTGCTTGGCAACCGGCGCCAACCCGGGCAGCGGCTTCCCGTCTTTGCCGACTGCCAGAGCCGCATCCCCTATGACCGCGATGTCGGCGTGGCCTTGAACGCGCAGGTCCGGACCGACCGCGACGCGCCTGCCATGGGCGGGCTTCACGCCCGGCCATTCGGCAACCGGCGTGGACTCGGCGCCAGCCGTCCAGATCACGCTGGCTGCGGCGATCGGTCTCTCGCCGAGATGCACTTCGCCGGGAGCAATAGCGGTAACCTTGGTTCCTGTGATGATTTCGACCCCCAGTTGTCGCAACGCGGCAGCCGCATAACTCGACAAGTCCGGCGGGAAGCTGGACAGGATCCGTGGCCCGACCTCCACGAGGACGATGCGCGCGCTGGTGTCCGGCAAGTCGAAATCCCGCTTCAGGACATCGCGAGCCAACTCTGCGATGGAGCCTGCCATTTCGACGCCGGTGGGGCCGCCGCCGATCAGCACGAAGGTCAGCAGACGTTCGCGGTCGCCGGCGTCGGCGTGCGCAGCCCGTTCGAACACGTCGAGAATCTGGCGGCGGAGCCCGAGCGCGTCGTCCAGCGTCTTGAGGCTGGGTGCGAGGCCCGCCCAGTCAGCGTGGCCGAAGTAGCTGGGCCGCGAACCTGTCGCTATGATGAGCTGGTCGTAGGGGATGGCTTGCCCGTCGCACAGCACGCGCTGTGCCTGGGTGTCGACGCCGGTCACCCGGGCCATCAGGATATGCAGGTCCGGTGACGCTGGAAGAATGCCACGGACTGGCGAGGCAATGTCGTCGGGCGACAGGGCGGCGGTGGCAACCTGGTAGAGCAGTGGCTGGAAGAGATGGTGGTTTTGGGCATCGATCACGGTGAGATCGACGCCGGGCCTTCCTGCCAGTCGTGTGGCGGCCGCCAGCCCGCCGAATCCGGCCCCGACGACGACCACGTGGCAAGCCTGCCTGTTACTCCGCCGGGGCCGTCTCGCGCCCGTACGCTCTCGGGCGTGCGACGAGACGCTGCCGGTCAGCAATCCTACGGCCGCCGCTCCAGCAAAGGCCAACAGCATTTGCGTGCCCACGAAACGGGTCATGCGGCGCTCCTGTTCTGTCCGCTGAATGCGTGCGGACCGTTAGCAGCAGCAGTCTGGCATCGCACGTGAATGAACATGCCACCTGTCTCATGCGTGCGCCGCGTTGGCGTGCACGTTCCCGGTAGCTTCAACGCGCATCCTCTCTCTGGCGCCGTTCCAAACGCGCGTTCAGCGAACGCCAAAACAAGGTCAGCGTTGGCGACGGGCAAATTGTTCACCGGGACACCTCGCGCCCGAGGCGCCGGAGCGCGCGCGCGAGAGCCGGCTCAAGAATTGTGAGCTCCTCGACATGCGCCGCTGTCAGGCGGTCGAGAAGCCTTCTTGCTTGAGGCGTGAGCTCTAATTGGACGCGCCGACGATCGTGCACAGCAGGCGACTTGGTCAGAAGGTCGGCCTTCTCCATACGGGAAACGAGCTCGGCCGCGGTATGCGGGGCAATCAGAAGTCGGTCGGCAATCGTGCCTACGGTTGGCGTTTCCGGGCTTTGGTGACCCGCAATGGCGAGCAATGCCTGATGCTGCTGAGATGGCAGACCCTCGGCGCTGGCCGCAGCTTCGCTGAAGGCCAGGAAACGCCGCAACTCGTATCGGAAAGTTGCGATTGCCGCGTATTGTTCTCGATCAAGCTGGCTCTCGCCCTGACGCTGTAGCACGATGCGGCCCTGTCCTCCCATCACTCACTCGCCTTGAAGTATGTCGTAACACGATATATGCCTTGTCTCCATCGTTGTGGAGGGGTCTCTTGGGAGAAAACCGAACACCGGCGTGGAAACAGCCTTCGCCGCATCGGCATGGGCTTCTCCTGTCCGTCGCATGGCCGATTTCAGCGCCGATGCGCGGTTGCGGGACGAGGCAGAGCTCCCTTCGCCCTACGACGTGCGGACGCTGTCCAAATACCATGAGGACCGCAACGGCGCCCGACCAGATCGATCCGAACGACACTTTCCTGTGTTCATCGCTATTCCCTCATCAAGGTGTTGCGACGACCGCTTGAATCCACCCTTGCAGCCACGGCGCTCCCTTGCGACACCGCCAAGCCATGGAATCCCCGAAGCGCCCCAGCCTCCGTCGGCCGACCGCCGTAATCTGCTTCCTCGCCCTCGTCACCGCGGGCATCGCCGTTACCGCCCACTACACCCGGCCCGGCGGCGAGCCACCCCCGGCGTCGGTGGTGCGCACCACCGATCTCGTCATGCAGGACCACCCGGACGGCAGCATCACCGTCACCCAGGCCGGCACCGGGGCCGTCGTCGACACGCTCGCCCCTGCCACCAACGGCTTCCTCCGCGCGCTGCTCCAGGGATTGGTGCGGGAACGGCGGCGGGAGGATATCGGGTCGCCTGCCACGCCCTTTCGCATCACCCGCTGGTCCGACGGCCGGCTGACGATCGACGACATCGCAACCGGCCGCCTGATCGAACTGGAGGCATTCGGCACCACCAACGAGGCCGCGTTCGCCAGGCTCCTGGACCTCAGTCCCCCGCCGCCAAAATAGCTTCCGGCACCGCCGCATCCCGGCCCTTCGGCATCGCATGGAGCTCTCCGTGCGACACGTGGGCCGTGGCCTGGCTGATCAGGGCTGCGACACGAACACCGTCCGGCACGCCGAGCAGCATCGGCACGGCACGGCGGAACCGGAACGGCCGCACGTGCGGCCACGCCTTGAGGAATTGCACCCGCGCACCCGGCTTCAGCGTCAACATGATGTCCGCCGCGCCATCGCCCGTCTCCCGCACCGAGACGGCGGCGAAGCGGCGGAATGGGAGCGACATCGTCGCCTGGAACGCTACGCCGTAATGCAGGATGCAGCGCTCGTTGGTGACGACGTAGCGCGTCGTCCGCGCCAGCCACACCGCAAAGCCGGCGCACGCCGCCAGCACGACGCAGAATACCACGAACAGCGGCGCTTCAGCCCACAATGTCTGAAACGGCCCGAGACCTTTCATGCGGTCGTTCGCCGCATTCCAGATCAGCATCGCTGCGAGATACAGCGCCAGCCACCCGATATACAGCACGCCGCGGGCCAGGGCCCGCCAATCCGGCCGGCCCTCCCACAGGATGTCCTCGCCCGGCATCAGACGGCCGACCGGCCCGCGCCTCATAGTGCGGCTCCGGCCGGGCGCTCGGTCAAGCCCGAATTTCGGTAGAAACGACCCGCGGCGAAATAGGCGTTCAAGCGCTCATCTTCCTGGGCGGTGATCTCGCCGGGTTTCGCCGGCATCGGAATATCGCCGAACTGGTACGACCGCAGGGCGGTGACCCGGATCTCCCGCATACGCTCGCTGATCGTCGTGTGATACAGCGGCACCAGCACGCGGGCAGCGCCCAAGGCGGGCAGCAGGTCGACCTCGAACATGCGGATCACCTTGATCCCTTGATCGATCCAGACGTCATGCACGACACCGACCTCGTTCCACCGCCAGTCGAACACCTTCATCCCGCGCGGATCGGCGTCCTTCTTGCCGATCGACCACTCTGGCTCCAGTTTGCGCATCGGCTCCAGCAGCAGCTCACCCTTTACCGTCAGCATCGGCTCGTTCTTCCGCTTTACCCAGGCGCCCGGGCCGATCCCCGCGAGCAATGGATTGCCCACCGGGGTCAGCGGCGTGCCGGCAAAGACGTAGAGCGGCTTGGCATGCATATCGCCGGGTTCGTAGTAGTGCGGCGCCGTCGTGATGCCGCCCTCGATTAGCAGATACGCCTGCGGTTCCTCGGGCGGTAATGGAAAGCCCAGGGACTGCTTGCTGCTGAAGGGCGACTCCTTCATCGGATAGCCCTCGCGCTTATCCTGCCGCCGGTTGTACCAGACCAGCCCCAGAAAAAACACGAAGAAGATCCACCATGCCATGTCCGGCAGGTCGATGACCTCGGTGATGTTGCCGAATATGCCGAAGCGCATGGGCGGCTCCTCAACCGGGATGGGGCGTTGGCAGGATCTGCGTATGCGGCGTTGGCTCGCCAGCCTGCGGTGCCTGACCCGGCGGTGCAGCCTCTGGCGGAATTGGCCCCTTAGGCTCCACCCAACCCAGACCCGGATAGTCCCGCACCATGTTCGCGCCGTTCAGCGGATGGATGATCCCCTGGTGGCAGGTCGCGCACATGACGAAGCCGTTGCCGGTCTGCACGCCAGTCATCCGCTCTGGCAGTACTGGCAGCCGCGTTTCTGTCGTCAGCACCCGCGTCTGCGGCAACAGGGCCGCGAGCTGCGTGAGGAAGTGCTTGTTCAAATCCTGCACCATCCGCAACGCGTACCAGTTGTTCCAGCGGTAAGGCGTGCTCTGCGCCCAGTCGGAGAATGCGCGGGAGTTATGGCAGAAGCCGCAATTCACCCCGATGCCGTCCGACATCTGCATCATCATCTCGTAGAGTCGCTTGGCCTCCGGCCACGAGCCAATAGTGTGGCTCGGCTCGATGGTGCTGGATTGGATCTGCACCGGCTGGTCGTCGAGATACCACTCGGCAAACCCGTTATCGGGGAAGAACTTGCGGACGCCGTCCGCCGATTCTTGCCAGTTGTCCTGCTTGCCGATGAACGGGCGCTCCGGCTTGGGCGCATCGGGGAACCAGATCTTCGCCGGCACCGGCTGCCCGCGATGGCAAGTGAAGCAGGTGACACCGGCTTGGGCCACATGGTTGGACCAGTCGGTATTGAGATGCCGGGTCATCTGCATCATCACGCGCGCAGCGAGCTTGGTGGGCTTGGCGTCGGACGCGTAGTCGGCCCCGGTATGACAGAACGCGCAGCCCTCCTTAGGCGAAACCCAAGCTGTGATCGCCTCCTGCACCCGCATGAACTCGGCCGCACTGATATCGGTGAGCACTTGCACGTTCTTATAGGCCTCGGTCGCAGACGGCCCACCGGCCGCCGCGGGCGGCAGCGGCAGCGGCACCTTGTTGGCCGGGTTGTTCTGGGCCGAGGCCAGCTGGAAACTGATCTCCTGCGGAAAGCCGACCTCAACCTGGGTGCTGGGCCGGCCCGTCCAGGTCGGCACGAACACGGCGAAGGCGGCGGCGGCGATGACGGTGACGCCGGCCAAGACGGTGATGGTCTTCATGGCGCCGGACCCAGATGCGGCAGCTTGTTCATCGAGACGCCGGGCGGCAGCTCGGCTGGCGGCGGCATGATCGGCGCATAGTCCGGCGCGATCCCGTGCTTGACACCCCACAGATACCAGTTGTCCACCACGGTGCCGGTCATCAGGATGCCGATGCCGCCGGTCAACGTGGTGAGCACGGCGAACCAGTAGATCCAGCGGTGGATCGACTCGAAGTTGGCGTTGAACCCCATCGTCCAGCGCCAGAACAGGGAGCCGCGCTCGGCGGCACTGCCGGGGTCGACGATCTCCCGCGTTTCGCGGTCCCCGCCATAGATGGACGTGGCCAGGATCGTGCCGCCATGCATGGTGAACAGCATCGTCGACCCGTACAGGAAGACGATTGAGAGCATGTGGAACGGGTTGTAGAACAGGTTGCCGTATCGGACGGAGAAGGTCGCCGTCCAGTTCAAATGCGGGATGATGCCGAACGGTACCGCCTCTGACCAGCTGCCTACCAGGATCGGGCGAAAGAAGCCGAGCACGAGGTATAGCCAGATCGCCGATGCGAACGCCCATGCTACGTGCGTGCCCATGCCGAGCGCGACAGCGCGAGCATACATGCGGCACCACCACAGCAGGATCGCCAGCGTCAGGAAGAACCCGGCCATCAGCCACCAGCCGCCATCGTCGAGCGGCGGAAAGATCTTCAGGCCCTGCTTGGCCGAGGGCGGCTCCAGCGCCAGGAATGGCAGCAGTTTGATGAACCGGATCACGTTCCAGTCCACCGACGCCCACATGTTCAAACCGATGATCTCGATCGCGACGAAGCCGCAGATAATGGAAGCGATTGCTAGCACGCCGATATGCGTGGGCCCGAACTGCGACTCGCCCAGCCGGCCGAGCCACACGGAATGCCGCGGCTCGATCTTGTAGTCGGGCGATCCAGGCCGCGTGTCGGGCGCATACTCGAACGGGGTTTCGAGCTCGATGGACGTGAACAGGGTGTGAAACCGGGCCATGTCAGTTGAACCCGCTCGGGCCCCAGACGGGGATGTTCATGTACCAGTCGTACCAGTAGGGCCATCCGCGCGACCAGAACGGGCCGGAGATAAGGATGCACACGGCGCTCCAGATCCCGGCGTTCAGCGCGAGGAAGTAGCCGAGCCGGTGGATACCCAGAGAGCCGATCGAATAGGCAATCGTATCGCGGAAATAGAGGCTCTCGTATTCCTCGTATTTGACGGTGACGCCCTTTTGCGGATGGGCGATCGAGAGGATTTCGCCGCCGTGCATCGCCAGCAGGAAGGTCGTCGTGAAGAAGCACGTGACGGCGATCATGTGCGCTGGATTGTAGTGGAAATGCAGGTATTGATAGCCGGTGTTCGACACCCAATCGAGATGGCTCATGATGCCGTAGGGGAAACCGTAGCCCCAGGCCCCCATCAGCACAGGGCGCACCACGACGAGCGTGAAATACGCAATGATTGCGGCCCCGAAGCCCACCGGCACGTGCAGGCCGATGCCGAGCTTGCGGCAGATCTCGACCTCGCGCAGCGCCCACGACACGAACGAGACGAGCGCGAAGAACGTGATCCACTGCCATAGGCCGCCATCGTTCAGCGGCGCAAACGCCAGGCCGCGGCTGATCGGCGGCGGGTTGATGGTGATCTTGAACGGCGCCCAAGTCGGACCGATGGCGGCACCGTAGAAGATCAGGAGCGTGCCGACCAGCGACGCGGCGGCACCGACGACGCCGAAGAAGCCGACATAGAGCGGGCCGACCCAGAAGTCGAAGGTGTCGCCCCCGATCAACGTACCGCCCCGCACGCGATACTTCTCTTCGTAGGATAGCATCGCCATCGGCAGGGCCCCCTTCTCACGCCACTCAACAATTTACCGGACCGACCTGGTTGTCAAGTAAGATGGACACCCTATGGTGTCAGCCTGAGTTGACAGGAGTTTTAGCGATGCAGCGCGTTGCAGCAATCTCCGGTGCAGTGGGCGTATGGCTTTTCGTATGGAGCAGCCCGGCACTGGCGTGGACGGCAGAGGTCGGCTGGCCAACGTTTTACCGCGATGGGCCGGACCGGCGCTACACGGTGCTGGACGAACTGGACCGTGGCGAGAAAGTCGACGTGGTTTCCTGCGATGACACCTGGTGCAAAGTCATAAGCAAGCAGAAAACCGGCTACGTGGAGAAGGCGAACCTGTACGCGCCGGAGGCGGTGCCGAACAAGCCGGCCGTCCAGCCTGCCAGCGACGCGTGTTTCGAGGCCCAGCAGTCAGGCTATGACAAGGGCGAGACCTGGCGTTACTGCCGGAAGCCATAGTCGTCAGGCCACGATGTAGCGGAACATCGCGCGCTTGGCTCCCTCGTCGAACTCGGTCTTGAACGCGCGGCACTCCTTGATTGACCTGACCCCCTAGAAGTGAGCCGCCGAAGATGAGACCTCGGTGGCAACACAGAAGGGACGGGAATGGCGCGCAAGCATGACAAGCCGGCAGAGGTCGTCGCCAAGTTGCGGCAGGTCGAGATTCTGGTGGGGCAGGGCAAACCGTTGGCCGAGGAAGTTTGGGCGACCGGGGTGACGGAGGCAACGTACAACATACCGGTGGCGTGCCGAGTATGGCGGCTTGAGGCTGGACCAGGTGAAGCGGCTGAAGCTGTTGGAGCAGGAGAACGGGCGTTTGCGGCGTGCAATGGCTGACCTGACTTTGGAGAAGCTGGTGTTGAAGGAAGCTGCGTCGGGGAAGTTCTGAGCGCTGCGCCTGCCAGTCGTGGTCGATGATGGCCATCGTACCCCGGCAGCACGGGCATGCCGTGTCCTCTGGCTCCAGCGTGACCTCAATGCGCGGCAGGTGCGCCGGCAGGGCGCTACGGCTCGCCCGACGCCGGGTCACGCGCTCCTGCTTGAGGGCGGGATCGAGCCGCGCGGTCTCCGCCTCGCCCTGCGCGATGGCCTGCTCCAGGCTCTCCAGGCCAAGCTGCAACTGCTCCTCGGGCAACTGCTCGGACCGGGCGCCGAACTACATGCGCTTGAGCTGCAGCAGCGAGTGCCGCAGCCGGTCGTTCTGCGCCGCCAGCCCATCGCGCTCGGCTGCGAGATGGTCCTGCTCGGCGACGGCGCTGTCCCGTTCCGCCCAAGCCGCCAGCAGCAGCGCGCGCAGCGTATCGGTCGTCTTGGGCAGCGTCGGCGTATGATCGGGTAAGGCGCGCATCACCCGCGAATGCTACCCCGCCGCGGTCGGCGTGGGAATTCTCCGCACCGTTTGCACCCGCGTCCAGTCCAGCCCGTCGAACAGGGCGGCGAACTCCACTGCCGACAGCCGAATGGCCCCGTCGCAAGGCTCTCGGCAACTGCCTGCGTCTTGCTCTCCGCAGACCAGCGCCTACGCCGGCCAGGCCCGGTCAGAACCTCTACCCGACGATGCCCAGCCCTCGCGTCGTCATTAACGTCAAGCATAGCGTCAGCTCGAAGCTCCCCTCCTCAAGCAGACCAACCACACTCAGCATCTACCCCGAGAGAATGGCCGCGCCGCGATGCTTACTGCTGACCACACAAACGTGATTTGATACGTATCGTATTACGATACAGTTCAAGGGTTATAGGCAGCATCGTTGAATGAAAAATTATTCGATGGCAGACGCACGGGAGGGTTCACCAGATTGGTAAGCATGGTCCGGTCAAACTGGTGGCTGAGCGGCCGATCGCACTGGGCGCCTGGCTCGCGCCTTGCGCGAGCCAAGGTCTACCTATGCAACGTGTCGTAAAGCCATGAGGGCCGGAGCGGCTCCGATTGGGATGCACATCATTTACCTGAAGGCATGGCGTTGCTACGTCGTCAGTAAGGCTGCTTCTCAACACAACAGATTTGGACGCCCGCGAATGAAGCCGAACACAATTCTGTCTGCGAGTGAGCGGTTTTCCCTGCTAAAATTGTGCACTTCGATAATCCTTTTATCTTGTATGTTATTGGTGAAATGGCTTCTGCTTTATCAAACAATGCCTTCCTGCGACTTTAATCATTTTTCTAAGTGGAAGATATTAGTCCCAATGCCAGTTTCGGTGCTAACCTTTTGGATGCTGTATGAAATATGTCTCATTCTTAGTACAGAATGATGCTATGGCTGGGTTAGGACGCCTTGACACCGTGATAGGCAGTTCCAAAACATTCAGGTAAGTCTGAGGATCTCATCTATACCCTGCTTTTGCGCATTAGGGCGTACTCCACTCACCCTCAATCGATAGAATTTCAGCGCTCGAAGGTGTGTTCAACGTCAGAAGATGCCATGATGGGCTGACCATCTTTAACTCGGACCATATTAACGCATCTGATCTCCAGTCCTGCCGGGTGATCTTCTAATATCTAGAGAGCAGGTTAACATACGACGCTTTGGCTCCGATGCGAGACTAGGGTCTAGGAACAAAGTTGTGGCGAGGTAGGTGGCCACGAGGCTGGTTGGCCCCGTGGCCTACCCGGGCCATCATGGTGTTGCGAGGCACTATGGAGGCGCGGGCATGGAACAGCATCTCATTGAGGACGCGGTGTGGCAACGCATGCTCGCCGCTTTGGAGACGGTGCCGTACATGCACTGTCGCGACCTGGACCGGCTGCGGCGCTTCATCAGCGCCTGCTTCGTCGTGATGCGGACCAACCTGACCTGGGCCGAGCTTGGCGGCCTTGTGCCGTCTGCCGACGCGGCCAAGAAGCGGTTCCGCCGCTGGGCCAAGCGGGGCGTGTTCGACCGGCTGATGGAGTGCTCGCAGCCTGTGGCCGCGCCGGATGTGCTGCACATCGACAGTACCAGCATCAAGTGCCACCGGACCGCGGCCAGCGCTCGCGGCGGCGGGGACGAATGCATCGGGGGCAGCCGCGGCGGGCTGACCACCAAGGCCCACCACGCCGTGGACGGCCTGGGCTTCATCCGCCGGCAACTGACCTCGCCGGGCCAACAGGGCGACTGCACGAAGGCCGAGGCGCTGACGGCGGGGCTGCAGCCGCTCTCGGTGGTGGGCGACAAAGGCTACGACAGCGACAAGGCGCGCGAACACTGGCGCGGACGCGGCATCGGCGTGTGCATCCCGCCCAAGCGCAACCGCCTTGTGCAGCACTGGTATGACAA
>JAABUW010010118.1_pt1 | contig 10559 bp, 1 predicted proteins | sample 5560081 | NCBI WGS metagenome assembly JAABUW01 (sample SAMN10711882, study PRJNA513363) | rock metagenome | isolation source: Antarctica rocks | place: Antarctica: Victoria Land, Knobhead sud | reverse complement strand
AGTCGAATAAAGCAAGATTAGAAATTTATTATTGTTTGCGTTAATATTGAATTAAAAACAAGTTTTATAGACAAATTATTGCTATTAAAGAGTACTAATTTGTACAAATATCTCGAAACAATATTGTCTATTATTGTACAAAATATTGTCGACAAAAAGATAGTTAATAAATAAATATATTTGTCTATCTATATTATAGACATAAACGAAGTTATTCTTTAAGTATATTTTTACGTTATTAAAAGTATTAAGATAAAGATAATATTAAGCAATAACGTTCTAGAAGTATTTTAAAATAAAACTAGTTTGTATTTGTATAACAAAGAGATACAAATCGATTGTATTTTAATATCTATTAAATTTATATTATTAATAGCATTACAAGTAAGCTTCTATATTATCTTTATTATTGTCTCTATTACTTTAAAATTATGCATTAAATCTATAAGCAAAAAAGCAACAAAAATAATAAAATTTGTTATAAAAAAGAACTAGAGAGAACGCGTTAATATTATTAAAATCGACGTACTTTCGCAATATTTTTCTATTGTATTTATTATATTTATTGTAGATAAATTAAAGAGTTATTAAATGCTTCGCTTTATTGTTCTAGATATTAAAAAGATAAGGTTTAAATTTATTCTTAAAATTAACTTAGAGAAGATCTTGAAAACACTTGAATAACATTGTTGTGTTGCTCTCTCTATAGACTATTTTTATTATTTAAATTGTATCTAGATTATAACTTTATTTTGTCGTTGTTTTAATAATTTTTTACAATAATTTTTGATTGTTCTCGTTGTCGTTGTTGTAGATATTTCGAAAGAGATAAATATATAAGTTATATACTTTTTCTTTGTTTTGTACACTTGCATAGCTTTAGTGTCTTTGCTTCGATATTATTGACGTTCGATATTATAATAGATTGTTTGTTTGTATGCAAAATTAGATTTTACAATTGCTATCCTATAATATAACTACGAGGATATGGTTTTTTTTTGAAAAGATAAGCAATTGTTACGGATTTTATAGAGATCTGCGATACTATTACTTGATTAGGCTTAGCGCCGGTCTTAGACCCTTAATCTTGGTCGATCTGTCTAGATATTTGCCCCAGACATCTTAGATAATAAATAGATAGTTATAAATCGAATTACTTTACTCCATTACATCTATATTAGATCTACTGATCTCTAACAAATATAGAATTATCTATAAATATAACTAGTATTTTTGCAATCGAGAACTTTATATTAATAATATCGATAAGTATTTGAAAACTTTGTTCAACAAGATTTCTTCGACTTTAAGTCAATATCGAATCTACATTTTAATTAGATGCTCGATAGTAAGTTGTCTACACAAAGTCGACGCAACGGGTGTAAGAATTGCTAGCGAGATAAACAAGGAGATGCTAGAGGGAATACTGCGGGCAGAGAGTTAAAATACGGGTGTTTCGATTTTCTATATGGGCAATTCTCGATTATAAACTAGACGTGTGAAATGTAGGTCGCTTCTGAGCATGCAAAAAAGATGGTTCAGCTCTCAATTGGCGAGACACCGGCGAGAAATGTCCTTGGATTTGATGATAGACAAGCCCAACCCTACGTTCCTCCCATAACCTCCCTTGATGGAGGAGGGGGGTTAATGTGCCATTAGCGTGATCGGTGGTGTGCCGTTGTTCCAATAAGATACGGTATTGGCTTTTATAAGTTCTCCACCAGGTGCTGTTCTTGCAGAGCTGAGGCAGCAGCGATAAGGTTTCTTCTCTTGCCTGCTATGCCGGGGGCGGTGGTTGTGATTGAGGTACTGGGCCCTGGTGCAAGAGACTATGCATCAGCCGTGTTTAAGAGAAGACATTCATGTGCTTTCGCGAGCTTACATCCAGACGAGTGTTCTCCGCCATAATTCTTTGTATCCCGATCCCGGCTCCTTCGATCACGGCGAGCAGGATCGCGCATCCTATGGCCGAGTTTCGTGCAGCCTTGACACCACCTCTCACTGCGAGCGCACCCCCAGTAAGGAAACCTGCTATGACTGTTCCAGACAATTAGCTTCAGCCGGAGGCGACAGTCTTAATGGAGCTTACAAACTTACTCGCATTGTAGGGATCCTCCTTCCGGCGGACACCCTTGACGGCGCAGTCGAAACTCGAAAACAAGCCTGCCGCATTTGTCAGTGACCGGTTTAAGATACAAACATATGCATTACAAACCACCCCAGACACCAAAGTTGCCTCCGAGTACAGGTGCCCTAGCCTTGAGAGCGGTTACTGCTCCAATGCGTCTTTCGCCATAGGGCGAATTGCGGAAGCCCTTTACTCCATGCCATACAGCACCTCCGATACCCTTAAGGACCAACGTAAGCGACGAAATTTACAGAGGTAAATAAGCTCATGCAGAAGGCAACGGATAGTGGTACCTACCCCCATGCAGAAAGCACCCCCAAAGTCCGAAAGCGTTACCCAAGGACAAGGATCTCTTGAGTGATCCATGATGTGCCAATAGAGAGATCGATGTACAGTAGAGAAGAGTCCTGTGTTGTTCTTGGCGTCTGAGTATTCTCGCGGATAAACTTCGGTGCCTGGCACCTACTCTAGAGCGACATCGGCAAGCGCACATTAATTGTTAGCATAACAAGATTTACTGTCCTGTTCCTACTAACAATAAATATGCCGCATGTGAAGTACTTTGAGGGCGGGAGAGATAGATCGAGGATTATCCTATAATAATCCCAATAGATCTTCTAGAGAGAACATCTTAGATACAAATATATTGCAAAGAGATACTACAAGTAACAAGATTTATCTAACTAATATATCTTAATATAAAGACAATTCAAGCAATTCTATAGATTCTAGATATAGTTCCAAGAAAAAATAATAATACATAGATATCTTTAACTCTAAAAATTGCTATTTAAAGATATTCTTATTAAGAATAATATTATTATATCAAGATATTGTTGCAATATTTATATCTTATATTATATCTTATATTAGAAAATAGAGCTAGTAGACTAGTATATACTTAATTGATAAGAATACTAGCTATATAGAATTAACTATATATAAGAGATAAGTAGAAATATTGTAACTAGATAATCAAATAATATTAGACTATCAACTTAAAGATATTTGTTATTAATACTAGCAATCTATTTGCAATATATATACAATCTCTTTGACTTAAATCTTAGAATCTTAGATACTTAATATACTATTAGATTGTATAGTACGATTTACATATATATTGCGATAAGTCTTTGTTGTTATAGTTGTCTACTAACTAGAATCTTATTTCTACTTCCTTATAGTACTATAATTGCTACAACAATAGACACAACTTATAATCTATTCGAAGCTAAAAAAATAAAGACTAAAAGATTAAAGTTTCTCTTAGTTAAAATTTGTAATAATATCTCTCTTTCTAATTGCAAGCTTTAATAAGTTAATAATATTTCTTTCGATTAATAAATATTTCAATTAACTCTAGATAATATTAAATATCTTTAAACAAAATACTTAGTTAATATTAAATATTATATCAAATATTATCGAATAGAAGAAATAAATTTTTTAATAGTTGTTAAATGTTAATTAAAATTTTGTAAAATAGAAGAATTAAAACAAAAAAAGTTTAAAAGATTGTAATCTACTAATAGAAATAATTTATACTTTGCAAATAATAATCTAATTAGCTTTTAACTTTCTCTTAATAATATTAAATATCTCTTAAATATTTGTCGAAATATATATCGAATATTGTTAATAAATTGAAACGAAATTTTCGACAATTATTAAATAATCTATCGAGCGACAACAAGATTAAGAGAGAAAGATTATAAACAAATTTAAAAAAATTTAAATATTAAAAAATTAAGAAGATAAAAAAGATTATTAACTCTAATTCTAAGAAGAAAATATAAATTATATAATATAAAAATTAAGAGATTAACAACAAGATAAAGATTAATTAAGCTTAAGAAAAAAAGATTCTAAAAAGCAAAATTTATATAAATTATATAATTTAAGAAGAAATTATATTAATTACGTAATTTCTAAGAGAGATAGCAAAAAGAAAAGAAAATTGAAAATTAATATTTGTCGAATTTTAACTAAATTTAAATATATTTATCTAAATCTATTGTATAGAGAAAGAAAAATATATAAAAGTCTTCTATTAATAATCTATATATAATTGTATATATATGTTATATGCAGAATGCAATATGGTAATGTTAGTAAATTAGATTGTTTACTAGAGTGCCCAGATTAATCTTTTAGGTTAGATTAGATCTAACATTCTAACAATTGATAGCTTTAACAAGTCTTGATTAGATATCTTAGCAAATACTACAAGTAATTAATTATTATATCGCGTGTCTTTGCGCAAGCTTCGAGTTCGATTTCTCTTCTATCTACTAAAAACATTTGAATAGTCGTAGTAGTACTTAAAATGCAATTGTGCGTTCGAAGATTGCTTGTATAGTATTTTGTAAGTTTGTTTTGCACGCGAGAGCGCGTGCTTTTGCGTTTGTATAAAGCAAACTATTAAGTACAGAATACGATATAGTAATATTAGTAAACTAGATTGTTTGCTAGAACGCTCAGGTTTATCTTTTGGATCAAGTTAGACCTAACATTCTAACAATATATTTAGAAATTGCAAGTTTAATTTTGTCTAAAAATTCTTTAAGAAAAACAATATTACAATATCTAATAAAAGTATTATAGAAATAATAATAAGAATTGCAAATATATATTAAACAACTTCTAACAATAGTAGTTGCACTTATAATATATTTTTAAATTTCTTATTAATTAACGCAAAAAACAAAACAATATATTAGATAATTCTAATTTCAAAAAGTACTTAACTTTAATTACAAATATATAACAAATAACTCTTAATATTAATAATATATTAACAATAATTACAATATATTTTAGAAATAAATATTAATTGCAACAACAAGAATTATAAATATATATTAATTAATATTAAATATTAGTAATAGTATTAATAATATATTTTCGAACTCATGTTAAGTAAAGTAAGCAAATAGCTTAAATGCACAATTATTAAAGTTGTTGTTAATTAGATTGATTGTTTAGATCGGATTTTCCCGAAAATCTAAAATCTAATCCGAAAGTTATATCTAATTAGATTAAGTTTAAATTTAATATAATTAGTAATTTTATAAATTAATAAATTGGGTTCCAATATTATAAAAATTCGATTTTAAACAATTAGTCTATTGTTAATAGTATTTATATATAGTTGTTAGATATAGTTGATAGATTTCTAGATCTATAATTTGCAAAAAATCGAATACAAATTGAGTACTTTAGAATAAGTATAATAAAAGTCTATTATTAGAGCAAAATATTCTATAATATTTATATATAATTGTTAAAATAGATCTTTATTTTAATTAATTTAATTAAAGAATAGTATTTAATATTTTAGAAACTTCTAATTAGATTTCTAATTAAGATTAAACTTATTGTTAAGCTTTACTTTATTAATATATAACTTTATAATTTAGAATACTTTTTATTTGAGAGATTTAAAAACAATAGATTTCTTTTTATTAAATTAAATTTTTGTTGATTTAACAATAATAAATTAATATTTAGTTTAAGAAATTATAAATAAGAAATTAAGTAAATTCTAATTATTAATCCTAATAAATTTTATTTGTAAATTTAACTATTAATAACTTTAATGATTTTATAGAATTTAAAATTCTTATTTTTGAAAAATCTATACGTTTGTTTAATTTTAATATTTTGTATATTAAAAGTTATTTAGTTTGTTTTTTGAAACTTCGAAGCTAGATAGCAATAGCAATTGATATATTTAATTTGTTTAATTTAAGTTTATTGCAACTTTATATACAAGAACTTTTTAAAAACTTTTAACTTATTTAAATAACTATCTATATCTTTTATATCTCTTCTAATATAGATAATAGTTTATATTAAAATAGCTTCAAATAGTTTTAAATCTAAGCGCAAATAATAGATTTTAGTAAAAAAGAGCAATATTAATTTAATAAGATTATATTAATAGTTGTAAACTTTAAATTCGATTACAAATAAATAACTATATTTATAGTTCTGTTTTAATTATAATTAATATAAAATATAAAATATTGCTTTAATATTATATTAATATTTTCAATTAATTAATTAATTTATTTCTAAATAATAAAATATCGAGAGCTTAGATATAAAATTATTATAATTGCACAAACATTTTTAAAAATAAATACAAATCAATCTTTTTCTATCTAAAATATTAAAGATTAAATAGTTTTCTTTTTATTAAATATAGTAAATTATAGTTTTTATAACGATTAAAATTTTCAGAAAATCTAACAATACATTTTCTTTTTAAAAATCTATCTATTACTACTATAATATATTAATAATTGCAATCGATTTAATAGTATTTTAGTAGAAATACAAGAAAATTACAAATAATATCTTGCTAGTATTAATTGAAAATAGATAATAACTTAAGTAATTCTTTCTTTGCTTCTTGAAATACTTTAATACACTTATATAAATAGTAGACTTTAATATATTTTCTAACAATTTTAATTATACGTAATTAACTAATTTATAGATATTAGTTTTATTTAAACAATTTGCTAAGAATACTTTGTAAAATTACTAAACAGTAATATTATATAGTTTCTTGCTATATAGAATAAAGATATAATCTTAAAAGTAAAGAATATTATTAAAAACTTTATATTTATTAAGTTTTATATAATAATTCTTCTTAATTAATATGTAAGAGATTTAATTATTTTTATCTATCTTTGTTTTAACAATTACTCGATAAATTGTATTATAAAAATATACTACATAAATACATTGTATTAAATTGTTCTAAATTATATAATTTTCGAACTCTATATTTAAATTGTAAGTATAAATAAGAATTGTATTAAATAATATTAGTTTATTGTTATTATTTGTAAAAGTTGTTTTAGATATACTTGTATTTAAATTGTTAGCAACTAAATTATATATTTAGACTACTATAAATATAAGAGACGCTTGAAGCTTATTTAATAAAAGAAACATTAATGCAATTGTACAAGTATTAGAGATTAATAAATCTAATATAGATATAATAAGTAAAGTAGTTAGATTTATTTTATCTAAGATGCTCGAAGCAAATATCTAGGCAAGTTGATCAAAATTAAGAGTCTAAGATTAACGCTAAGTCTAATTAGACAATAATGTCGCAGATCTTTATAAAATTTGTAGCAAATACTTATCTTTTCGAAAAAAGACTACGCTCTCGTAATTATACTATTAGATAGCAATTATAAGATTTAATTCTACATACAAACAAGCAATCTATTATAATATCGAATGCTAATAATCTCGAAACAAAGATATATATACTATGTATGCAAAACAAAGAGAATATGTGTCTTATATCTATCTCTTTCGAAAATGTTTGCAACAACAACAACAATAACAAAAACAATCGAGAATTATTGCTAAGATTTATTAAGACAACAACAAGATAGAATTCTAATTTCAATATAATTCGAATAACAAGAATAATCTATAGAGAAAGCGATATAGCAATATTGTTTAGATATCTTTAATATTTATATTCTTGTAATTACTAATTATTTTAATTAAGTCTTTAATTAAAATATTAATATACTTAAGATACTATTTCTTATAAGTATAAACAATAATATACAATTTTTTGTTATAAGTTTTGTAATTGTATTTTGTTAATAATACTTACTTAAATATATAGACAACTAAATATTAAACTTTATTTGTATCTCTCTAAAACAATATTGCTACTATAATAAAGTTAGAGATATAATTTTAATTTAGCTTTCTAAGTATAAATTAAGATAATAAAGAATAAACTTTATAATAAGTATATCTTTAAGTATCTTAAAAACTTTATCTTTGTAGTTATTAAATTATTAAAAGAAGTAAATATTATTATTATATTTAATTAAAGCAAAGTAGCTTAGTTAATAACAAGTAATTGTAAATAAAGTAACAATAAAAGTTTACAAAGTTAAGAAATATCTAAGTATCTTTAAATAATTAAGAAATTTCTTATTTCTATATAACTTTAATCTTCTTAGAGTCTATCTTAATATTTTCGATAATAATAAAAAACTTAAATATTTTATTTAAATAATATTTTATTTGTATTTGTTAATATAAAAATGTAATTCTTTATGTTTTAATTTAATTAAAACTAGCTATATATATAAGATATATTTCTTTTAAGTATTGCTATAAATTAAAATATTATTTAAGTAAATAGTGCAAAAATTGTCTAGATATTTTTAAAGAATTATATTAATAAAAATTTAGAAGATATCTAGTATATTATATAGTTTAAATAGTATTATTTAGACTAATTGCGCGGAATCGAATTTATTACGTACTTATATTAAGATTTAAATTTCGATTCTAACTATTGGAATCGACTCGAGAAAAATTACTATATATAGTATACTAGTATACTATACATAGTAACGTTTATTAATAGCTTAGATTTTGATTCTAATATTTGAAATTAATTTGATTCAAAACAATTAATCTAGTATTATTGTATATTTAAATAAATTATAATATATAATAAAAGCAATTTAATACTTATTGTTTTTATATATATAAATTTTATTAAAAATTGTAATAATATTAAACTTAATATAAAACTTAACAATATATAATTTAATAAAAATATCTTAAATAAGCAATAAGATATTACAATTTTTAATAGAAAAAGTATTAAGAACTTAATAAATTATATAAACAAAAATATCTTCTTTAGACTTTTAAATTATTAATATAAACAAAATATAATCTAATTAATTGTATTAAATAATTCTTTTTTTGAACATATTGTTAATATAGACTTTTATTATCTAAGCTTATTTTTTAGAGCAATTGTAGACTTTCTAATATAATATTTTGGTTTTAGAAATTAAATTTATTAAGTAATTAATTTAATAATAAGAAAACAATATAATAGCAATTTGAAAATTTTATTAATACAAATATATATTGTAATAGTCTATAAGAATACAAGGGTTAAATTAATTCTAAATTAATAATATTTTCTTTATTTTAACAAACAATTTATTGTAGTTGCTTGCTATAATAGCAATAATATTGCTAATATAATATTAAAATTGAAGCTATAATAACTAGTATATAGTTAATTGACAGAAATACTAGCTATGCAAAACTATATATATATAAAACATAAATATTAGTATTATAAGTGTTAAGACGCTAGCTACTATATATAGTATACTTAAAATTAAAAAGACAAAATTTGAAGAAACAAAATTTATTTAGTTTAAAATTGTAATATTATCTTTCTTTTCTACTTGCAAACTTCGATAAAGTAATAACAAATTTTTTATTTAATATTCTAGTTAACTTTAAATAATATTAAGTATCTTCGAACAAAATACTTAATTAAAGTTAAATCTTATATAGAGTATTGTTAAGTATTAAAAAATAGTTTTTTTTAATAGTTGTCGAGCAATTTGTTAAATACAAGAAATAAGTTGTTTATTAATTATTAAACAACTTGTCGAACAATAACAAAATTAAGAGAAGAGGAAATTTTTAGAAAATATTGAATATAAAAAAATTGAAAAGAGTATAAAAGATTATTAACTTTAATTCTGAAGAAAAGATCTAAATTACGTAATACAAGAGAGAAAGAAAGTTAACAATAAAATATAGATCAATCGAATACAAAAAAAGAATTTAATTTCAATTATATAACTTCGAAAGAAAATTAACAATAACAAATAAAATAACAATATTAAAAAGTTAAAACTTGTCGAAATTTAACTATATTCGAATACATTTATTTAGATATATTATATAGAATAGAAAATTGATATAAAAGCTTTTAATAAATAATATATATTTATTTATTTATATACTTACGAATTTAACATTGTTTTTTATTCGAAAAATATATAAAAAAGTATATCTAGAATATCTAACAAGTAATTCAAGAAACAATTAGAAAGATCGCAAATATATATTAGTTAATTTTTAACAATAATAGTTATTTTAATAATATATTTTCGAGATTTTTGTTAAACAATAACAATAACAAAAAGTTATTAGATATTAAATACTTTTAATATTAACTTTAAAGCAAAATAGATAATTTTGTTTAATCTTTAATATATTAATAATAAACTTTAAAATATAAATAATACAATTTCGAATAAACGTAACAAAACATCAAATATATAAAAAAGCAATTAACAATATTGCAAGTACTATTCCCAAACTTTTGTAAAACAAATTATAATATATAGATAAATTTGTTTTAATATTTTATTTGATTAATTTTTAATTAAAAGATATTTTAAATATTATATTAAATTTAACAATATTTAAATATTAATAGTAAAAGTCGACAATAAAGTTTGAGTAATTGTTAGTTATATAATAATCTTTCTACTTAAAGTAATTATTATAATCTATTTTATTTGTAAAAAGAATTTAATATTAT
>JAABUW010010117.1_pt1 | contig 10562 bp, 11 predicted proteins | sample 5560081 | NCBI WGS metagenome assembly JAABUW01 (sample SAMN10711882, study PRJNA513363) | rock metagenome | isolation source: Antarctica rocks | place: Antarctica: Victoria Land, Knobhead sud | reverse complement strand
CAATGATGTTGTGAATGACTTATATGCAGTGAGATCTTAACAGCCAAGCTGTCACTCAGTGTCAACACTGGCTGAAACAATGATGTTGTGAGTGACTCACACACAATGAGATGGCAACAGCTAAGTTGCCACTCATTGGCAACAGTGGCTAAGGCAAAGGATAGATGCATCGCCAGGGCATGCTGATGATGGGCAGCCAGCAAGTCAAGCTTTGGACATGTTCCAGCAGCATTGCAAACAGGCACAGCAACAAGCCATCCCACACAGTTTGGGCAGAAGCACCATGACGACAGGCAGGGTGCGAGATGCATCAGAGCACTAGATTTGGAAGATTTACGACCTGAGATGTGGTATGCCCAAGGAGGAGTGCTGTACCTGCGCTTGTGCCACAGCTGTTTGTAATTCGCGACGTCACCAGCCAGGCGTCTCCAGTACAAGAACGCCAGAAGGGCGATAGCAAGGATACCCACACCTCCGATCAAGGTGGGCGCTAGGTACACAGCCAAGGGCACCGCCTGTTGCTGATTACTGGATGACACACATGTCATGCTCACAGTGCCTGCAAGGCAGGTCACACTCAGCCATACTCTCCCTCCAAGATGGTCGACCATTCGAAGTGCCTTGTGTGAGCAAGCTGTGGCTTATCAAGCTAGTACCTATCTGGAGAACTGCTCTGCTGAGAGATGTTGCTTCAGCAGATACCTCTTGAGCAGCCAACTGACATGTTGTTGACCAGTCTACCCAACACGGCCAATGCTGACACTAGTCAGAAATTGCAAGACATGGCTGTTGCTGCATGGCAGGCCCATGAGACGAGAATGTTTGCAGAAGCACAGTTCGCCATGATGAACAACGCATGTCTGCAGATGCATTCAGCAGCGCTATGATCAAGATGTCACACATGCTCCTCAGCATTGGACTGCACTGTTCATAACAACTTAATGCAACATGCGTGACGACCTAGAGCAACGTGTGTGGCAATCTGACGCAACATGCGTAAACACCAACTGCTCAATGTGCAGAAAGCTCACCATTACTGGCTATGGCATACACCCTTTCATCACTCAGGGTTGAGCAGTTGCAACCCACCCAGCTGTAAAAGCTGTCATCAACATTCACAGTTGCAACCAGCTGGCCAATGGATGGGCCCAGGATGCTGCCAGCTGTACCATCTGTTGGACAGCTGTAATTGCTTGTGTAGGTGGTCCCAACAAACCCAGTAAAATCGCCCAAGATACTTGCAAATAGAGATCCATACTCTGAAATGAGAGTAGTAATCTGCACCACATGTAAAGCACAGTCATTTTCCCAAAAGACACGTACGCCAGCATTGTTAGCTATAGCTCTTAAAAATGATCCAGGAGCTTGCAAATAAGCAATGTCCAGGTGCAGACCTGTTCATAGCAAAGTCAGGCTTAATCAAGTCACTATGAAACATTAGCTGCTGGCATTCTAAGGAAGCAAGTGCAAGCTGTGCAACCTGCACAGGAGACTGCATTGTCAAAGATCACCTGTTGCTCAATCTCAGGGTAGACTGCAGCAGGCCTATCGAAGGCAATGAATGGGCATTCCTGGCCTGTACTTGCAGCACTAGTTGCCGGACAGAACCGCAAGAAGTTGGGCAGGCAGTCAGTCTCATCTGCTGTATCAGCTACGCTGCCAGCCACTGCAACAGTCTGCAGTCACATGCAGACAATCAGGAGGACCTTCAGGCAAGGAAGCAGAGTTGAGATGCATTGGCAATTTGCAAAACGCCACATTCCAGGCAGTGGTGTTCGTTGCAGCTTGCATGAGTAGGACATTTTAGTCAGCTATACCTACAGTCAGCTACATCATGCCTGCAGGCAGCTGCGTGCAAACTGAGGGCATAAGTTGATGATTCTGTTTGCGATCAGGCTGTGAAAGTTGCAAGTGCTGTCAGGCTGCAAGAACGTTACCGTGCCATTGGCAGAATTGGCCAAGGCTGCAATGTGGCTGGCATTGCACTGCAGCAAGGAGGTGTTGCGCAGTTCCAAGGTCTGAAACTTGGCCGCCACCAGAGGAAGCACGTCGGGGAAGCGACCTGTCAGCCCTGCAAATCACTCAGGAACTGCTGATGTCATGCCTTTGTGCCTTTTGCAGCAGGACACGTTTGAACACCGAATGCGCTGATGAGAATGGCCTGTTGACAGCAGTGGGACTGCTTGAGCGCAAAGTTTGCATTCTAAGCACATGCCCCAGAGCTGTTTAGTCTACGAAAAAGGCAGACTGATGACACCATAATAGCTGTCATTATGCCTTCCCACATGCTCACATATCTGATGATCAACATACAAAATATGTGGGGCAAGCTTCATGGCACATGGCCAATGCCATATTGCGCACATGCACTTTGACAGTGCAGCTCATGCAGCACACCCATGTGAGACATGTGTGCTGACACAGCAAAAGGCCTGCAAGCACGACTAGATCTGTACCTGGATTGTCGCGCAATGAAACAAGCTGTAGGTCTGGCAACTTCTGACCCAGACTGGCTGGAATTGTCCCAGTCAAGTTAGCATCTGCAAGGCCAATGACTGCATGTCAAAACTGCATGACTTGCTCAATGGCAGAGAACAGCAGTTCAAGCAGGAACCATACCAGCAACAAGCAAGGCATGTTTGGTTGAGCCAAACGTGTGACAATATCTCAGCTCAACAGTGCAAGTGTCAGCTTGACTCACAATCAGCTTGTGAGTCAAGCTGATTGCTGTCAAATGGGCCCCAAGAAACAAAGAAGGTTGCTGAGAACATGTAAATATGTGCTTTACACACAGCTAACAGGTGTGGTCATCACGCAGGTCAGCAGGCTGGGATTACTGTAACGTTTTGCCTGTCAGAAAGATCTGCGCCACAGATTGACTGCCTTGAGAGCAATACTGAGCAAAGAAGTCCCCTGCTGTCTCACAGCACGCTACACCTGACCACTGGCAGTAGCTCACGTCTGTAAGCAACAATGCTCACAATCAGTAGGGCTGTGATAGCAGGCTTGTAGGCAGGCATCAAGGGAGGCTATTGTGTCAGACAAGAGAGGCTATCTTCTGCTTGCAGGATCTTTGTGAAATATGATCATGAGGAAGACTACTTCCAGTGATGCACTGGCATTGCTGTCGTGAGGCAAAATTGCAGCTATGCCTGGTAATAGTGAGAGGCCCAGGGTCCAGGGTGTCTGATTAGTGCACAACATGCGCTGATGCACACACAGCAAACCAAAGCAGTAGCAAGTGCACTGAAATTGAACAGCCACACGACTGAGGCACTCACTAGCTGTATTCCATGGGTACTTCACCAGCAGATTGATAAGCTGCAGTGTACGCTGCACGGTGCAATTGACAGACAGCGCATCTGCTGCTGCAATCACTTCCTGATACTCTGTGGAAAGATATGATATGTCAAAGCCTGACGCTGAAGTTATTTCGCCAAGCTCAACCAAATACTCGTCGAAGCCGCTTATTGTGCTTCGCAAAGAGGAAGTAAGTACATATGAGGTCCAGTACTCCCCGCCAGTGGCGTTGTAGAACTCGATCAGGGCGTTTCTTTGATCAACTAGATCATTGTCCGCATCCCAAGAAATAGTATCGGACAGAATGGAGTCACATTCTGCAATTGTGGAGTCTGCACCTGGACAGCAAGCAAAAGCAGAGTGTGAGTGAAACAAGTAACAGCTCTGGCGATTTTCACTTTGTTGTTGTTGCTTGTGCCGTACTTGCGGTGGTAAAGAGCTGACTCCCTGCCAAGAGACCCCACAGATGGCAAGTCAAGTATAAACTGACTGACCTCCACTTTCGCTGACACCTCATCTGGACCCAGTCAGTGCCTGCAGAATCAGCAGAGCATAAGTGATTCACGGATGCCATGTCGCACTCGTGAGCAGGACCTTATCGGCACACCGTCAAGGTCAAACCCTGTGCGTTGATTGTCAGCTTACCACAGCAGCCAACTGTTCAGATCAAAACATCGCAGCAAGCCAAAGAGGCAAGCTGCTGATTTGCTGAAAGCCATCAGAGGACGGAGTGGCGTGCAGAACTTACAACATGGGATGCCCTGCGTTTGTAAAATGCCGTGTTGGTCCTGTTACTAATTGTGATGTGATATCAGCCTTGAGATTCTTGGTCCGTAATCTGCATGATACAGTTGCGCATAAGTGGACATGTACCACGGTGCGGCCATGTCTAGCTGATTGGCTGCGCCTTGAAACTTTGCGCAGGAAACTGAGGTTGTAACAGTTTGCGCCCTCTTTGTAACACGAGCCTGCCCGGCCGAAAGCTGCTATCATCCACGGCTAAGGTCCACTCACGGCTCAGGGTGACCGGTGACAAAGACACACGTTAGCAGGTCCGATACACCAGTCGCTTGTAGATATCGAATGGCCGGACTGATATTGAATTCGACCCATTTAGTCTTTGGCATGCCTGCATGTACATGTGTTGACTGCTGTTCGACGCTGAGTTCAACCCGTGCTTGGCAGAGGCGAATCAACACGAAGATGACAGTAAATCCTTAGTTGCCTTAGTTTCGCAGACCATCGCTACAAGCTGACTCGCAAAGAAAGGCCGATGTCTAAAGCACGCCTGTCAGAGCAAGGCAAGCTTGAGCTTGTCCTTGACTTGAATGGAGATTTGCTGGAAGGCCCAACATGGGATGAGCGCATCCGCAAGCTCCATTTCATCGACATTGACAAGCAGCTCATCCATACTTATGACCCTCACGCAGAGTCAGAACATGTCAGGTGCACTGCTAGTGCAAGCATATGGCTTGGCAACATTCAAGACTGGTGCCAAGTCTTGCATGAGCCTCACAGGCTTTTGAACCCTTCTGCGCTGCACTCAGGCACTCAGAAGTAAAGCTGCCAGAGCCTGTGGGCAATATAGGACTTACTGAGGACCCCAACATCTTGTTGGCTGCACTCAGAAGCTCCCTTGTACTGTTTGATCTGACCAAGCAGAAGATTGTCAGGTTGCTACTGCGACATCTGCACATGTACTTGCAACTGCTCTTTGAGTGAAGATCAAATCATGCATTCGTGTGACCTTGTAGCTCATCTGTTTGGCAACTGCCAGTATTGTATCTCAGCGTGACAATAGTGTGTGAGCACCGTTGCTGCAAGAAACACATGAAAGCTAAACAGTAAAGGACAAAGTGAACTGCAGCTTGACATAAAGAGGTGAGCTGGAATGGATGCTGTTCAGCCTGGCAAGCCTGCACGAGGCATCTCCTTTTCGAATGGCTTCAGCAGTTGAATGGCTTCAGCAGTTAACATACCAGCTGACTGTGACCCCCTTAATGCAGTGAGATTGCAAGCGTGCCTGAAGAGCATGGAGTGGAGGACTACAGATTCAATGATGGCAAGATCAGCCCTGCTGGTGTGTTTATTGGTGGGCGCATGCACTCCACAGGCGCTCAGCTTGATGGCAGGCACAGTCACTGGTACAGACTGGAGTGGCACAAAGAGCAGAAGAAGAGTCGTCTGGTACAGGTGAGGAGACCGTCCCTTGCAGCTACTTCGTCCAAGATGGCAGTCAGGATTTGACGCTGTGAGACATATGTTTTGCTGGTCTCCCTTGCAGCCACCAGAAATGTTCTGTTCTGTCTCCCATGTAGCTTACAACAGTATTCTGGCCATTCTGCCTGACATGAGCACCACTATCCAGTTTGGCATACAAGTTTAGATTCTGCTGTTGTTTGTCTTTGTACAGCAGGGTCTGGTATGATACAATGACTCTGATGCAAGTTTGCCTTGTGGGTCATGCAGCTTCTGGGGCCGGATGGAGTGCAGCTACCCAATGGACTTGACTGGAATGAAAAGAAGGGTGTCATGTACTTCAATGACTCCATCAACAACCACAATGATCCTCCATGCGGTACAATCTGGGAGTACAAGACTGATGACATGGGCATTCCAATAGACACACACCCCAGCAGTAAGCACACCAGGTGACCCAAGCAATAGTGTCTGCTCCAACAACTGGTCACCAACAGTTGTTGCCCTGCTTGGCTGGGTGTGCACAAGATGATTTGTTTGCGTTGTCACATCACTTGACTGCTTCCTGACTACAGAATGAGGAAGGTACGCAGATGCACAGGTAGCATGCAACTTTGCAGTCACAACTGTGCGGTCACAACTTTGCGGTTACAACTTTGCGGTCACAACTTTGCGGTCACAACTTTGCAGTCACAACTGCGCAGGGTCACAAGGCAGTTGAGATTTGCATCCCAGCAGGGAATTGCGCAACGTGGGTTTTGAGCTCAATCAAGAGCTGAATGCTTGAGCCCACAAAGAAAAGCAAGTGCTCCATTGCAGGAAAGTGAAGAGTGTGGGGTTCAACAAGGAGGGCGGGGTGCCAGATGGATTGTGCCTTGACCATGAGGGGCGTATCTGGACTGCCCTATGTGGTGGCAGTGCAGTGGTCTGCCTTGACCCTGAGACTGGCAATGAGCTGCACAGGTTAGTTGGTCTTTCTGCCAGTCAGGCAGTTTGTCTCAAATTGTTGGGCACGTAATCAGTGCATCATGTTGGGCATCACTGAAATGTGCAGCTTATCCCATGGCCAGGGTGTGTCTGCATTATCCTGCTACGTCTGTCAGTGTGCCTCGTATGCCTTGTACCTGAGTCATGATGGGTGAGTTGTTTGCTATTCATGCAGGATCAGTATACCTGTTAGCACCCCGACAGCATGTGCTTTTGCTGGAGCTGACATGTCAGTGCTGTACATCACCACCATTAATGACAAGAGCAAGGGTGCTGGAGGCCTGTGGAGCTATCACTTGCCAGGCCTCTCTGGCTGGTCAGCTGCTCACATTGCAAAGCCTCTGTATTGACAGCCAAGTGCTTTGTGTCAAAGGAGCTGGGCAACTGCAACAGCGTGTGCATGATGGATCTTTGTAAGCAGCGTGTTTGTATAGCATGAAAGGTCCTCAGCCCTGAATCTATCCACCCCACCTCCTTGATGTTGTCATGAAGATGATCAAGGCAGACAATGCAACTGGTACCCGTTGTGTTAATGTGCAACCACTTTGTATACACATTCGACAACGCCCTTCTAGGAGCTGAACTCAACAAGCTGCTGTCAAGAACGATCTGACCACATTGCTGACTGAAGCGCATACAATAGCACACTCAACCACACACTCTTGTCAAGAAAAGACGGTCATAGCTCACTGGGCATGGCCTCTACAGTAGGATGGCACAGGAAGGTGGTCAGAGTGAGTGTATCAGTCTACTCACAGACTTCAGCTGTGAACTAGGTAGGCAGCTGAAAACAGGATGATGGGTCATTTGGCCAAGCTAATTTCATCATGCATTATACAAAATGGGTTCATTCATTGTGATGTGTTCCTAGTAGGTCATCGACACCAAACTACTACCTCAAAACTTGAGTAGTATTGTACAACACATACGATGTCTGATGGGACAAGCTATTCTGAGGCAGGCCATCACATGCCACTGTCATCTTTCATAGAACAGCAGGGTGGCTTGACATGCCAGAACATCATGAAGACTAGCCTGGCGCACAACCTCATCTGATATACTGAACCACAGTGTGTGCTCACCAGCTGCAGCCAGCACATCCTGTTCAGGCTGCACTCTTCTGTACACAGTGTAATGACCACTGCCACTGCTGCCACCGTGATGCACCACAGCTGCAGTCAGGTGGTACACCATATCAGTGCCATGGAGGGTCCGGGCATGGCAGTCATCTTGCACCTTGTCCTCCAATACCTCAGTTGGACAAGGGGAGATGATAGTCTTGCTGCGGGAGGTGGCAGGTGCAGGGTAAGTGCTTTCATCCTGCTCTGTGTCGGCAGGTGATTGCCCAGATTCAGCATTGGCCCTTGAGCTGGCTCCACTGACATCAGCATGACCAGATGTGGATGCAGCTGCAGCAGCCTTGCCATCAGCTTCATCTGCAGTTGCACCATTACTACCACCTGCGGTAATATGGGCTTGAGAAGCAGTAGCTGGTGCAGAGGCTGCTTCATCCCCAACACCAGCATGTGTGGAATCAACAGCATCATTCATTCTTGCTTGCTGATCTCCTGCTGCTTGATGCAAGCCTGTTGGGTTGCCATGTTCCTGACTAATGGCATCTCCAAGCACAGCATCATCAAGCAAACTGCCCTCTGACATCAAAGAAGAGGCAAGGCTCAGGGCATGAGACGCCAGGACTCTCTGCACTGGACCCGCCCTTTGGACGCTGCCCAGCCTGCCTGCTTTACCATTGGACACTCGCCTTGCCAACCTCTCAGCAACTGCTGCTGCTGCTGCTGCTGCCTTGGGTCCTGAACTGCCTTCATGATTGGATTCAAGAGTGCCATTAGGAGTGCTGAGCAAGTCCTCGTTGAGCAAGCTACTCTCTGAGGTGAGAGAAGAGGCCAGACTCAGAGCATGAGATGCTAACAGTCTCTGAACAGGCCCAGGTGCAGACAGGTGCACTGTTGCAGCATTCTGCCCTGTCATGGAAGCATCATCACCCTTGTGCTCATCTGAGGTGCCCTCTGGAGTGCTGGCAGCTGAAGCTGCCTGGCTTGCAAATGCACTGACCAGTGCAAGATCACCATTGCTGTATCTGTTGCTGTTGCCGGCCTTGAGCAAACCCAAGGGAGAGCTGGGGCCGGCACTGCTGCTGTTGGGGACAGCTGGGGCATCCCCATCAGGTGAAGCAGCCCTGCCGGTATTGTCAGGGTCATCCTTACTGGTTGTGACAGGCCTGCCAGTGCTGCTTGCAACATCTTCAGCAGCGCTGCTAGGAGCATCCTGAGGTGCAGAACTGCCCTTGTTGGAGTTACTGGAATCAGGACCCCCTGGGCCGACCCATTTGGCTTGAACAGGGCTGGCTAAGGCGGCGTACTGCTGGCTGATACCTGACAAGGGAAGCATGTTGGCTGCGCTGTAGGGGGCAACATCCAGACTGACTGGAAAGTTGACGTGGCCAGTCAGCTTGAGATGGTGTCCAGCGCTGGTCCAGAAGGCACGGCGCAGGTGCAGGCAGAGGGTCTTGGGAGCTCTGCCCAGTGAGATGCGCTTCACACATGCTGTTCCATCTGGGCTCCAGTCAAGGCCTGCATACACAAGCTTGACATGTTATAGGAAACAGTGCCAAGCGCTTGTGATCGAAAGCTGGGTTCCTGAGCGCCACCACGGAGATTCTGAGAACGAACATGCAATGCGAGCATGGCGCACAGCACATCAGAGGCAGAACATGGTGTTGTCATGTGATGCAGGCTCATGCAAGTGGGCAATGCAGTGTTAGATGGGTATGGTATGTGGTGTAGGGCGTTGGCTGAGCAATGATGCCACAAATGCGTATGCTGATCAGGCAGCTGCCGCATGGGATTGCAGGGCTGTCAGATTGATATAACAGAGCCGTGCTTTGGATACAGAATGCTACAGACCTGCGTCTGTTGCCAGCTGCTGATAATCCATGTCGGGCCAAGGGGCCGTTCCTTGCAACAGCCTTTCTATGACATCCCTCTTCTGCAGTTGAGCGTCTGCATCTGTGTCAGCACATTGACTGCCGCCTGCTCCATGACGCTCAGGCAAGTCCCCTTCTTCTGCTGATGTTGACACAGCAGCCATGGGTGCAGATTCCTGTTCCGGCTGTGCGTCAACAGGCTGGTTTCTGGCTGCAGCTGCCTGCGCTGAGGGCTCTAAAGCAGACTCAGCAGGGGGGTCTCGGCTTGCTGCCTTCTGAGCTGATGTCTCTGTGTTGGAAGCAATTGGTGAGTCCACTGCTGAGCTGGCTGGCCCTGATGGATGAGGGAAGCCGACTTTGCCATTGAATGTCTTGAGTGCTGCTCGCAGTGTGCACCTGCATAGCCAGATGATCAAGGTGGGGATGGCCAAACAGACTATTGATGCATTCATTACAATGGCATCAATTGGTGCTGTTTGTGTTGATGTTTGACGTGCTTGGGATCAAAGGAGTGGAGCGTAACTGCATGTAGCCAGTTGGCATGCACATGTAGCCAATTAGCAGGCACATGTAGCCAAGTAGCAGGCACATGTAGCCGATTAGCAGGCACATGTAGCCGATTAGCAGGCACATGTAGCCAATTAGCAGGCACATGTAACCAGTCAGCAGGCACATGCAACAACATGCAGCACAGTAACCGGGTCAAAGATGAACGTGAGCTCTGCTTGCTCTGCGCAACACTGCTGCAAAGCACGATTTCATCCAGGTATACAATGAGTGATGCCCACCTGGGGCAATGGACTCCATGTACCAGTTCCAGACTGCAGAAGTCAGCCAGACATTGCTGCAGGTGGGTTTTGTGAGCAACCACTGTCCTCTGCAGCTCAATCCTGCCACGTCTGTTTGTCACCTGAGCATCAACATTGCCATTGCGCAGGGATAGCAAATCAACCATGACTTTGAAACTGTGTGTAACGTTGACATCATCTGTAATTGGATGCATGAGAGTCTGTGCATGGCCTTGCTGTCTTGAAAAATATGCGAATTTGCATAAACAAGCTGCAGATGTTTGGTAATGGAAGGCCACAGAAGCAAGGTCCTGTCCCATTCATGCATTGCACACATTGATCAG
>JAABUW010010116.1_pt1 | contig 10564 bp, 12 predicted proteins | sample 5560081 | NCBI WGS metagenome assembly JAABUW01 (sample SAMN10711882, study PRJNA513363) | rock metagenome | isolation source: Antarctica rocks | place: Antarctica: Victoria Land, Knobhead sud | reverse complement strand
CCACTGCTGCCAGATCATCTTGACCGGCGTGCCCTGCTTGTTCAGGGACGTGTACGTCGCGGTCGCCTCGTGCAGGTTGAACAGGGTGTCGGCCTGACCCTGCCCGAGCAGCGTGGGGATGCGCACGTCCTTGATGTAGTGCTCGACCGAGGCGTTCCGGGCGAAGTTGAGGGTGGCCTGGTCCGGGTAGCCGGCCAGGTCGAGCTGGGCCTTGGAAGCGCAGGCCTGGTCGGCGAAGTTGGGGCAAGGCCCGAGCCGGGTCGGGTCACCGGTCGCGGCGGCGGCCATGATGCCGTCCACGAAACCGACGGTGAAGAACAACGAGGTCCAGTCGATCTTCTCCGTGCCGGGAGTGGCGTAGGTGACGCTCGTGCTCGACGGCAGCGAGGTGTTGTTCGGCGCGAGGGAGTAGGCCAGGTCGTTCCAGGTGATCAGCGGGATGATCGTGTCCAGCCGCGGGTCCACGGCGGCGGTGGCGAACTGGATCTCCCCGCCGTAGGACCCGCCGACCATCCCGACCCGTACGTCACCGGGGTGCTTTCGGCCGTCGTGGGCGACCGTGTCCTTGGTGACGTAGTCGACCGACGTGCCGTCGTCGGCCTTCTTGATGCCGCCGAGGAAGTCGATGAGCTGGCGGGCAGCCGCGCCGTCGTGCTCCCGGTCGTCCAGCGTGATCTTGCATCCGCTGCCGCTGCCGCTGCCGGGCTTGGTCGCGTCCGAGCCGAAGCCCAGCCCGGAGTAGGACAGCACCACGTAGCCCTTGGCGGCGTACGCCGCGCCCAGTCCGGCCTGGTCGGCCTTGCTGCCGCCGAAGCCGTTGGTCGTCAGGATCGCCGGCGCCGGATTGGCCTTGGACACCCCTACCGGTGTGTAGAGGTCGGCGTCCACGACGCACTTCTGCGGGACGTCCGGCGTGAGGGCGGACTCCGACGCCACCATGGTGGTGATCTTCAGCGCCTTCATCGTGTACGCCGCAGTCGCGGCACTGCGCAAGGCGTGGGCCGGGACAGCAGCGCTCGCCAGCGAGGGCGCGGCCAGCGCCGGCAGCGCCGTGAGCAGGGCCAGCGACAGAGCGGTACGACGGGACACGGGCTCTCCGGTGCGGTGGAAGGGCAAGGCGCCTCAAGGCTGGCGCTGCCGGTGCGTTGCGCGGGGTCCCGCGCCGTCAGTGGTGCGGTGGTGTGATGCATGCAACGAGGCAGAGCCAGGGCCAGGTGCTGGCAGCCGATGTGACCTAACTCACACGCAGCGCGCTCGGCGCAGAAGGACGGCGACGCCGAGCAGTACGAGGGCGGCCAGGGGCAGCGTCGCCCCCGGCCCGGTGGCCGGCAATCGGGCGGCCGAGGTCTCCGGCGCGGCGGCCGCAGGCACCGCAGCCGGGGCAGCCGGGGCCGCCGCGGCCACCGGTGCCTGACTCCTGACCCGTGCCGGCACCACCTGTCCGGGCAAGGTGAAGATCGAGCCCGTGCTGGAGACCGTGATGGCGAGTAGCGTCCGGCGCCGTCCTGCCCCGGCCGGGTCGCTCGACCCCGCCGGGCAGCGCTGGTACGCCTCGGCGGCCCGGCGGACGGGCCGCCCGCTGCAGGATGACGCCTGCGGCACTGGGGCTGAGTGCCGACCGCCATCAGATCGTCCACGCCCTTGCGACCTTGGCGCCGGTGGTGACCGCCGGACCTGGGCAGGACCGTGTCCCCGCCCGGCGCCTGGGTGACCCGGCTGCGGTCCCGGGTCGCGGGCCGGCACCTGGTGCTGTCGGGCCGTCGGGCTGACGGCGACGAGGGGCTGCTCACCGAGGGCACGGCACCGCCCGCCGCCGCCCCGCCCCGCGGCCTACCGTGTGGGAATGAGCGACGCGTCCTACGGCCAGGGGGAGCGGGTCCTCGGACCCCCGCAGGGGACCTACGACGCCGACTGGGTCGCCGCGTCGGCTCGCCAGCAGGACCCGGGGCTGCCGACCGAGACCGCTCTGCTGCTGGCGCAGGAGTCCTTGGACCACCTGCGAGTGATGCGCGAGCTGGACGCCCCCGAACTGGCTCGACGACTGATGGCCGACCACCATACGACCGGGGCGACAGCGGCCAACATGGTCGCCACCGCGGCCGTGGAGTTCTGCCGCGCGTACGGCGTACAGCTGTAACGGCTCAGAAGACAACACTCCACACAGCCAACTCGTCGAACGAGAGACCTCCGGGTGGCTCGGGCAGCGCTCCGTTGCATTACATGCCGCAATCGCGATCACGTCTCCAACGCGAAGAGGCGACGTGCGGTCTCAGCTGCGGGAACCCCGGGATACGAGACCGGGAGTTCCACCGCCGGCCTTCCGTGCACGTACACGTAGCCATCGAGATCGAAGGCCGCGACCGGCTCGTAGTGCGGGCCATAGATGAACCAGTGGGTACGCCATCCCCGGCCTTCCAGCCATAGCTCGTACTCGGCGTAGGGCCCTACAACGTCGTCCCGGAGGCCGTCGTCCCAGCCGATCGGCCACCGACACGTCCAGCCCGCCTCGTGCGCCCGGGGGTAGATCCATGGCTCCGGCGATGACGGCGATCACGTCGGCGCCCTTCATGGGCTCGCCCGAGCCGCCCACCCGCCCGATGATGCGCTGCGCCACGGCCTCCATTTCGGCGGCCGGCAGGTCCGCCGCTAGTCGTGAGCCCAGGCGCGCTGGGCGAGGGTTCAAGTGTCGATCTCAGTCGTTCGACCCGCCATGTCGATGGACAGCACCCGCAGGCTTTCATCTCCCACCCCCTCGGCCAGGAGCCTGGACTGCACCTTGCGTCACGCGAGCGACGCCACTCTCCGTCCCGTCTACGTCCGGCTGTTGCTGGATGGGTCGAGCGCGCGCGCGGCAGTCTCGAGCTTGCCCAGAAGCTCAGCTAGCTGCCCTTCCAGGGAGGTCAGTCGTCGCAGGACGGACTGCTGATCCCCGAACAGCTCCTGGTCGGCGGTGAGCAGAGCATCGTCCTGGGTCTCGGTGGCTACAGCGGCCTTCTTCTGGCCGGGAGCGGACGGGCGCTTCTTCGACGGTGCTGCAGTCGAAGACTTCGTGGTTCCTGGGCGTTTTCCCGGCGGCGGCGCTTGCGTGGTGTTGGCCGCCTGGTAGGCATCAAGCAGTGACGTCGGCAGCCTTCCACGGTCGCTCACCTTCAATCCCGTCTGCTTCGCCCAAGCCCGTACCTTGCTGGTTGTCTCAGATGCCATTGCAACAGTCTGCCAGGCAGCCGGATCACCGACGGGGAATCGGCCAGCGTCGCGAAGCCGGTCTTCTGGATTCGTGCGGCTTAACGCCTCATCGATGGCGTCGCCGAACATCAGGACATGCATCGGTAGTCGGCGAAGCCCCGTTGATGAAGACCGTTGCCTACTCCTACGACGTCCTGGCGCGGTGGGTCCTCCCGGCCGCCTTCCGCCCCCCCGACCTTTCCGCTTCGGTGTTCGCCCTCCTGGCCGCCACCAACGGACCGGTCCCCGTGCGAGCGGTGTCCGAAGTCCATGCGGTGCACTCCCGCGCGATCGGGTGGGGGCCGCAGGCGGACGACCACCAGTTGTTCATCCTGCTCGACCAGCTCCACTACGACAAGCAGGACCGGCCCTTCATGCACTCCCGGTCCTACTTCATCGAGGGGCTGTTCACCTTCACCGTCTTGCGGAGCACATGAGCGCAGGACCGCATCCGGAGACAGCGGGGCGTAGGCGCGCGAGGCCGCTGACTCGGAACCTCTTGCTCACCTGAAACCATTCCTCACACGCCGTGCATGTCGCAGTCACGTCTGAGCGGCCGCAGTTCGGCCACGGGAGTGCCCCGCTACCGTGCGCGTGAGGTGCTCTGCAGTACACCGAGAAACGGCTCAGATGCTTGACATCGCGCACGTGATCGCGAGGCGGCTCAGGAGGCAGCTCGCCAACTAGCACTCCGAATGACATCGACAGCCCTCCGCCAGATCCGCCTTCAGAAGGGTTACTCGCAGATGCAGCTGGCCCTTGCTGCCGACATGGACCCGACCTACCTGTCAGCCGTGGAGCAGGGTCGACGCAACATCTCGTTGATCAACATCCACGCTTTGGCTGGCACCTTGCGAGTCCCGGTCGCAGAGCTGTTCGCGGGGTCATAGTCCAGCCCGAGGGCTGCGCACCGCGGTCCTGCGGATCATTCAGGCACGGGGGCGCTTGCTTGTTTGGGCTCTACGACAGCGTCAGAACTGACAGCAAGGGCCAGAACGGCTGGGACAACTACCAAGGGCCGCCGATTGTAGTCATCAACCCCAAGGACTGCAGATGGGCCGGGTGTGACAAGCTTCGACGTCACGCAGAGCGTCTGGTGAGCAGATTGCAGAGCACGTGGGTTCGTCGAACGCCGTTCAGTCGCCGCGGTGGTCGACCCGGATGACCCTGCGCCGACCGTATGGTTCCTCGAGCCATTCTCGTACCGTAGGCGGCCCTGTTATGGACGCGTCAGGAGCCTGACAGTCAGGCTTCCGAAGCGCCGCTCATCCACCACGTGCCAACCCTGCAGCTCTCGGAGGAGCGCGGCCGAGCGGGTATCGCCGGATCCGTCCACGGTGGCCACCGTCCAGACTCGCGACGCGCCTGCCAGCGCTTGGGTCGGGTCGGGCACCGGCTCCGCCGGGAGCGTCAGCGGCGTGGGCACCCCGCGGCGGCGCGCTCGCGACGCCGCGTACACGTACGCCGAGACGTCATAGGAAGGCACGGTCACGGCAGCGTCGCCCGGTTGCGCGCGCTCCAACACCGATGCCACCGCGGGACGCCAGGCCTGGACGTCGTGCGCCGACCACACGCGTGGGACCACCGCGAGTGACACGGCCGCCACGACGGCGGCGGCGATCAGCCCCCGTCGCGATCCGAGCTCCCGCAGGCCCAGCGACGCCAGCAGTATGAACGCCGGCAGCACGGTCACCAGGTAGCGAGGCGTGAACACCGGCTGGACGACGAGCGAGTAGGCGCAGGCGCCGACGACGGGGAGGACCAGCCACACGACCGGCAGGAGGAGCTCAGCCCGCTCCGGCGAGGACGCAACGGCCCAGTGTCGCCCGACGCCCACCAACGCAGCGACGCAGGCCAGACACAGCAGTGCCGCAACCGCGACGGAGTCGTACGACAGGTTCCCCGGCAGGCCGACGACCTGTCGCAGGGGCAGCCCTGTGAGGAAACTCAGGTGGCCCGCGCCGCGAGTGCGGCCCACTGCCGCCAGGGCGGCCAGCGGCGCCAGCGCGGTGGTCACTGCCAGCAGCGCCGGGCGCCACCGGGCGCGTATTCCGGCCAGGAGGAGGGGCGTGAGCAGCGAGACGCTGACAAATGTCGACAGCAGGTGGCAGAGGCCGGCCAGGAGCGTCAGCGCGGACCACCAGGCCCACGCTGCGCGGCGGCCGGTACGGAAGGCACGCAGCAGGACGACGGCGTAAAGCGCGAGCAGGAAGGTCTCCAGCGCGAAGCCTCGCGCTTCCTGGCCCAACTGCACCGCCCGCGGCGACACCGCCCACAGCAGGCTGGCGGTCAGGCCGGTCCGCGGGCTGGCGAGGTCCCGCCCGAGCAGGTACACCGGGACGACGGTGGCAGCGACGGCGAGGGCGCTGAGAGCGCGGAGCGAGGCCTCGCCATGTCCGGCGACGGTCGAGACCGCGCGAACCAGCGTGAAGTACAGGACCGAGTTGATCTCCCTGCCGGTCACCTGGTTGAGGAAGTCGTTCGTCGGTGCGTGCGCCAGGCTCGCTGTCACCGCCTCGTCCAGCCACATGCTGTGCCTGCCGATCTGCCACGCGCACAGGACGCCGCTGAGGATGACCTCGACGGCGACCAGGGCCTCCGTGATGCGGCCATGGACCGCCCGTGACCACACTGCCGCAACCGTGGTTACGTCGTCCACGACGCGTGACCTCCTCTGGACGCGCGGAGTGTGGCACGACGACGTCATCGGGGCGATGACGCTCGCGATGAGGGCCGGGCGCCGGCACTCGCGGCGAGGAGGACCACGCCTGGGCGCGGAGCGGACGGCTAAGCATCGGGTCCAGGCGCCACCCGCGGGTCGCCGCCAGCCCGCGCGCAGGCATGATCGAGACCCGCACGGTGCTACGGCTCGGGGGGCCACCCACGTTGGCGCGGACGCCGCGCTCGACAAACGCCATCGAGTCCATGACCAGGGGTCTGCAGGCAGCGGTCGGCGAACGTCAAGCGCTGACGTGACGGTGACATGGCGATGCGCGGATGCGCAGCCGGGATGGTCGAGGCCGGCAAGCAGTTCCGTCGCGTCAACGGCCACCTGCACCTCGCCAGCCTGCGCACCGCCCTTGAACGCGAGGTCGCCGAGACTGTCGGAACCACCTGCCATGATGACCTGGTCTTCATGTGGTCTGATCGTCCTAGAGCTCGGCGAAGCCCGGCCCGGGTCGCAGACTTAATAGCCGCCTTTGGTGCTCGACGAACTGGGCTTCGGCTTGCTGCCGCCGCCATATCCGTGACCGCCGCAGGCCGAGACGGAGGTCGCGGTCAGCGCCGCTGCCAGGACCAGGAGCACAACGCGCCTCGCGCCCGGGTGCCCGGCCGGTCCCGACCGGTGGCGGCACCTAGCGCGGGGTCGCTCGCGGGTGATAATCATGCTGGCATATTGTCCTTGCGCAGGGTGACGGTCAACGTGCAGGGCCGGGTTGTCGCGGCACCGGCGCTCAGTTGGCGGACATCAGCCCGCTGGGCGCCTGGCAGGAGTACGGGCCGCACTGGTCTGGCCGCCGGGGGGCGAGCTCACCGCCCGCACGCAACCGGCTGTGCCGGCAGGCCTTGGGCCTGCCGGACCCAACCGTGCTGCGCGACCCAGCCCGGCTGGCCCGCGTCCGGACCCTGATCGCGAGCGCGCCGGACTCAGCGGTGCTGGCCGGCCTGGTGCACCTCGCCGGGCACCTGGCCAACGCCGACAGCGCCCAGCTATCGCTGCTGGCCGACGTGCAGCACGCGACCGTCATCCAGTGCTGCGACCCGACGCCTTGGCAGCAGACCAGCGACGTCGATGACAGCCTGTGCACATGGCACGTGCTCGAGTGCTATCTCGACGGCGGAACCCATGCTGAGGCCGCGAGGCTCCTCGTCAACGAGGTCGGGCCGGTGGGCGCTGTACAGGTAGCCGCCGCGATCGGGCAGAACATCCCGGGCCTCACCCTGGCGGTTCGGTTGGCGGTGTCTGTCGGGGAACGGCGCGTAGCAGTAGGTCGCGAGGCGGCAGCCCACGTTGCCGAATTGGCTCTTCAATTAGTCGCAGTACGCGAAGCGCAGACCGGCCTATCGCAGTCCCTCGGAGAGCCTTGTGCACCCGCGACGGCCTGCCTACCCGATAGCCCTCGTAACCCGACAAGACCATGAGCAAGACTTGCGCGGGTCTGCTCGCGTTTCCAGCGCGGCCAGGTGCGCCACAATGTGCCTATGAAGATAACACCTCCTGAACGACCAGGGGCCCTAACCAAGCGACCAGATTGCGCTCTTGGACGAGCGGAACCGGTCCGCCGAGACTGTGATCGCCCGATACGCCAAGAACCATGCGATCGCGGATGGCGCGAGCGGGACCGCGGGAGGGCTCATCCCGATACCTGGGGCTGGTGTCGCAGTAGCTATGGGACAGCTCGCACATCAAGCGAAGGTCATGTACCCAGCCCTCGGCTCGGACCTTGCGGCCATCTACGCATCGCCGCCCGACGCCTTCGAGCAACTCCTCAAGAACACACATCAGGACGAAAAGCGATTCCGTCAGGCTGCGTCGACGGTCATCCAGTCCTTTGATGAAGTTGCCCAAGTGGCATTTGCTCTTCACGGTGAGTTCAACTCGCAATTTCTACAGGATGTTGCGCTGGACCTGGCAGGTGAAAACGCCCCTGGGCTACTCGGAGCTGCGATCCCCTTCGTCGGGGCCTTCATCGGTGGGGGGCTCGATGCGCTCATCGCAGTCACGATGACGTGGCGTGTGGGGGCGATGATCTCAATCCATGTCCAGAATGGTGGATTCGTGGGCTCCCGCAAGGACACCTGGAACCTTGTCCGGCGCGGACTGGTTCGCCGGAACATGGAGACGAACAGGCCGGGGCTGCTTACGCGGCTGCGGGATGAAGTGCCGCAGGTCAAGCAGACGCTCGTCCGTACTACCCGGGAGGCAGTCGCCGAACTGCAAGCTGCCGGCCTCACCAAACAGGACGCAATTCGAATGCTCTCGCAAGGTCACGGTGCGCAGTCCAGTTGGTGCGTGCCGGCGGACCTTCTCGCCAAGGTCTGACCTGTGACCACAGGCACTTCACAAGCGGATCTTGCGCTTAGGCGCGCACCATACGTAGGTCCTCGACCTAGCCCCGGTGTTTCAGTAGAAGCCTGGCCCAGCACTTGGTGATCAAGGGCTTCTCCGGATCCATGTCCTGACATGGTGAGTTCATTCAGGTGCGGTCGGGTGGCCTTTGACGCTGTAGTTCAGGGTCAGGTTGGTGCCGGGGGAAGGTCGTCGCGTGTCGTTGAGTTCGGTGCAGAGTGCGGCGAGGGCTTTGCTGCGTCGCGGGGCTGGTGCGGGGTCGAGTCGGACGTGCAGGGTGTCGCCGACGCGTGTCGTTGAGTTCGGTGCAGAGTGCGGCGAGGGCTTTGCTGCGTCGCGGGGCTGGTGCGGGGTCGAGTCGGACGTGCAGGGTGTCGCCGATGACCTGTAGGTCGCCGGGCAGGGTGAAGGCTTCGCGCAGGAGCGCGCGGCCTTCGTGCTCACTGTGTGCGTAGTGCGGTGCGAGCAGCCGGGCCAGGGCGCTTTCGCCGTTGTAGGCGCTCATCCGGATGGCGTGGGTGAGGAGCTTGCGTTCGGTCTCCAGCAGCCTGCTGCCGGGCCTCACCTGCCGCAGCGGCTGGGGGTGCCGCGGGAGGCCTTCTTTGTGCTCACCAGGTCGGCCTAGGCGGCTCGTAGGGCCAGGCCGGCGGCGGGGTCGACGACCGCCTTTCCGCTGTTGCCGGGCCGGCCGGCCTTGGTGACGGCGGTGTCCAGGGCGTAGGCCATGTCGGCGTGCGCGGCGCTAAGGCTGGCGCGGCGTAGGGACTAGCTGCAGGGGCGTCTGCCTCGCGCGAGACTCTGGCCGCGTGACGGCAAGGAGCTCACACGGTTCACTGGGTACGAGCCGCGTCTTCCACTGGAGAAGCGCTTGCCAAGCATGATCATCTTCTGCTAGACTGAGATCAGCGAGGTAGGACAACCACGCCCTGTTGCAGGGCTGGCAACACCGCCCCTCGCTGGCACTACAGGCCCTTCACCGATGCGGTGGAGGGCCTTTTTCTCGTTCCGGGCCAGCTGACCCGGGACGTGCTGGGCCTCGGCAGCCGCCGGGGCCCTTTCGCATGTTCATCTCAAGGAGCACGACATGACCAGTACAGAGCACCGGCCGTCGTTACGGGCGGTCCACCTACCACAGCAGGACGACAGAGCGGCGTGGCAGCGCGACCGGCAGCGCTTCGCGGCCTTCCTGACCGCCAAGGACCTGGTCCTGGGCTACACCCGTACTGCCACCGAGGGCGCCGGTCGGCTGGCCGCCCGGCTGCACCTGGATGGGGTGTTCACGATGGTGCGCCGCTCCTACGGCTGGCTGCTGGGCGCTGCCTCAATGGCCGCGCGTGGTCTGCGGGCACCAGGGGTCCTCGCCGGCCTTGTCTGGGGCCTGTCCACCGACGTGGGGCAGAGCCTGGTCGGCAAGGCCGTCCGGGCAGTCAGCACAGCTGTCAGCACCGTCGCTGGGGCCGTCGGGACGGCGGTCGGCTGGACGCTGCGGCTGTTCGGCAGCCCCGGTGCGCGGCTGGCCGCCTGGCTCGGCAACAAGGCCATCGCGGTCAGCCACGCTGCCACCGACCGGGTCCGGCAGCTGCAGCGCCTCAGTGGGCTGCTGCGGCCGCAGAACCTGCCCGCCAAGGCGGTGGGCGCGATCGCCCGAGAACGCCTGCTACGGACCCTGGTAGGTCGCTTCCTGCCCCGCCCATGGTCCTGGCTGGTGCGAATCGTCGCGAACATCGCGCTGCTGCCCACCGCAGTGCTCCGCGACGCCGGCACCGTGGTCGCCGGAGTCGTCCCCGGCATGCACCCCACCCCGGCCCCCGCGCCGGACGGCACCACACCAGCGGCAACTGACCCGACGCCCACTGCTCCGGTGCCCACCGTCGGGCCCGCTGAGCCAGCGCCGACCACGCCGCCGGCCCCGCTGTTCACCGTCGAGGTCGGCGAGCCCACCCGGGACAGCGACCTGCTCGAGCAGACCGTCGGGCTGGAACCTGCGCAGCTGCGCTACCCGGCGCCCAAGCGGTCGGTGGCCAAGAAGCGCCGCTGACCCAAGGCCAGCACGACCAGCACGACCAGCACAACTTCAGGCCGTCTCCACCCGGAGGCGGCCTTCGTCATGTCTAAAGGAGAACATCATGGTGTTGATCATTGGTATCGCTGGGGCCGCGGCCCTTGCGGTGCTGCTCTACAACCACCTACGCGAGCAGCAACCGGAGCTCGCGACGCTGTCCACCCGGCGGGCGCAGCAGCTCGCTGCGGTCGTGCTGGTACTGTCCA
>JAABUW010010114.1_pt1 | contig 10569 bp, 10 predicted proteins | sample 5560081 | NCBI WGS metagenome assembly JAABUW01 (sample SAMN10711882, study PRJNA513363) | rock metagenome | isolation source: Antarctica rocks | place: Antarctica: Victoria Land, Knobhead sud | reverse complement strand
CACATTGCTCAGTGTGCACCTGAAGATACAGTGATTGTCTCAGGCGCTGCTGGAGCTACTGGCAGCATGGTGGTCCAAATTGCTAAGCATATCGTTTGCTGTAAGCGTGTTGTTGGCATCGCAGGAGAATCGGAGAAATGCCGTTGGGTTGAGAGTCTGGATGCGGATGTCTGCATTGACTGCAAGACCTCCCCTGAAAAATTCAAGAAAGCTTTGCTCGCCGCAACGCGAGACTACGCATCTGTGTACTTCGATAACGTTGGTGGTAAGATTTTGGATCTCTGTCTGACCCGGATGAAGCGTCACGATCGCATTGCAGCCTGTGGTGCCGTTTCCAATTACAACACTTCGAGCCCGACGGCCTTGAAGAATTACTTTGAAGTCATAAGCATGAGGCTTGAAATCAGAGGCTTCATTATATTTGACTTCTTAGCCATGGAAGGTGGTAAGAAGGTCAAAGAAGCGTTAGGGGTGTTACGGGAAGCCATCAGCAATGGCAAAGTCAAAGTAGGTGATGAGAACGAGACAATTGTCGAGACCAGCTGGGAGAAGGTGCCGAATGTCTGGATGCGTTTGTTTGAGGGCGGCAACCAAGGAAAACTCATTACAAAGGTTGTGTGAGTTTTTCTGGTCTTATTTATAATTCTATGATCTGCCACGAATCAGCCAGACAAGTTGAAGTAGGCAAATCCAAAAGTGGACTAACGAGACTGTTATTCAAAGATTATCTTATCTCTACGCAGCCTTGCAAATGTAAATCCTTTTATTCTGAACTTTCAATCTTGTATTGCACCATGCTTTAGGGCTTTTCTGTCAAATTTCTGCGCCCTCTGACGGGAAAGGAATAGATATATCGAGGGGGCAAAAAACGGCTTCAGTGACCAGCTAATGCAAGCACACAGCATCAGATCTGGGGGGCTAACGTCGCAGATCCTGAGGCGATTACGGTACATCGAGTAATGCTTCAGCTCATGGTTGCTGAATCCAATCACAGAGCGACATTACGACCAAGCGACTAAGGGGCACCTCAGGCATGACCACGATGAACGTTTGTCGGACTTGAATGCCTTAAATCAGCAGCCAGCTATCGTCTACCTAATTACCAAAAATCACGATTCTCGCGTGCCCTCCACGTCAACTGGCAGGTACACTGGGAGACCGTTGATGCTTTATGCTTCAGGACTTGAATAATATTCGTCCCGTGGGAAGGTCTATGGTTTTTCGGCCGACGCTACTGCAACTCCGAGGAAAGCAACGAACAGCAGATCGATGCTGCCCTCTTTGATCCTCAACCAGGCTTTCCAATCTCCTTTCCCTTCCACCTGATCAAGCAGCTGAGACTTCACGTCCGAACCACCATAAACCCAGTCGCGGTTCCTGGCTGGCTTTTTGGCATGACTGCCCTGGGAAACCCTTGGCAGCCATTGCGTGAAAATGTACGGGCTCTTGGTCGTCTCCTGAAACATATCACATGCTGCCACCCCTGCTATGCGAAGCTTTTACTAGAGGTCGACGATGCTGCCGAATCCGGTCCTGGACCCAGTGAGCAGTCGCCCCACGACTCCACATGGTCCTTTAGCTCCGTAACACATCCGGAACCTCCTCGAGCCCTTGCAAAAAACCTGCGCAACTTTCAAAGCTGCGAATTACGCTTGGGCGACTGGATCAAGAGCTATGCCGAGGTGATGAGGTTGGCCCAGAAATGCGGCCGCGCGATGCTTTAGGGAAATGGTGCAATGGGGACGAAAGAGAGAGTTTTCAAGAGAGATAGCAGCAGAGAGGAGGGCTTTTCCACATGTGGCAGTAGTCAGACGGACTTACCAACACCGGCGCCGAGATTTATGTGCAGCGAGTCGACGAATGAATCCGTTTCAAGACTTGAAGACGGTCAATGAAGGCGACTTGCGTTGGTCCAGCGAATATTGAAGGTTGTATTTCCGCCCACAGCCTTATTGACCTACCATGGCGATCTTCGGGAGTTCAAGCTCTTACTTTGAGAATGTGCTACCAGTCCGGGTACGTCTGCCGATAGTATTCAACATTGTTCTCTTGCCCGAGCGTCTCTAGTACGAGAATACACACAGATTGTAAGACCGGATGCTTCGCCATCTGCAGAAATTGGGTAGGGGTTTTGACTTTACACGACAGAGTGCTATCTCTATGTTCTTCCTACACGGAATATCTCTGTACCCGGTAGGCACGTCTTTTATCACGGCAAAGCGTCGAAATCCGGCTACATCTACACCCGTTTCATCTGTCACATCATCCCCATAGCAAGTCCGACAAAACCCTGCTCCAACAGCACCCCACGAACCTCGACCCCCGAACCCAAAAGCGACTCCACCATTCGTTGGCTTAGATGTAGCCGCGGTTGTTCCCGATGAAGTTCCCGACGAAGTCGCCATCGAAGTCGCCGTCGACGCCCCCGCGGTCAAATTTCCCGCCGTCACGGTGACCGGCTGGAACGTGATAGAATTCGAGGGATATACGTTTGCACCCTGCTCGTTGAGATGATTACTGGTAGCGATGATCCCATACAAGCAAGTCGCTGGTTTGGTCGTGCCGGCATACTGACATTCGAAGTCGAACGAGGTGCCGGATGTCGAGGCGCTCACGAGGACTGTAGTGGGGTTGGCAGTGACAGTCTCGGGTTCGGCGAGGGCGCAAATGGCTGTTGCATTTTTGAAGGAGGGTTTTGTGGAGGTGGGGCAGGAGAGGAGGTAGGTCGTTGCGTTCGTTTGCTGAAGGGGTCAGTAGGCTTGTGGGAATGAGGATGGGAGTTGGGGACGTACGGCGTTGATGATAGAGGCCTGGAGATTTTCGTTGAGACCTTGGGGCAGCCTGGGTAGTTAGAGAGAGACGGTGGTGGGGTTCGAGCCGTTGCCCTGTTGGGCACCAGTCAAGCTCTCAAAGAGCACGAACGATGCTAGGAGAGAAGGGAAGGGGGACATGCTGGTCATGATTTTTCCGACCGAATCGAGGAAGGAGGCGACTCGCTCTTCTGGCTACAAGAACTGAAATGGAACACGCAGATGAGAAGATGAGCAAAGTGAAGTGCAGACCTACTGCTTATTGCTGATACAGGGCATTGACACATACGCTCAAGTGAGATTTGAATCAGAGTCAGGATCAGGATCCGGATCAGGATGCATGTTTTCCGATCCTTCAACTGCTGGGCCTTTGGGAAGCTGAATTGTGGAAGTACCGCGAGCCAATAGATCTCACTATAAACTTTGAAAGGCGAGCCGGCCGAATATCGTTCCCTGGTCGAGAGACTCAGCCTCGCGGCGAAATACTTCGTACGATGGCGGTCAAAGCTATCGGAAACATCATCCGACCGAAGCGCTGGATGTAGTCTCTTGACGCCAACGCTCCAATCCGATCTATTCACTCCTTCCTACTCTGCCTGCGCCTTGGCTTACTCATCGAGAAATTAGGGATTTTGAAGATTGTGTCTATGGCTCTTAACTGGTCTGGCAACTCTTGACTGCGCTATGCTGTAGATCGATCTCTTCAGCACGTCATAGGTATCACGACAAGCTGAAGTGATATCTCTCGTGATTAAACAAGAACCGGATGTGGATGCTGCTCCTTTGGCGAAGCCGACCCATCATCTCAATTTGGAGCGATTGGATGAGTGTTGTTGGCATAATCTTTAGCGTATTGAATTCTTCCTTGTCTGTCAGCTGGCTAGCTTGGGGTACTGCGTCGCCGATAAAGCACCTAATGAATGGCCGAGTCTTACACGAGAAACCCCAAGCCTATTCAATATGATTCTCAGCAATTCCAGCCTCAGAGTCAGCGACATCAACCTCCTACGAGGCTTCAAAATCACACTGGACTTCGATAAACGGTATGCTCTTGGTTGCAAAGGCATCTACAATATGCGACCGAGACGATATTGCAATTTTCACTTCTGCCATGGGAAGTTCAAAGCACACAGTCAATGAGTGTCGGCGTATTCTTGTGCAGCAACCGAATCTTAGCTCTCGCCTTTCGGTAGCTGTATTAGGGCTCTGTTCTAGCGTTCCGGCCATGGTAAAGGCGAGAACGATGCCTTTTCCACGCTTGATGTGGAGCTGTTCATGTCTCACGTGCCGGCGTACCGACTGGGAAAGTTAAGATCTTGCACGGACACATACATAGACGCGAGAGGATAGGTTTTGCAACAGGGCCCAGTTCTGTTGCAATCGAACCTGTTTGTCGCCCTACACCGCTCTAGGCCGGTACCATACCTAGCAAACCCCTGTTGTGCCAAAAGCATCGTCTCGAGAAGCAGAAAGCAGTGAGTGGTGATGTGAAGCCCATTCTTTTTTTTCCAGAAGCGACGGTCATTCGATGATACGGATAATTGGCGTGACCCATTCTTCCGAGATACACCGATGGCAAATCTGGAAGATAAGCTTAAATCTCAAGAGTGTTGTGTCGTGCCCCACTAAGGATGCGCAATGCGAAAGGATGCGAGGGAAGGTTAGCCTGACGTCAGGTTACCGTACGAACGCTTCGAAAATGACGCCCTGGTTCGCTCGCATAGCCGCTTTGATGGTCGGTGAAGTCGGGATTCCAATTGGTTGTCGCGGCAAACCCTTACCATAACGTTAATCCTATCTAAGTATGGTTTCCGAGCAATCACTCCTTGGCTCCCGAATGAATCAGGACCTCTCTTTCGTAGAAGACATTGTGAATGGAGAAGTCTGTCAGTGTAAATATGCGCAATGATGCGTGCTTCCCAAGCACTTCATCCTTCAGCGGAGGAATCTTCGTCCGTGAAGGATACAGAGGTAGGTATAGTATGTCTCTCCATCTTCTGCGCGGCCTTCATTAGATTCCTGCAACCCGCTCCGCAATCTCCTACAACCAAACGCTTGTCTCTACATGTCCCTCTCAACTCCCACTGTCCAATCTAATCTTTTGGTATGAGTGCCTCAAAATCACCCAACGGCTTTGCTCGAGGCGCCCAGAAGGTCTACAATCCTATCGGATTCAAGAGGGGATATAATTTTGCTCTCTGTGAAGATCCTTGCTTCGTTATGGAGTCGTGCTTTACTAATGGCTTTCGTGCAGGGTTCATCTTCGCTGGCGCTCTCTTCGGCTTCGTTCTCGCCCGACTGCAATACCTTTCTGTTGATGGCAAATTCCGCGCAGGAGCGTCCCCTGGAGATTGGTACTGGCTACAGCATGGATATTTGAAAATTGGCATTACCCATCATCTTGCTACTATCTTGCCGGCCGGTTTTCTTGTGGTCTTCCAGGTACGTCCGCAATACTGTGCAAATCGTAGGCTTTGTACCAATCTTAATGATTGTTATTGTAGCTTTTGCCAGTCATTCGTTACAAAGCTCTGATCGTCCATCGAATCAACGATTACGTGATCATTTGTCTTTTTGTGCTAGCCAACATCGGTGCACTGATAATTGTTCGCCATTCCTTTGGCGGCGAGATCGAAACTCAGGTCTTCGTCGGCCTACTTGCCATAATGACCACGCTGGGCGTCTTTATGGCATACTACAACATCAAGCGCCTGCAGATAGACCAGCATCGCGCTTGGATGTTGTGCACGTGGTTCTACGCCGGATCCATCATCACATTGCGCCTTATCATGATCATCAGTGCAAAGATCATCAGCTCGATCGGGGGCTGTTACCGTGCTATGCCCTGCGACCAGATTGCTTCTATGTTCAACGACCAGGAAAAAATCAACGCCAGCTACCCGCAATGCTCATCCGCAACAGGAATCAGCTCGGGCTGGATCGCGGTTCCGGCGAATTTCAGCGGCAAAAGCCATGTGGCTGCTGTGCTGGATATGACATTCGGTACTACCGGGTGGCTTGCACTCGCCCTGCACGCGGTGGGCGTGGAGATCTATCTTCAACTGACGCCGCGCGAGAGTGAGAGACTTCGAGGGGTCAGTTATCAGCGTCAGCTCGAAGCGGGCTTCAGTCATACAGGCAGCTCCGGCATCACGGCCGACCGCTGGGGAGATGCCGATACGTGGAAAGCCCAACAGTAATGATGTCCTATACCTTCTACGGAAGTTGAATATCTTGATTGCAAGGGAGCAACGAAGGCTGGTAGCATATATCAGTGATTTTCTACACAGATGCTATAATATGTTGTTGTGAGCAATCATGTTCATGATCACTTCGATGAAAATCTTACTCCTGCCATGTTCGGACATTATTGTATTACTGGTCTGCCATTTTCAGTCAGTGAGGTGTCATGCAAGCTTCTGAGAACCATCAAAGCGACCATAAGTTGAGACTGGTCAAGGGTAATATCGACATGCTTTGTATTTGATTTTATTTGCACAGCGGTCACTAGAAGCAAGTTGCGACTGGTTGAGAATCTGGTGTGATCCTCCTCCATCATAACCAAATGGGTAAGCGATCTTCAGATCAAGATTTCCTTGAAGGAAAGGATAAACCATTGAGATCGAAGAATGGAACCCAACTCAAGGTCTCAGCGATCCGATATGCATATATACGAGAGCAATGCCAAGCGTTCGTAAGCTTTCTGACAACGATAGTTTAGAGGCTCTTGGCAGCGGATCAGCGTCCCGTATCTCCGGCTTGTATCTGTCTCGATAGCAAGAACATCTTTGGGCAGAAGGTTTTATAAAACATCCAAGGAGTACTATTCTGATGCACTGTCTACTCCGTGCATGAACACGCGATACCTCAACTCATTTGTTCACTGGGATACGTAATAGCTCTCTATTACGATAGCGCTGGATAATTCATCTGGGTGATGTGGTTGATCATGTTGAATCTCGACATCGTACTGGGAGTCTTCGACAATGTAAAGTCCCCATTTTGGTTGTAAAGCATTGTATTCGAAGCTAACAATGGCACAGCTACTCAGCATTTCACCAGGTTCCCTACTCAACGTTGCCTTGACTTGCAAGATCTTTTACAATTTATCGAAGAATTTCATCTACAAGACTGTTTATTTTACATTCAATCGTAGCCGGAGAATACCAAACGGGGCGCTTGTTAGAAGATTACTAGAAGACGACGACTTGAGTAGAAAAGTCCGTTGTGTCAGGATCCATTGGGCACCAAACGCCAGCCTCCAGTCTGGGGAAGGAAGCAAAGAGGACCTCGCTCTGTTAGGTCGAGCGCTACCCAAGCTTTTTGCACTCCATACATTTATCTGGGATGCGCAGTATCCCATCGTCTCCTGGCTGGTAGATATCGTTCGCTCGTCTCACCCAGAATGTACCGTGTACATCCGTCATCCTCCTGTTCAGGATGCAACTCGAACACTGTCACGCCTGCAGGACTTACCCAAACTTCACGCTCTGGACGCATCATTTCTAGACGGGCAGTTTCTAGCATATAAAGAGCTCGGCAAATTACTGACGTCTTCTTCGATCAGGGACCTCACAGTCACATCACCTGGGGATCAAATAGCTATTTTACAAGTGCTATGGAAGCTGCCAGGTCCTCTCCATCTAAGGTCTCTGGAGATCAACGGCATCCAAATTCGCCTTGAAGAACTTCCCATTGCATGGACACGAGTCGAATCTTTAGCCATACACACTGATGCTGGTTGTCTCGCAGGACTCCCCCGGTTCGACGAGCTCAGGTCACTTGAGCTACGGCTCAATATCAGCTCGGACCAGCTATCTTTCAATCAATTTGTTCAAAGCTGTCAGAGGCTTGAAGTTCTGGTTGTGACCGCATATAGAAATCCTGCAAGAGACTGGGGACTCTCACAGTGGCGGCATCTTGGGAAGACACTTCTTAAGCTCAAGCTTCACGAGGAGGAAATGCAGGATGCAGTGCATCACGGACAACATCTGACAGTAGGACTCTCGGACTCGACCATGATGCTTATCGCAACATGGTGCCCCAGGCTTCGCAGCTTGGGAATTGATCTTGTCTTTGACGAGGGTTGGGTAAGCCTAGACGTGTTATAAGACGTGAGCAACATATTGATAATTTGTCTAGCTTACAGAATGGATCGAACTGATTGCGGACTTGTTCTGGTCCATGGGCCATTTTGAATTCAACCTGGAAAGTATTTGCTCCCAACGTCGGCCCACATTAGAGTCTGTTTCGGAGCTTTGGACGTTCCTGTGGGAGCGGATCCAGAATCAGAGAAGAGACAGATCACATCCAGTGACACTACCGCGACTGCGCTCACTTGATGTAGTGATTGACGGAAGCAGTAGATTCAATGCCGATCTTTCCCAACGCGATGACGAGGCTCGTGTAGGTACAGCGAAGGTCAGATGTGCTGAATTGGAAGCGCTGAGATCGAAATTGTCGTCTGAAGGAGCTCTTTGGAACCGCGAGCAATCCAAGATTATGAACACTGTCACTGAGAGAGCGATGACAGGGCTGCCGGTTATATTGCCTACCACAGTGGATCCCGAGATGATGCGACCTCCCGCTTTCCGAGATATGCTTGATGACTATCGTTTTCGCCAACCCATTTGGTGGCCAGGCATGACGTAATTAATTTCAGCTTTGTTTCAGGGCTGTGCAATTATCCCAACTGGGGGAGAACATTACCAAATCGAGCGTGCCTGAACAATTGCCTAACTGAACAGAACCAGTTTCTTCGCAACTCGCCTCAAGATGCTTATCCGCCGCCGGTCACTCACCATCAAGTCAGGTAAGAAATGGACGATATGTCATGCCGATAGCTATCAATGGCTTCGAGCGCTTACAGTGGCCATCAACCTCTGTAGTGTCGATTAATCCAAAAGAGGCAATTGCCGATAAACTTTCGGAGGTTTCTCATATTCAGAGGCTTTCAACCGCGATCCCGGGGGAATAGGGTTCACGCAGTCCTCATGCTCTACCCTTCTTGAGACCATCGGAAATAGACGTCAAGACTAAGTTTGTAAACAATATGTTTATTGATACCCAGACGCTACTTGCGGACGCTTTCCTCACGCGAATTGTACCTTGCTTTTTGATATTGGTGTGTTTTGTTATCCCTCCCAAACCTCGAGGCAGCCTTTGACAGTATTGGACACAGCTCTTGTTTTACGTGGTTTATCATCGCTTCTATAATATATTCTTTCACCCCTTAGTAGGCTTTCCTGGTCCGCTACTCGCAAGATGTACATTGGTGTGAAAGACTCGGCCTAGGCATCTCCCAGTCTGTCAGTATTGACTCCACTCGCCATCAGCTGTGGCGATTTTACCATTCGACCAGCGGACGTTTTCATCGGGTATTAGAGGATACTCATCGAGAGAAAGGTAAGCGTCCTATTTCGATCATTCCTGTTTATTGAGCTTACCTTTCTTAGGCAGTGTCATTCGTTTATCCCCAAACGAACTGTCCTTCTCTTCTGTCGAATCATGGAAAGACATATATGGATCATCGCCCGGAAAACACATTTCCCCCAAAAGTGGATTCTATGACATTTACGGCGCTGGCTTCGCCAGTACTTGTATCGGTAGCGAGCGAGACCCTGCTGTACATCAAAAAGTGAAGCGGTCACTAGCGGCCGCATTCACTAACAAAGCCTTGGGCGACCAGGAATCTATCATACACGACTCTATAGACCGATTTTTAGAGAGAGTAGAAAACCTTAGCAGTGCATCCGGGGGCATTAACCTGACAGAATGGTACGGGATGGTGGCTTTCGATCTCCTAGGCGAGATGGCTTTCGGTGAATCATTCGGCAGTATACAAGACGGTAAGTAATGGCCTTCTACACTGCTGAATCCCCATGAATTAGTAGTTATTAATCTTTCTGTCATATATGTAGGTCAGCCTCATTTTTGGCAACAGCTGATCTCCAAACACCTGTTCCTCATTACGATAATTGATAATCTGCGAAGATACTCATGGGCTTGGTCGATCTATAAAAGGATCTTGCCAACGTTCACGTCTAGCACCCGGAAACAGCATCTAAATTACAGCAGACAGAAAATTGCCAGGCGAGTGATGTCTTCTTTCCGTTGGTTCATCCGCCGTTGAGGTATCTGACATTGTACAGTCGAGTTGCCTATAAGTCCGCTCGGAAGGACTTTCTGACGAGTGTCATTGAGAAGGTTGAGTCCGGTGAAATTGACAAGGAGGAGCTGACTGCGCATGCATCTACTCTTGTGTAGGTTTATTCGTCTGGCCTTCGGTCGTCAAGCGCTCATCGCTGCTAGCATTGCAGGCGGTGAAACTGTTGCCACCTTCCTAGCCGCAACAACTTTCTACTTGTGCAAGTTCCCAGACTGTCAAAGACAGCTGCAAAAGGAGCTTCAAGCAAAGTTCCGGACTTACCGTGATATTACTGCGACCACCACACTTCAACTATCTTATCTACAGGCAATTATAAAAGAAGGGTTACGCATCTATCCGCCAGGATTCCAAGGCTCCCAAGAATCTCTCCAGGAGCCCCAGTAGATGGTAGATGGGTACCGCCAGGCGTGAGTTTCTTCAGACCGTCAGATAACGTACAACCAACTAACCCATGGATGCCCAGGTCGAGGTTTATACGAGTGCCTGGAGCGTAACTCACGACGAGAAGAACTTCCATAATCCCTATGAATTTATTCCCTCCCGGTGGCTCGACCCATTGAGTAGAGACATCAGACATGCAAGCCAGCCGTT
>JAABUW010010112.1_pt1 | contig 10571 bp, 12 predicted proteins | sample 5560081 | NCBI WGS metagenome assembly JAABUW01 (sample SAMN10711882, study PRJNA513363) | rock metagenome | isolation source: Antarctica rocks | place: Antarctica: Victoria Land, Knobhead sud | reverse complement strand
CAGCAAACAAAGCACCTGCAGCAGCACAACGAAAGATGATGTTCGGCTCAGGCAAGGTTCTGGACAAGGTACACAAGATCGTAAGGTCAAGAAAAAGGAAAAGACACAAACGACCGTCTCACGCCTCATCAGTTGCAGCATGTCAAGTAGTTTGCGTGCTGACCAAGGTCGAACGTAAATTGCTTCTGCTATTGCGGCACACTATGCTGCTACACAGCAACTAGTCGGCAGCCTGGTGCGTGACAACACCAGCACTGATACGGCAACTGCTGGCATACGCAACGACCAAACCAGTGCAGGTATTCAACAGTGATGCATGCTAGCTGCGTATGGGACAAGTAGCACAGGACGCGTGACACGACTCAAAAGCAGCGTCTTTGTCATGGCCTAGACAAAACCTACTTCAAGTCCAGAAACACTACAATGACACGGCTAGCTAGCGCTGACAAGCGTATAATGGCTGCAGCAGCTTCTTACTGCGCCACACCTCCGCTTGCAGAAACGCGGCCAGCAGCAAGATCTAACTAACAAGGAGAGCATCACCTGGCAGCGTCCCGTTCACAAACCAGCACAATGACCGCCAGCTGCCAACAGCACTTGCATCCACACCTAAAATTGCTGGCCGGCAGCGACAAGAAACAGCTGGAGAGATGCGACAACTGCCACCTCGCGCGGCGTCGACCTTCTTCGATTGTACTATTGCGTATTTATCTGCCGACAGAAATGGAAAATTCGAGTTGCTGAGTCACCATGTCATCAATGTTCGCGTACATGAATCATCTGATGCAGCAAGCGTCATCGATGTCATCATGCCTTTCATGGGTGATGTAGCAAGCCGACCGTATTACCCCTGTTGATTCAATCTTTAAAACATTGCTTACTAATGAGGGCCCTTATGTCAGCATTACCACACACATTACCCTATCTGCTTATGTGCATACTCTTACATAACACAGCAGAAACCCTATGGTCAGCAGTCAATTGTGCAAATATATATATTAGCATGCCACTCAGGCTATCACTGTGAAATTGCCATCAGCTTATCTGTCCTGACTCCGTCATGCACTCTTACAGGCCAGGCATATCCGCGGATTTCAAACACTGATCAGAGCTCATGAGCTCCTGTGCAAACTGCTTGCACAGTTCAAAAAAGCACACATCCAACGCTGGTGAGATCGAACATGCACATGCCTGCTTTGTGCATACCGGTACATCACATGACCGAGCCATCGATAGATATCTTCAGGGGCTTTCCAAAGAGTCAGTCTAGCTGAACTAGGTATAACTCCTGCCCTCTGGAGATCTGCCAAGCCAGATGAAGCACATATACTGAGTCGTGCTAAAACAATTGGCACAGACGAACACCAGCAAAGTTTTGTGTGCAAATCTACTGGACAATATAAAACAGGCAACATTTAGCTCTTTGTGCAACAGGATCTGGGCCTTGCCCACAAGCAGACCCATCAATGTCCTTCTATCTGAACAGGGTTCATTGCTTCCACAAGGCGCTGCATAGCTCTCTCAACTCTGGACCGCAGAGCATCATCAGAACAGCTCACTTTGCTTGCCTTGTAGTCTATGATGACATGCTGCTGATCAACCTGCAGACACAGGCATAACCAGTTGAAAACTCAGTGAAACAGGAAAGCTCCTGCCTTCATACAAGGCCGTACTGCGCCTCCATCATGTTGGTATGCAACAGAGCCTGATGTTTGAGTAACAGCATGTGCAAGACCCAGTGTGCATGCAATGGCGTCGATGGCAAAGTCACTGCCATGTGTCACACATGGACAAATGGCGCAAGGCAGAGCCTGTGTGATGCATGCATGGTAGTCACAGCAGCAGACATCTGCTAGGGTTGCCAATGCCAGACCCTGTCAGCCTTCACACTGTTGGCACATACCACAGTGACCCTGGTGGCCAATGAGTATGCAAGTGTATCCATGGGTTCACCTGTAGCATGACCAAGTCTTGCTGGTGGTCAACATGCGCCTGCCCAAACTGGCTGTTCAGTAGGGTGGCTAGAATCTGCATCTCATGCTTCATAGCGCTGTCCACATCACCTTTGTCAAGGACAGCTTGCCGCTGTGCCTCCAACTGCTGAAGCCCCATAGGTTCACCAGCTGACTGCAACACAGCAGCTGCATTTTATTACGATAGTGGTGTTAATCTGATGACCGATTCCCGAGACTGCACTCTTCAGCACCTGCTTTGCCCAGCCAATTCAAGTGTATTGCTCTTCAAAATTGGCATGAACATGAACAGTGGTGATGTCTTGGTGGGGTTTGAGTATATTCAAGCACAGTTTCACCCTTGGCTGACACATGCCAAGGAGGATGAGAAAGGTGGAGAAGGGACATGCTGCACATGGCCAATGGTACATGCAGAACTGTACAACTAATTACTGCAAGACAGTGTCTGCCTTCTGCCTTGTAAGGTGCAGCCGCGTATTGCCCCTGCTCCATATTTTTGCATCAACTCTCTGAGCACCCAAAAACAGTCTGCTGAAAATATGTTTCACTGCATTTGAGTACCACTCAGGAAGTCAGATGCCACAGTGTACCTGCAGAATAATAGCAATGACAGCATCAGCCACCATATCACTGGTGCTACCACCTTCCCACTCCAGCACCACATGAGCTGGCTCACCGCCCTCTTCTGTCTTGTAGCTCACACTCACAGCATCCCCCACTCTCAGGCTTTGGGAGGCTCCTGGCTCTTGCATAGCACCTGGAGTGACCTGCCCCAAATCTGTGTCCCCCTTTGTACCTTCAAACATGACCTCCAAAGCCAGACGCACCTGACACCAAGTTCAGGATGCTGAGGCTTTTGCAGCAAATCTCGCCAAGACAGCGCGAGTAGAGCAACCATAGTGTTTCTGCCTATTCATACAGCCACGGTAACAGAATCAGTAACATGTTCTCTACTGCCCTTCGCCATGAAGCATTGTTGATGTCGCAGATACAGCATTGTAGCAAGCAATCCTGTGTGCGAATGCCCTGCAAGTCACAACAGAAGCATTGAATGCATAAAGCACACAGGCCTTGACACATATCTTCCACAGCGCTCTGAAGAAACGAGAAGGAAGTGATGAGTGGGTACTTAGAAAAGAGCTTGATGAGGGCCAAAAGCTGGTGCTGCAGCACATGACTTCAACAGTGCATTTAGGAACAGAGACAGAAATGGCAATTAGGTACCCCAGAGAAGGGTTTGTCAGCTGGCACTGCAGCTCAGGACTTGACCAGTGCAATGAAGAAAAGAGGACTGGTGAGTGGGTACCTCAGAGAAAGGTTTGTGGAGGGCCAACAGCTGGCGCTGCAGCACTCTGCCAGGGTGCAGCTTGGTGAAGGAAGGTAGGTCAGAGGGGTGCATGAGGCTGTCCTGGGCACCATGCCGCACCAGCAGGCCCTGCAAGGCCTGCTCTGTTGCTGCACGCTTCTCTGCCAGCCTGCCCACCACCTGTAATAATAATAATGATACTAAATTTGCTTTCCAGCTCATGATGAGCTAGGTATGTGCAGGACAAGTCTTGTCTCTCCAAAGCAGTCTGTCTTGCGCATGTCTATAAGGTCTACCAATTCGACACCACCACCTGTGGCCAAGCAGTATGTCCTGATTAAGAAGTATTTGGAGATTCCGCAGATGAGGCTCAGGGTAACAGACCCCATCCGTTGCCACTATAGCTTTTCCTCTGCCAGCCTGACGCCTGCATGTAGTCCAGCAGTGTGATCTCATGCGTACCAAGTGGTTGGCACGCCTCGCAATTAGAGACAGCATCATGTATGTGCAGCTACCACTGTCTCTGCTAGCGGGCACCCTGCCTGTAGCCAAGCTGTAGATTTTGCTTGTGAAGTCTTTGATTTGTGCAAGAGGAGCACAGAGCACAGAATGGGCTCTGTTACTGCCTGTTCTTTCTGCCGGTCTGTCCGGCATCTGAGGCTGCCTTGCGTGCACCAATGCTTGGCATGCATGTCAGACAGCACAGGCTAAAGAGTGCACACAAGCAATATACAGTCACAGCAACCATGTACATAAAACCCTACGCAACTTCCAGGCATCACATTCTGCAAGTTGTGCTTGGCTCTGACATAGCAACTGCTTCTGCAGCATCAGGCCAAACCTTTGTAACAGCAAGATAATGCCTGTGCAGCAGCAGCAGCAGCGTCGAGAATCATTCCGCATACGTATACATCATCTGGCACTCAACAGATACCCACCAAAAGATTGCGTTATTTGCCTGACCATCAGCAATATGGGCATACCTTTGCAACATGGCGAGGCTGATGGCGTATATGCACAGGCTGGGTGACCTTTGGAGTGTACAGGTTGCGTATCCTGTCTGTGGCTTTAGCTCTTTGCTCAAGAGCACGTTTCAGTCTCATCATCTCCCCGGCTTCCCCATGCACTAGCACCACATGAGGGGGGTTCACTTCGTCCAAGAAGTCCGAGGTCTGGGGGAAGTCAGCATGTGCAGAGAATGAGATAGCATCCACTGAGCAGCGCAGCGCCAACTGCAGGCAGTGCTAAGGGTTTAGGGTTTGAAGGGTCATGACTACACTTAGGGTTTATGGTTTCAGGGACGGTTGGTATGTCAAATGGGGCTAAATGCTGTTGGTGGTGTCATGCAACGGTGTCTTGTAATGGTGATGTCGCAGTAAAATGACTGCTTTGCTGAAGATAATGAGCAGGTGGATGTGATGCAGAGCAATGGCATTTTGCAGCTACAGCCATCTTCAAATGAGCATGAGCAGGAACTTTGAGACACCTTAACATGCCAAATACTCTGATCTTGGCATGATAGACAATTGTGACCACACTGTACCTGGACCTGTGCATCTGCAGTAGTCATCAGAGTACTCTTGCAAACAGCAAATGCAGCTGACATCCATGCATGTGACTGATGCAACATAGCGAGCATCTACCTTGTGGCCAGAATGGCTCATGATCTCCTTGGGTTCATCCAGCACCTCTCGAGCCAAGGTGCCAGCAACGGCAAAGTCAGCAATGATGATTCCATTCCTAGGGTCTTCACACCAAGCCTCAAAGAGCTCCCTGCAATCATGCGCCACTTCCATTCAGCACTGACTATGGGTGCTTTGTAGGCACTTATGACAAGCACATGTGTAGGTGATGAACGCGCCACAAAAGCGGCATTTTGGAGGTGCAGGGCACACAGGGCAGCTTGTCAATGCTGTAAGAGCCATCTAGATCAGGAAGCAAAGTGTTGAGGGAATGGCGAGGGCATGTGGTCTAAAAGCAGCTTCAGAACAAGCGACGCTGACATGCTAGCTATTAAATTGCTGTACAGGACCTGTTGCATGCAGTATATATGCCCGAGTGCAGCAATTGAATAACACAGCATGATGCTTGCTCCAAACTCCCACTTTGCACATCAGCTTGATGAATGCACACAGCAGGTTGCTGCTCAGAGCCTCGTAGGGTTAGATGTGTTGAGCAAACACAGTGTCATGGTGGGACTCTTTCTGAGTAGGCAGCATTGCAGCAGGGCACTGCAGCTACAGCAGGCAAAGCTGCCTCACCAACACTGCAGACTAGACATCTAGACTGCATCAAGACTTGCACGGTCACCACCTCTAACAAAGAAGAGCATGCAGATGAAGGTTGTGCAGAGGTTGTGCGAGGTCAGCCAAAAGTTGCAAGGACTTGTGTACCTGGATAAGCCGCTTTGCAGCATGGAAGGGGTAGCCATGACCACACAGGGGCCGATGTCATCCAGGTGTTGGGAGGACTTGAGGTGGGTGACGTGCTTAAACATGAAGGGATTGGAGGCCTGTACAGCACATGGGTCAGCAGGCTGCCTCACAACGCTGTTTGCACCGCTTGCTGTGCAAATTGATTGTTGCAAACCTCATGTTCAGCAGCATCAACAGATATGATGACGCTTAAGCTGCTGATGATACATGGTGACCATTGTCCACGCTGCATAGGATCACCACGATAAATGGTGGTCTCCGCTTTTCAAATTTTGGTGATCCGCAAGCCAGTACGGCAGATTGCAATTGGTTTCTGCATCAACTTGCCGACCTTGCCCAGCAAGGAACAGCATGAGAGATGCACAGCATGCCTGGAAAGCAGCCTTAATGTCGTCATTCATCATCTCTATGTAGGTCTGGTAGACACTGATAGCACGCCTGGCCAAGCCGCTGGCCTGGTAGATAGGCACATTCTGCAGCTCAGGGCTGTTGTTCCAGCACTCCTCAAGAATCAGAAGGACTTCCTGCAGCAAACATGCCAGGCCTTGCATAAACGTGAATGCTTAACATGACTACGTGTTTCATACACTCGCTAGCAGCCTTGTATGGTGTAGTCAGTTTTTATTCACAGCTCAGATCAGATATGTGGCTGAGAGTGTGAGGTTTTAAGGCTTGCCGTGGAGATGCCTCAGAGCTAGTATAACAGCTGGAACTATTTGGTTTGCAGGTTTCAAGTTTGATCACCTGTGCTCGTCCAAGAGCAACAACAGGCAGCAGGACTCTGCCACCTCGAGTGAGGATGCCTCGAACCTTCTCAACAAAGCGCTGCTCCCGCTGGTCCCTGGGCAGGTGCTTGGACACTCCATAGGTAGACTCCACAATGACTGCAATGTCGACAAACAAGTGACAGCTGTCAGAGCTAAGACTCGGGGCAAGCTTCCTGCCGGCATTACAGAGCTGGCAAGGCTTTTGAGCAAGACCCACAATGTCAAGCAGCACAGCAACCAATGACCATGTGAGTAGTTGCAGCATGCTGCGTTGCAAAGATGCCAACAGAGTGGTAGTGCCACATACAGTGAAGTGACATGCTGGCAGCAGGTGTGCTGATGGTACAGCCAGGATTGCGCACCAATGTGTGGAGGGTTGTCAGGGGTGTCTGCAGCAGAGAGATGCCTGTCAGGCACCCTGCTGTAGTCCCCAGTGTACAGCAGCCTCATGCCTGCTATTTCAATCTCAAACATGCAGGCACCCAGAACATGCCCAGCTCTGTATGCTGTCACCTACGACAACAGGCAGACAGCTTTGAATGGGTCTGTTGCAAAACTGCATGCCACCCAGACCGGATGGACCCTCCGCACTACATAGTAACAGGGTATGCAGCCCTTTTACACCACCTGTGCTGATAGTTGCCTGTACAGAGAGAGTGTGACCGTTGTACCAGATGTGTATTGCTCAGCATGCAGATACAATATCTCCGAGATCTTTGGCACATTTGCATTATGATAATAAAGGGGTGCACCAACAGCAAAATTCTTATTGTGACATGCACAGCATACAGGCAGGCAAATATGTGAACGCACCTGAATGCCATCAACCTCTATAGTCTGGTGGAAGTCAATGACTTCTGTGAGATCCAGAGTCTTCTCAAGGTCTTTCTCACTGTACAGTGCTCCATCAGTACGTCCTCCACTGACTTTAACAAAGTCCTTGAGCAGAGTGCCCACAATAGCTTTAGTAGGATGTGTCATGAACACACGCCCCTGCACCAGCACAATGTGTCACCCACTCTTTTGAGGGTCAAGCATTGAAATCTTGAGATACTGACCTTGAAGTTTGTTCTTCCCACAACATACGGTACTGCTGCACAGTGGTCCAGGTGAAAATGAGTGACCAACATAACATCCACAGTGTCCAGGTCAATAGTATCTAAGAAAGGAAGAGAGGCTTCTCCGGAGAACCCGGGGTGGATACCACAGTCCATCATGATAGTTTTGCCCCTGTGCCCAGGCAACGCTCACTAGAGACGGGCAAAAGACGCTTGAACTTCGAGTCAGCTTGTCTGGCAGCAAGCAGCTGCGCACATATATTTGATGATGACGCAGGACCGCCCGACTTCTTGCCCCGCTCCAAGAGGCATGATTTCTACCAAATCCTGCTCTTCTGGGTCCGGCTCTTTGCGTTTATCCATCCGAGACACGCTTTTCGATCAGACGATCGCCCAGGCGTCTAAAAGAGATGGGTCTTTATGCAGTCATCAAATGGGTTAGTGCTGCACTGAAACCTTTCTGGATCATCCGAACTCAAAGCCGTGGCTGCTCCATTGTGACATCGGGTTTTTGTTCGCAGCTCGAAGTCCAGGGGCAAAATGGGAGGGCTTCACCCGGACAGCCTCTCTTTAGTAGCATGATTATTGGGTAAGCTGAGTCATTGCCACGTACCGAGATAAGTAATAGTGTGTGTCGAGTCACATTGTTGCGGCAGCGTACTCTGATTTGGATTGACGTCAAGAGCTATTAGCAGAGGAACTTGTGCCGTTATTTGAGACTCTCAAGGTAGCAATCCTCGTAGGGGCCCAGATCATTATGGCAAACGTGAGATCTACTGTATACTGCATACTTTGCCTGGCAGTTATACTGGTGCTGGTCCAGCTTGCTAACGCGCAAACAGCTGAGCCCACAGACAAGTTCAACAAGTCCTTGACGCTGGGCCTTGCGACCATCATGATAACGGTGTTGACCCTCATGATTGTTATCACCATGTGCCTGGCCCTTGGGTGAGATCGCCTTGGCTAGCCACACTTGAGCTGGCGGTCGTGAGGTATGTTGTTTTGCAATTGGTGGTCGCTTGATAATGTGAGGTAGCTCCCCAAAAAATGCTGCAGCGTGGCAGTACTGAAAATATTGAGTTGTTATTCAGGTCACAAGAATAGCACCAATTTTGGCTCCTGAGTCCAGCAGTGTGTGGAGACCTGGGATGCAACTGGGTGTAGCTTGATGGCAGCATTTGTACAGATGCTTGCTGTATGCAAATTTTGAAAGGACTTCGTGTCTGAGGCTGTACTTCGTGTGTGACTGTAAGTGTGACAAAAGTTGCTTATTTCCTGGTGGTTGTTTTGCTGTGGGCTAATGACATGCAATTTGTAATCGTCCTACTATCCTTGTCAGTGACTCGTACAACTGTGTGTACTGGACATGATTTTATATAACTTTGAATGCAATGCTTGTAATGTCCAGATGCCATGCTTGTGAATGTCCAGAGCTGTCTAGCCTTTGTCTGACTGGACTGTCTGTCAAGATAACTACTTGCTGATTTGAAGATGTTGTCATTGATGCAGCCAAGTGCCCATCTGACTGAAAGACTGCACGCTTGATGCTGCAATGAAACTCGATGCTGTCCAGCCCTGCGCTGCAGCTCATCATGAACCAGAGAAACACAAGCTGCAAAGCCTACATTACATGGCTTTTGTAGTTGACTCAGCTGTCACAGTGGTTGAAGTTAGTTCTATTTCATCAGACAGCAATGTTGGCAGGGTGTAAGCAAAGCTCATACCCAGCAGCTGCACCACCACAAGTTTTTGACAGTCAGTTCATGGTAGTAACAGAGGCTTTACGCCCATTTTAAATCCGCGGCGGAGTAAAGCACAAACACACAAGTTGCTGGTGGTGTAAAGCAAGCCCTGATATGAGACAGCACCACGAGACTTACCTGACGCATTCTCAAATTGAACCAAACACATACAAGCACAGCACTACAGTCGCTCTGCATCGATTTTGACTCTTTTGGCCAGCGGCTCTGTCTCACTGCAGCTGCTTGGCTGAGCTGACACTGCAGTAGTCTGTGCTGGCGCCATGACCCCATTCTCTGAGGCGTATTTGGCAACTTGTGTAGTGAAAGTGTACACGTGCTGGCATGATGTGGCCTGATCTTGAAGCGTATCACTTGGTGCTGACTCCACAGGAACGTCATGCTGAAAGATGTGGACACGGTACGCCTCGTCTATCACATCTGACAACAGTAATTTGATGCTAACGGTGGTGGCTTGAGCTGCTGAAATGCTTCTCACCACCACAAAAGGCTGTTTCCGCAGCACTGCAGGTCTGGTTTTGGCATCCTGCAGTCAACATGGCATGGATGAAGAAACAGGCTGATCTGGAAGCCACTGATGTCAAAAGGCGTAGCACAAAAGCACATATTGCTGACTGTACACCATACTGGGCTGAAGTCAGATGTACTTGTATGTGCACCTTGCATAGGCCCGGCACCTAATCCAGCAGAGAAGCTATGCCATGTACCTGGAAGTCCACATCCACTTGCTGAACCAGGGGCAGTGGGCATTTTTGGCCATGGGTGCTCTGAACACGGAGAGTGCAACTGATGCTCTGAACACCATCTTGCAGCACCCTGCCCTTCTTGAGTGTGTGTGTCACCAGCACTGAATCCTGACGAGTGTATGAAGGAATCGGGAGCTGCATCTGTGACATCAGCTGCTGCATGACTTCATCGCACCTGGCATGAATGACAAGACTGGCCTTCTTGTCCTTAGGCGTTTTTTGTAGGTTGATGATGACCAGCTTGCCTCCTGAATGGCACACACCAAGGTGCGTAATGAGCCAGGGAGTAAAAAGCAGCACTTGTGATGTACAGCATGCACTTCTGTGCAGCATAGTAAACACCATAAGCAAGTTAAAAAAATTGGCTGTCAATATCCACATTGTTGTCCAGAACATTGACTTGCATCGCACATGCATCTGTGATTGCAACAACAGCAGCAGCGATGCAGAACCCATTGCAGCGATTCGTCAGTGTGCAGCAGCAGCAGCAGCAGCAATGTTGTGCATAACTGTTGATTATGCTGGC
>JAABUW010010108.1_pt1 | contig 10572 bp, 10 predicted proteins | sample 5560081 | NCBI WGS metagenome assembly JAABUW01 (sample SAMN10711882, study PRJNA513363) | rock metagenome | isolation source: Antarctica rocks | place: Antarctica: Victoria Land, Knobhead sud | reverse complement strand
CGCCCGCTCGCGCCTCACATCCATAATCCCAAGGCAAAGCTATAATAGAGCCATGGCGGACCCTAGGGCTTGATTCAGCTTCCTAGGCCACATCCGCTAAGGGCATGTCGCTCAAAATGGATAGGGTGGTCCTACCGGTCCCACCAAGTCCGGCATAAATATCTCCAGGCAGGCGACGTTGGCTAGTATACATGCAAACCCGAGCAGGGTGACCATGTTCGGTGCGAGCCATAGTGGCAGCAACTCGACGGCGGCGTTCCACTATCCCGTTATTGTTGGCGGGCTCCTGCCTCTCCCGCGACCCCGGGTTTGGGAACGTACGTAGTGTTTCAGGATGTATTTGGAGATCAAGGACTTGTCAACGCTGGAGTACTTGTAGGATTTAAGGTGCACAAGTGCATCCTCGGACACACACTCGTGGGCTGCTGTACCTGAGATTGTTGTCAGCTTGCGCCATGAATCAAGCAGCACTGTAATGTACGTTAGATGTGTGAAAAGCCAAACGCACATACTCTTGCCCTTCATCTTTCGTGTCCAATTGGGCTCTGATCTTCCTCAATCGACAGAACAATGTTAGTTCAGAAGGATCGATTCTATATAATCACGGGTTGGAGATGCCAGCTTTTGTCATTGGCCCAAATACCGTAGTCACCATCTTATGTATTCAGATATACGGGCGCCAATTAGATGCGACGACGTATGTTGAATATTTCATTGGTCGAAGGAGCGAATCAAGCTTGATTCGATCAGGGTTAGACAAAACCCTAGGCTGGGGTGTGCAATTAGGTACCAAAACTGAGTGTGCGTAGAATAATTCCCCATGTACAAGAAGGATCAGCTATGCTCACATCTGATCATTGCGAGATTTGGAGGAGCGAACAGCAGATCCGGTCTGCTTCGATGCGTTGGCGTAGAATGAAGACAACTTAAAGTTACCTCAATATTCAGAATGTGGTTCCCCCCGCGCAACTTTTGTAAATCGACTTTTTTATTCGACACCAGATTGCAAACATCGCCAATCTCTCAACACCAATGCTATTTTTTGATACAAAATGAATCTCAAAAACAAGCACGATATCTACGAACACTTCTATAGTGTTATTTAATTTCGAATTAACATAAGGTAATACAAAAGTTATATGCGTAATTGTGATTTTGAAGCTTCGCCTCGACACATTTTGGGGGCCCTCTACCAAGCCCACCAAGCCCCTACTAAGTCCCCACCAAGCTCCATCAAATGCGCTCCATCAGAGTCTCTCGACAGCAATAGATATGCGTGATCGTATCGACAATGCTCAACTTTGATCAGAATAAATACACAAACTATTATCAATACTTTACTAGAATTTGTAGTAATTCAGATGCGTTGATATTGAGCAATTGGTGGTATTTGCAATCCGGCGTCGAAAAAAAAATCGATTTTCAAAAGTTGCTCCAGGGAAACCACATTCTGAATATTGAGGTAAGCGCATACGCTGCCGACCAGCGGATGATTTGCAACATCACGCCAGTACTTTATGCAGGAGTGCACGGGGTCGAGGCCATCTAGGTCGTCCAGGATTACCAGTATCCTCTGGTTGCCGTCTGGTGTTGCTTTCAACCATCGTTTCAAAATGTTAACCAGATCCGTTGCGCTGACTGGGGGAAAGTAGAATGCGTTTGCACGTCGATCCTCTCTTGTCGAAAGATCGTTACCAGCGTCAAAGCGCAACAACTCATGCCTTAGTTCCTCTGCCGCTTTGATGGCATCCTGTTCCAGCACCCCCTCATCACTGGCACGGAGCCACAGTACGTAATCTCTTGAACTGAGCTTCTCGACGACCGAAATACTAAGTTCTGTTTTCCCAACCCCACCGAGCCCAGATAACAGAATGCGTCGGGGCGTAGAGCCTTGCCACTCCTGATGGATGTCACGTACGAGGCTGTCCCTACCTACACATGTTGTGGTCAGCGTTGTGTCGAAGGATTATCCCCCAAAAAAGAGCACTGTAGAGTTTAAAACAATCTGAATCACGGAAAGAATTCGACGACGAGAACGTTGAAGCTGGATCAAAACTCATTCTGGATGGAATTGAGGTTCCCACTCACCTATAAACGGACTGCAAAGCTTGGGAAGATTTACACGATGATTTTGGTGCTGAAAAGCAAGATGAGACAAGATAGACCCTAGTGCGCAGCTTACATATGGAAATGGCACGGCCATTCTTGGCTCGGCTAGCAGCAAGCAATCAGTATTTGTGTCACTGACAAAGAATATGTAGTTGGGAACCACAACATCTGATTCAGGGGCCCGTAGCACTATGTGCCCCGTACTGGCCTTCTGTCGTCTCAAGACTTCGTCCCGATTCTATGTTCTGTGGCTTTGAGCGTCACGTTAAACGGGAAGAACATCAGGCGGGCAACGTACAGGTTGGTCCTTGCGTATGTTCACATTGTATTTGACGGTGTCTTGCACGATCAGCCATAGCTTTCAGGTTTGGTCCTACTCCCTCGTACGCATGATCATGAAGGCCTGAGAATTTGCATATATCGGAATGGTTGCGATCTACGTCTTGAAAGTTCTCTCTCGCCGAGCCAAGCTTGGCTGAAGTCGCGTCTACTATAAACTTCTTATAGTGAGCACTAAGCCTATTGAAAGCGTTATAACACTTACCATGTTCTTCCTGGGTATGAACGCGTGGATCTTCACGGGCATCTTCCTTCCTTCTATCAATGACAAAACCTCGAAGTCGTCCAATTGATGCCTGAATTGATCGGAGGATAATTCAGTAATCAAAGATTTGCTTTTGAGTGATTCCAGAAGCTTGTTCCTAGGTTGTCCGGTAAAGGCGCTGCAGATATCAGCAGCAGCCTTAGCCTCCCCGGCTCCTTCGCCTCCCCGGCTCGGTGTTGCGAAGAACACTAGTCCGCAAGTTGAAGCTTTCAAGCATTTATATAGAGGATCGATTCTGGCTTCTACCAAGGCTTGTTTGACGAGCAGACCTCCCAAGGAATGAGCAACAAAGAGCAGTGGTCTATGGATTTCTTGAGCTTGTCGACGACGATTCATGAGCCTATCACAAAGCGTCCTAGCATGACTGGCAACATGGGCACTGGACGCATTGCTCAGAATGCTTGAATTGTACGCAAAAAGGAGAACCCTCGCAGACGGTAAATCCTGGCGAAGGAGAATGTCTGGCCAGAAAAGCCCTCCATCGTCCGTCCAAGTCTGTCGGGCGTGTGTTTCGATACCCTTAGGATTGAGACCACGGACAAAGACAATGTCAATGTCAGGGTGGTCAGGCGTGACTATTGGATCTAAATACTGCATGACTATCAGGCTCTGAGATGTAGAATCTGCTTCCGTCCGGTAGGAACGTATGTGAGGGGGCAAGCACTTGGGAAAGAGGATATCATAACAGGTTCCACAGTGGAGCTAGCAAGATTGGCCTTCCACGAACTGAAGTATCAGAGAGGAGAGGGGTGGGCACTTGGCTCACTATGCTCTCATGAGTATCGGGTGGCTTATGTTCGACGAGCCTCGCTAAGCATTGTGATATTGGAATAGATGGCATGCGCTCGAGCCTTTCTTATCCCTCTTGTGGAAAATTAAACTGCATGCGTGTGACACAGCTCTCCCAACCAACCATCCGTAGAGCCAATCAACACAAATTTCGCACCTTCTTCCCAGGCGTCGAGCAGCCAGTGGGCTGCTTGCCAGCCGTGCGCAACCATGTGATCGCGCCGACAGGGGAACAAGATTAACGGCCAAATGGGCGTTGTCAAAGTCGATACAGCCTTCTCATATGCCCTTCACGAAGCTCGGAAGTACCGTGGGGGGTTGCAAAGTGCGGCAGACCACGATCCTCACATGAACCATGGAACAGAAGAGATCGATTGGCCTTTCCGTCTTGGCAGATTTGGCATACCTTCTCGCAAGAACCATTCCACCGCTCGTCATCGGAAGGTCTCCATGAACAGGAAGACTGTTCTGGAGGATGGGGATATCTTCTTTGATCATTTCGTTTGTACGAAGTACGGAGTATGTGCATGGTGTCCCAGCTGAAGTGGGTTGCAGTAGCCTGAATCACAGCCTATGGTCACCAATTATCTTTTGGCAGCAGTGGCTTCATCAGGCTCGAGCTGAAAGCCCCGCTGATCTCCCTTCAGCAAAGGACGGGCTCCCAGTAGATGAAGGACACCTCCGATATTCTTACAGCAAGAAGGTCATCCCGTGTCGCGATGCAGCCTTTCTTCTTCATCAATTGATTGTCAGATATCAGATGTATCCCCGAATGATTTTATCGTGCACAATGCGTCATGATGGCCAGGCGTGTTATGCAATCTTCCGGCCGAACGAGCTGTTGTGGCCGCCTTGGGCAACCCCGAAACATACTCATGCCAATTGTGCTCGCATGCTGTTGCAAGACTACTGCGAGCTTGCCCTGGCATGGGCCTCAAGTGACTGTTCTAGTGAAGAATCGAGTCTCTACACCGGAGCGGAGTCCAAGACCAACGCCTAAGCCAGAGATGCTGTTCAAAAGACAAACCCCCGGACCTGACACATGTGGCTTCATAAATGGTGATCTTGGTAATATTCCTTGACCCTCGGTGTCACCGATCACTAAGAATTAGCAGGCAACCCTTTGACCTGTTCTACTCAATCTATGACATGTGTGACTAATAAAGGACTGGCTGCATTCGCATGCTGCAGTACCGCGACGAGGGGATCGAGCTCTGGTAGCTTCACTAATTGTAGCTTCTACACTGCTTGCTTCGAGGATGCTTTGTATCCGCCAAACGATACCTTAGCCATCAAACCTCTTGTCCGAACATGGTGAGGCTATGTCAGACACCCCCATCATGCCTTGCTGCTAACGAGAGTAGTGTTCCTAGCTCTCCTTTTTGCCAGGAGTTTGCTTTGATTGGTCTGGGGCCCAACAGTGATAACAGCGACGGAGCCGGCGTCCTGAAAAGTTTCGAGTGCGGATCGACTCCTTTGACACAACTTGCGGAACCTTCCTTCGTCATACCTAGTAGCTCATCCACATTTCCAACGGTCGTTTCTACTTCTACGCCGTTGGCTTCTGCGACCAGTGCCGCCGTTTCAGTCCGTTCCGCTGCAATAGAAAAAATAATGTCCTTTTCAGTATTACTGCCGCAATTACTGTTGTCATATTGTTGATACTGCTTCAAAATATGGAAGACATCTCCGAAATCGAATTATTGGGAAACGCTCGAGAGATCGAGAAGAGCCAGGGACACGTACGGCGGCCGTGTCAAAGTCCAAGGAAGCGAATACGAAGGCTCTTGAACCTGGATCCGGTTTTTATGAGACTAGACTCAAGTCATTATCCAGCTCCGAGATTGACACATGGAAAGGCTTCCTGTCTTTGTACGGACGGCAAGGTGTATGGCTGCGAGAATTACTAACGTTGGTATACGCAATCTATTCTCCAGTTGCAAGCTTATGTGAATTCCGGCACTGGGACGACTCTGGCTTGCGTCAGCTTGTCAATCCATCCGAGGCTGATAAAAACTTCCTTGTCCTCTTGAAGGACGCGTCAAGTATCGGAGACCTCGCTGCGTTGGAGCAAACATTCGTTTCTCTTGGTATGATAGGCGTCAGGTCAAGTCTCAGCCGTAGAGAGCAAGGTTCTTGGGACCCGAATAATCGATTATGGTTTCCCAGATCCAACGATCCCTATGGCAAGCCTGATAAAATCATGCTCTGCCGAGACCTACTGGCATTATACTCACAGATTCCGGACCGAGACGTACACTTTCTAGCGGAGCGTCAGAGAGAATTATTCTACTACCATGCCCATGTCGCCATAGTATACATGTTCCGAATGGCCCAGAACAATGTTTTGGTGCTCGATGACGCAGAGGAACCTTTTCGAGACATTTTCTTCGATGTGACAGTACAAGTACTCAGCCAGCGATACCTAAGGGGGGATGACATGATCATGGAATACATGAGAGGATCTCTTCTTACCACCCTCGGCGGGTCGCAAGAGCCTGAAGTGTTCCCTACTTTCTCCCACAAGTCGCAATTCCACTATCGACAGGTCATGTTACTTTTAGCAGATCTTAGGAAACTTGCGTCGCGAAATGATGTCCGAGCAGCGAGCTCTAGTCAGTACTTGTTGCAAGAAAAATTAGAGTATTTGCAGAACACTATTCCTAGGCGAGATGAGATCGGTCCCAAGGCTTGGGGCATGATTGGATATGCTCTGGCGGAGTTGATGGACGTTGTTGAGACTGCGCATGACCAAGAGAACGCTGACAAGATCGCGCAAGTTATGAGAGAGTGGTGCAATACAGCTTTAAAGTCCAGAACTCCCATAGAGATGGCGGCTTTATGCTCCGTACTTGTTAGACTCCGAGCATTTGACGAGGTAGATGGAATGCCGCAAGAGCATCATTTGATGTGTGGGTATTATCTTGTTCCCAACCGTTTCCAGCAACTTGCGCCACAATTCATTCTATCCGGCATCCATTATTGCGCGCAAGAGATGCCTGGGGCGCCGATCTGGAGATACTACGTGGAATTCTGGACTGTCGCAATAAATCAAGGCCACTGGGACGAAGCAGAATCCTGGCTCTTGAGTGCATGTGAGGATTTATTGCAGAGGAACAACACTCTACCTGGTGGTGGCCTTGACATGTGGAAATACTCAGGGGAACTTGGAGAATTCACGCTGAATGTAACATCCCTCATCTCTGATTGCTACGCAGCTCGAGGCCGTTTTCTGGAAGCAGAGAGTATGTTGACGAAGGCTATCGGAAACACTGTTCCCTCAAAGGATGACTTGCTTAAAATTACGCGCATAGCCCTGTGGTCACGTCTACTCAACGTTTGAATGGAGCTTCGCAATCTGAATAGAGCAAGCATTGTAGCGTTCACGCTATGTTGCGAGCTTCAAGAGCTAACAGCTTCCGTCTTAGGATCGCAGACAGCTTCTTGGGCCATATAAGAAATTCTATTTTGCACTAACGAGCTTGTTCGTGAGGATATGCATCTAAGGGCCTACCACATCTGATACTTGTTGAGACGACCTACGCCATCACCTGACGGCAATCATTGCGCCTTCGTAGATTATCTGCGTGACGATCTGATCGCCCTCATCCACCAGTGTTGGGAAGATGTAAAGTCTACATTCGATCCTAATAACACGATACGTAGAAGGCACCATCGTGTGTTAGACAAGCTAAAACCAATGGGATGCCTTATAGGCTTACTCGAGGATCTTCATACGATTGCGGATCTTCTAGCCGAGTATGGAGACAACCCACGGTCTACGCTCGATGGAGACAGCCCCACGTCTATGTTCGATCTTTACAGTGCCATAGACTATCTACCACATGATCTCAGAAGTTACCTCCAGCTCCAGAAAGACGTGATATTTACAAATGTAATTGAGGAAACACTGACCATGGAGAATTCATTGTCAGAAAAGTCGGTCTTCGTTCACCGAGCAGCACCCCCCGTCGATAATGTTCCCGTTAAGGCTGCTGACTCCCCCTCTATGCTTGTCGTTGCTCGACACATTGTGCAAGATCACCCATACACGTCTCCTGCCCCCGCAATCAGGGCCGAAGGCATTTTACTACGTATATCAGAAACGCCAGCAGCAAAGGTTCCTTCACTCTCTGGTCTCACTCGTTTAGAGAGAGAACAGAAATTGCTGAAGGATACAAGAGCCTTGAACTTAAGGCGACGCTACAAGAACCTTAGCACGCTGTTGAAGCTTCCGAAACCACCAAAGAGCATCCGTCATAGAATAAATCGGCTGAAGAGGGGCGAGAAGGACGAAAACATACCAACACTAGCTCGAACGAGGGTTGAAACAGCAATGGAACTTCAGGAATGGGCGAGCAAACCTTATACGTCCTACACACCAGTCGAGACGATTCCAACACCAGCATAGAAATGGCCTGATACATATTACGCGTGAACAACATCAGAAATAATATTCCTGTAATAAGGATCGTTTCCTTGCAAGTCGAATTGCCGGAGATATTTCCATGTCCGCCGAAGCATTGGTCATAGATTTAAGGGCTCGGACCTTTGGCTTACGCAACGATGCCCAAGTCATTGCAACGTCTTGCTTGAAGGGATGACGGTCGATGTCGGTGTTAAGAAATTGGTAAGTCTGTGAGCTCTTGGATTTGGTTGTTATATCTAAGACGGAAACAGTAATGAATTCGAGATTCGGTTTTACTCGTTGGATCCCATCGCTGTTGAAAAGATATCGTCTTCCAGACCTGTTGCAAAGTCCATATCACGAAATGACAGTATACTAGAAGATTCCTATCCTACTGGGAATGTCAATACTGGATTGCTTAGAGAGAATCTTACCTCATGCAAGAAATCAAGCAATCACCAGAGACAAGCGCGCCAATGAGCACTCCCGTGTCCTCGCAGTATGAATTCCAGGCTCTGGCACTGTGTCACAAGTTCAAGAAAGCTGAAGAATCTTTACAACCACGAGAGCAGGGTTACTTTTAAGAGCATTGCTTCCCGTGTCAGCCATAAAGAAACTTCAGAACAAGACGCTGAACATGACGTTGAGCGATATGAACTGGACCTCGAAGAGAACGGGATCCAGCCTCACCCTTACCGTTTGAATTTAGGTGGTAGGAGACTTGTTGGAGAGAATGGGCTCTTCTGCCTTGTATGTGTCAACTGGCCTACTCGGCTATGAAATTCTACATACTCGTCCTGATTTAGAGCTAAAAACTCGGTCTAAGCAGCTTCTGTTGCAGTTATCTCATCTCAGGCTCGCGATTGGCCCACGTTCTATGTTCTCGATGGTTTGCATGCTTTTATCCAGCCGACACGAGTTTGTACCATGCCATATGACTTAGTTCATAGCGGAACTGAGATTATGACTTCGCTATAAGAGAGGCTCAATGTCTCAAGTGATGGAATCTGCTAAGCGCTAGAACTGGTAGCGTGAGTGGTCCAGCAGAACTCTGGACATGGTAATAGTCAAACCTCTTCTGCACTGGAACTTCTGATCCCTACTATTCTTCGGCGCTCTAGTGTCGAGCACTCGCAGGATGCGTACGCAGCGCCTAATATGTTCTCGGTGTTGCTGTAACGTATCAGTCCAGGAAGAGTCTTTTTTCCATCCCATCCTCGAGTGCACCATTCAGATATATTTCGAATCATGGTTTCGACACACCTAGGACGCGTCCCTGATCGAGGAAACAATCCTGGCTTGCTCCGGTCGAATGCTTGAAGATACTTCAGATTCAGCACACTAAGGAGGCGTGCGTTGCTAGAGGAAAGCGCCTCCACTCAACAATGAAGAGAAACACTTCCAGAAATATCGACACGGTTCCCAGAGATTAACACGGATAGAAGACGGACTACTATATATACCTCTCAAATAATCTTGCAGATTTCTCTCCCTCTTCTACATTGACTCCATTCCCATCATTAGTTTACACCCGATTATAGAATACTTCAATCATCCATCATCAAGCCTTACGTTCCTCAACCGTCCTCTTTTTGCATCGTTCTTGTGTCAAACCCTTCATCGAAGTAACAAGCTTCATTCCAATATGCCCGCCGTAATTCAACGGGGTCGCATCGAATATCTCAAGGACGTTGACATCAACGACCTCAAGCGCCTACCGAAGGAAAACAAGCAGCTCCGCGAGAAAATCCAAATTCAGGAACTCCAGCTTGCCGAAAAGAGCAAGGAAGCCCACGATCTGCAAGTCGAGCTCGCTTCCGAGCGTGGCTTAAGGCAGGGCGTGGGACTCGGGGTGAGATTAGCTCTATAAGCACAAGTACAAGCGCAATTGATCACCAGTGGCATCGGAGCTGGATACCAACAGATTCAACCTTGGGAGAGGAACTATCTCGAGCCCATGGATCAAGGGCGTGTCGAGAGTGACAGCCTGTCGTCCTGCGGTCGGTAGGTCTTGATGATTGTCAACTTCTATTCAGGGCAAGCTGATAGTTCGGAAGCAGGTCGGTGAGATCCTCGAGCTCTGTCTCGGTGTAAGGATCGCAGCCTCGAATAGCCCGGTCATCGCTGTCTCGCGCGACAGTCGGACGTTCGTCGGTGGGACCCTCGAGCTCAGTCTCGGGGCAAGGAGCGCAGCCTGAAAAATTCCTCTCAGCAGTGTCCCGAATGTCAAGGTAGGAGAGCTCACACCTTACATATACGCTTGCTAAAATCCACTTTCCTATCCAGCGTTACCTCAGCTTCGAAAAGCCTGCACTCCAGCCGCTTCCCCAAACCACCGCGGCACACTCACCCGGCAGCAAGTGGCATTGATGGTTCTCTACGGTATGTCAGCGTACTATATGTACTCAGTGTTACCAAGGGTCGAGTAGCTAACGCAAACACTGGGAGCATCTCCGATAACACTCGGACGCCAACCCCTCAATCTGCATCGGTCTTTTCCGTAGATCGAAGGGTGAGCTCGCTGCCGGAGAGTTTGTCGACGCTTCAGATCAGTGATCGGAATTATAGCGACGATCCCATAGAGATCCAACATCAAATACCTAAAAGAAGGCAGAAACTCGTGGGCGAAGTGGAAGAAGGTGGAGGACATTGAAGGGGTAGA
>JAABUW010010106.1_pt1 | contig 10575 bp, 12 predicted proteins | sample 5560081 | NCBI WGS metagenome assembly JAABUW01 (sample SAMN10711882, study PRJNA513363) | rock metagenome | isolation source: Antarctica rocks | place: Antarctica: Victoria Land, Knobhead sud | reverse complement strand
GCATTCCCAGCTGATGTGCTCCTGGTGGAAGAACTCATGCAGGCACGACTCAAGGCTGGCATCTCCACTCGCCCTGCCCTCCCTCTCTGCACAAACATCGTAGCTTGCTTTTCTCATGACAGGCTAGTTGCACGCAAACAGAGCTGTGCTCTTTTGTAAATGCATGCACAAGGACTGGCCATGATGCTGACTGACAGGATGTGTTTCTGCCAGTGAGGTAACAATGGAGCCTGGTTGGGTGTGTACACACACACCACTAGACTCTATGTGCACTCACACCACTAAACTATTTTTACACTCACACCGCCAGACTCTACATATACACACATCACTAGACTCTATGTACACACACACCACTAGACTCTGGTTTCTGATTGCTAGGCAGCAGCATGGCCATTCAAGCAGATGCAGATGAATGACAGTGGCAAAACACACATTGACCCAAAACTGCTATTTGATGTGACGCTTGGCAGTAGGATGCAATGGCAGAGACCAACATTGAAGCACATCAGCACTCACAAAGGCCAGCAGTGTTACCTGCGACATCAGGTTCTTCTGCAGCTCTGTAGTCAGACACCACCACTGCAGAAGACCCCTCAGTTGCACTCTCCTCAAACAGGCTGCCAATATTGGCACAGGCATCATCATCTGCATCATCCTGCAGTATCCATGCTCAGCCTCAGGAGCCTTTCATCCCTGCCAAGCATCAGCCTAGCTGATGCTGTTTGCAGCAAAGTAGGAGCAGCACAGTTGCTGCTGAAGTTCAAACAGCAGGAGCTCAGCAATCTGCTGGATGACACAAGCGGCATAGGGAAACCTGGCATGAAGCACAAGTCACGGAAAGACCACTCAGCAGTAAGTCTGTATACTGCTCAATGCCAACATGTAGGCAGTTTCTGCATGTCCTGCTAGCCTAGAAGTTGTCCATGTAGACCAAATAGCGCTAAAACATTGCACAAGTAGCACTCAGCACTTGTTACGAACATTTTGCAAAGTAAACACTGTTCTGCTGCTGAATGTGTTGCTGCTGCTGCAGTATTGCAGCCTTGAGATGAGATGCGTCACTGCTCTCTTTTGTGTTGTGATGCTACAGTGATGCTTTGCATTAGAGCTGAACAAAACAGGCATGTGCTGCAAGACACATCAGGGGAAATACAGCAAAATACCATCAGTGACGCAATCATATGCCAAGAATCAAACACAGCAGCAGCAACAGCAGCAGCAGCAGGAGCAATGTCTTCGACAGTAGAGACTTGCTGCCTCTTGCTATCTGTGTCCAGTAACTTTCCCAGTATGCTTTGATTGTTCCCAAAACTGAACATCAGCTTGGGCATGACCTCGAAGCATTATACTGACAAGGCCTGTAAGTAGGCTGAAGTAAATTCCATGACAATTCTTTTTTATAAGATCTTGCAGAAAACAAAAGGTGTGATGTATAAATTTACAGACCTGGGGGGTATCCCTCAGAGTTGTGGCCACGGCATCTCCCATGAAACCCTCCAACAATGGCTTGGCCATCTCACCACTCCTCTCCTCCTTTTCTGCATCACTGGCATCTAGTATCACCTCCCCTGGCTCATCCCCATCAATGGCCTGATCAGCATCGTCATACAGACTGTAGTCCTCTTCCTCTCCGTCCTGCCCATGGGCACTAAATGGAGACAGAGGAGGGGCGCCGCGAGGGGACATCTCAGCATGACAGGTGGCAAAGGCTGCCTTGAACAGCCCTGCCAGGTCGTCCTTCACATCATGCTTTGGCATATCTGGAAGCTGTTGCAGATGCTCCAGCTCATGCAGCACATCATGTGCCTCAGCAGGCTCAGCATGCTCAGCATGAGGCTCATCTTGATTGTCAGCAGCTGCCTGCTCTTGCTGATCCTGCTTGTCAAGATCTTTGAGCTGATCAGCGGCCATTTGTGCTGAAGCAACTTCTGTTCCAGATGAAGCGCCATCTTCTTCATTGACAGCTGGAATGTCATCTGACTCAGCACGTTGGGCAATCTGAGGCGGTGCGTTGTCATTGGCCTCTGCATCATTGCCTTGGGAAGCCATAGCAGGCTGGGCAGGGTCTGGATCTGGTGCAGGAGCAGCACTGGTTCTGGTAGGCTGTGCTGCAGACTGTGCAGAAGAGGTACAGGGCTCTGACGCTGGCTCTGAGGAGGATGATGCTGGCTGAAAGGCAGCTGCTGTTTCATTCTCTTTTGGCTGTTTCTTGCGTTCCAGCTTGGTTGCTTTCCTTTCCTGCAGAGAACAAGATAGCACCATATCGTGTGTGTGCCAAGCATTGCTAAAAAGTGTGCTGTCAGCATGTTGCATGTATTGGCATCACCAGCAGTTCAGGCATGAACACCATGCGTCACAACCAGCATGGTGGAGTTGATTCATCTGATGAGACACCAAAACTGCCCGAGTACAAAGCCAAAGATGTGGCCTACCTCTTTCAGCAGCTTCTTCCTCTGCTTAGGAGACAGCTTCTTGTCTGAGGGCTGCGCTTCAGGGCGCACAGCAGCATGTGCTGTGGATTCTGAGGCATCTTCAGCCCTCACGCCCTTTCCCTTCCTCTTGCTCCTCCTGCAAAAGCAAGCAGAAGACAATCAAACACACTTGCTATTGATTTACATTTAAATCTACAACACCCATGAATAGCACCCTGTAAATACTATGGTCTCTGAACTTACAAAATGTGATGCTGACTTTGAAAAGCCTAGTTGTTTTTGCGTTCTGCTTGCCATCACAGCGTGCTTATGCCGCTTGCACAAATGCATCATAGCCCCATGTGCCAGCCTAAACTATGTAGGCACCGATTTAGGACTGGGATGTGCACCTGTCTGGCTCAGAGGTGTGCAGGTTAGCAAGAGTGGCAGAGGGTATGGGCAGGGACAGGTCCATGAAGGGTTCCAGTGTCACACTTGTGTAGTCGCATGAGCCACAAGCCACTCTGGAAGAAAGCTGACCCCCAAACACCTCAGAGAGGAACCCCTGAGGGGCTGCTGTGGGGCACTCTTTGCCATTGGCCTCCACATCATCCACTTCATCCTAAGACACGTTGCCAGGTCAGCTTCCAGATGCTGATGAGGTGCAGCTACGAGCCTGTGCTTGTGGTTGTGCTTGTGGCAGCAAATTGATGAACAAGCATCATGACAGCACATCACTGCACATTGCATGAAATCACAGCTCTTACATAACGACAATAAACCAAATGATAGCCAATTGAAGATAGCTATTGAGGGCAACACCTGCTGTGCAGAATTGTGCTTGAGCTTGGCAGCTATAGCCTTGGCCTCTTCTGTCTGCAGACCATCCAGAAGCACACGCAGCAGCTCATGGCTGTCCTGCTGCTGAAAACCCTGCATGCAAGCCATGCAATGGATGATGTCACACACATGCGAGTGAGCCTCGATCTCACAGCCAAGACATTGCATTTATACATTCATCTAACATCATAAAGATCTATATACTGCATGCTGCATACTTGAGGTAACATGCTATTTTGCCTGTCAAAACAGATGAGATGTGGCTGCTACGCAATGCAGAAGTGAGGATGCTTCAGATAACACAAGATGGGCACCTTGAAATGTGGTGCAACTTTGCAGACTGCTGATAACAGCCTCTGTGGGGCATACGCCCCCTTCTGCTTCTGCTTCTTGGCTTTACTGGGCTTATCACCAGATGCTGGATCATCTGTGTGTGATGGCTCAGCGTCTGCACAAGCACAATGCCTGCTAAACATGTGTGAGGCTGAATGCTAGAACCACAGTGAGCAGAGACCAGACCACCCTAGGGATATAGTAGCAGCATGCGAATCCATGGTGATGCAATGCGCTGAAAATCTTGAAAGGTCAGAAACAATTTGCAGCAGTTCAGATTGGCCAGCAAGCATTGGCCCCACGTGTCAGATGTAGCTAAGCTATTCTGTTGGGATCTTGGGCATACCTGATTGCACTTGATCAAACACTTCCTGTAGTGCGCCCCCCAAGGGTCCCTGATGCAGCCTTGCATTTGACTGAGAGAAGAACTGTTGCAGAGGAGGACTCGCAACTAAGACCTGTAAGACAGCAGGTCAGTTTGCAACGTTACCAACACACTACAGCCAGAGATGGAGATGATGAGTCTTGAGATGCTCAACAGAATTTATGACGCATGAAAAGCATAGTGCCTACCTGAAGAACAGAATTAAAGAAGCAGGTATTGCCAAGATTTGTGAAACCAACTATTTTTGCAGCAGCAAGCCCTTGTGACGTGGGTGCTTGTGAAGGAGTGGCTGACTCGGCTGCAGAATTCCTGCCTGCCTTCTTGTCATGCTTGGATGGGAACGCAGCAGAAGCTTTCTCAGCTGTCTTGCCACGCTTGAGAGAGGAGGCCTTGTTAGGCTTTTTTTTGGCCTTGGCCATGTCAGCGCATTGTCGTGGCAGTTGAACTGCATGATGAAGCACAACATCATGACCGGGAAGTGCCGGCGTCTCCTGATTTAACGAGCAAGCACGTGCGCTGAGCAACTCACCGCTAACGTGCTAACATGCTTGCACCTCAGCACCTGCTTCGTGCCGATATGTCAGGCGCTTCAAAGCAGCATACCTTGGAGAACTCAAAGGAAAAGACGAAATGCCTATATGAGGGCAAAAACACGGCGTGAGCGCTGCGCACGCGGCGTCGAGACCGCTGATGACTTCTCGTGTTGCTGCTTGAGGCAAACACTGACAGGTACTTTCGGATTGCGCTTCTACGTTCAAACCGTGCGTCTCAAAAATTTAATGAGATAGCACCAACGCCCGCCGGCGACAGGACACGCGCAGCAAGCGCAAGCCAGTAAAGAATGCAACATGGGAGAGGCATGTGACTGTACAGACTGGGCTTAGGTCGTCGACCGAGCTTCTTCTTCTTCAAAGGAAGAAGTTTGACTTTTTGGAATCAGAGCTGTGTTTTGCCCTTGGCCGCGACGCATCTATTGTGCGTGTGAGGGTGCTGGACATATTGGCACATAGCGGCATGCGGCAGTTGCATGCGCTATTGTGAGCAGCAGCCATAGCTTGGCGAGCATAGTATTGCAAGTTTTGAGCTTGCACTGACTTCAGCAGAGCAAAAGTGGCACAACGACTGAGTGAACGGCAGCCGTGCAGTCGTAATGCATCTATAATTACAATGGTTGAACATACGGTCAGAGGTGTTCCGGAAGATAGCTCATCGACAGCTTCGCAAGCAGTGGCAAAATCTGCTGTCCTGCCTGATCCAGCCTACGAGTTCAGCGCTCCCCGCTTTTATGACTTCGCGACCAACAGCCAAGACCTGCCAAGCTCAGAGCGGGCAGATGCATGGTTTGATACAGCAGGCACAGCCAGTAGGCCTGCGTTTGGCTGCAACACTGCACTTACAGTGGTCTTTGGGCTTATTCTCACCTTGCGTCGTTTCAATGCAGCTGAGTCCCAAATCTCTGCAAAGCAAGCAGCGCAAGGCCAAACTGCTGCTGAAGCTGCGCTGGTAGAGACATCAGAGCTTGTTGACATGGTCAGTGCCACCAACACCTTCAGCCTTTTGAGTCTGAATTTGGCATGTGCAAGTTTGCTGTGTGTTGTAGGATACAGACAATCAGGAGAATCAGCCTGAGGACAACGCAGCTGTGCAGCAGCCACAGAGCAACATTGTGACTTCGTGGGGTCCTGTGAAGACCAGCAAGCGCAAGCAGCCTGAGGCAACTGGTGAGCTGCACTGATTGTGTGCATGCTTATGCTCAAAGCCTCAAGCTTGTATTTGGGTACAATTGTCTAGTATGACATGGATTGTTGAGTATGTCTGAGCGTTAGCCTCTGTGGCAAAGACAAATGACAAAGTGATGTGGTTTTTTAGGAACTGGCCCTCAACTTGTTTGCAAGATAAGTCAGCACAGCAAAGCTGACTTGTCTTCACATCAACACGTACTGTATCTTCAATGCTGACTGTTGAGCTCATTGACTTGGGCTATCTGAAGCACAGGTGGCATGCAATGCAAACACGGTGCGCACTGCACTGATACTGACGGAGGGGGAGCCTCTGAGAAAGCAGGGGCTCCAAGACCAGCCAAAGCTGCCAGAATAGAAGTCAAGCCAGCGCCAAAACCCAAGGGTCCTACATCTGCACAAAGGTACATCGCCATCAGCATAAATGGCTTGCTTCCTGATTTTAAATGTTGACAGATAACGCAGCTCACCGACATCACGCCATGTCAACATCGCAGAGTGATGCGCTTGCACAGGGTGGCTGCTACTGATAAGTGCATTGGCACCCATGTCCGCTTTGTTGGCACTAAGTCCCTGAAGCTTTTATATTTTGCAGTCCTAGGTTGATGAGCACCTTGCGCCCCCGAGCAGGAAGTCAGGCTAAAAGCACTGAGGACCTTCAACTGGAGAAGGTCAGATGCACAAACCGTGTCCACACCTGCTGACCGCCTGCTTTGCTGCATCTGCGCATGACTATTGTGTGCATATGCCAGCAGAGTCCTGCATCTGTGTCTCTGATTTGCCAGCAAACATCATAAAATCAGCAAGTAATTGCCACAGAGCATTCAGCAGCACGATTTTGGCACTGCACTACAGCATCTCGTGAGGACAAGATACAAAGGCTTCTGCTTTGTTCACGGTTGCATCAACTCCACAGCTCTTGCACAGGCTCAGAAAGAAGCAGAAGAGGCAGCAGCTCAGGCAGCTGCCACTGAAGAAAGCAGGCAGAAAGCGGTGGGCATGGGCAAGCCCATCTTTGCACGCAGCCTCAAACCCCTGACCGAGCCCAAAGATGTGGAGCTCCACACAGCAAAGCGACAGCGCATGCAGGGTGATGCACAAGCAGATAAGGTACATCTAACCAGACTTCAGCACTGATGTCTGCAGAGGACAATGCCTGCATTGACAAGGAAGGAAAGAAAAAGCACACTTCACCCAAAAAAAGTGGCATGGCATTTTGAGAGCTGCAAGGAGATCTTTTACTAACTGCATGCAGCAATGCATGCATACCTTGGTGATCAGCAAGGAACAAACACAACAGACTTGATGGCAGATTCTGTGATCCATGCATGGCTGCTTGTGTCCATGTGTGCATGCAATGCCCAGCATTGTGCTGGACAAGATGCATTCTTTGCTGTGTGAATTGGGCTGATGCTGGTGTGACTGCTCACTAATGTAACAGGGGTCACAGAGACCGGCCCAGTGGAAGTCGATGGCCCAGCAGGTGGCTGGCTTCCCACTCAGATCAGAGGGCAAGCCTGCTGACAGCAATCCCACACAGCAGCAGCCAATCAAGCCCTCTAGTCCCAAAGTACGAACCATTCTGGGTTGACACTATCACCAGTTGTCTTTTCACACTGCTGGCCATCATACATGTCTGTGCTTGACCGCTCCTGACATGCTTGGCAATGATGCTGGACACTGTGCGTCACTTTCGTCCAGCCAACGCAATTAATGACAATCTAGATGTTTTTGTGCTGGCACCAACAACCATACACAATTTGTCTCGCCCATAGGTTCAAACACTTTGCCTATGCTTTAGCCCATTGGAGACCATATGTCACATGTTCTGCACTGTCCCGTTCAACAAGATGCCAGGCAGCATTTGTTCATGCTGAGTCATGTGCCAGCTATCATGCTGAGTGACTGGGTCTGACACAGCTTTGTTTGCTGCAGGCTCCTCACTTTGCGACAGATGGGCGGGTAAGGGCTGTCCACTGCAAGTCACATGATGAGCTGGAGGCTGAGCAGATGGCCAACATGCCACACTTCAAAGCCCGAGCCGTCAAGTATGCATCTCTTGATGTAGTTTGCCTTTGTTGCATAGTGCACTGCTTGCCCAATGTGCACTCCTATACATAGCAAGCGCAACTTGAAGCTGTGCTTCCAGGTCCACATTGTCATGATGTGTTGGATCGATGTATCACTGTGGCCTGTTTTTGGGTGGTGTTCTATCTTGCTGAAATGGGGTCCTGCATGTCCGACTTGCCTATGCAAATCATAGCACAGCAGTTTTCTGATTGCTCTGTGACTTTTGAGTGTTGGCCTTTTTGCGACGTGCGCTTGCCGCAGAGCTACTCAAAGCTGACATGTTAATGTGTCAATCTGGTGCAGTGCTGATGTGCTGCTTGGGGTAGGGCAGATGAATTTGCCAAGGGCGGAGGCACGCCCTCTGACGGAGGCCCACTCCCCTCACCTTGCCACCAAGCACAGGGCTGCGCACCAACACCACAAGGTCCCCGAGCCCTCTCAGACAGACCAGGCCTTCAAGGCTCAGCCCCTCAATAAAAAGATCCTTGAAGGCCCGGTACGCAATGACACAGTTCTGACTTGTGACAGGTGAATGTGTGCCAGTACTGGACCATCAAAAGCTTGCCGCATGATTTATGAACCGGTAGACTATGCAGCGCAAGCTGGGTGTTTTGGGCTTCTGAATGAGCTGGTTTGTCTCGTTGAGGACCTTGACAGCAGTGCTATAACCATAGCGAAGACTCTATTATTGCATGCAGGCTTTTGAGCCAAAGCACATTGAGCATGCTGTGACAAAGGCCAAATCACCACAGCTGGCAACACGAACCAGAGCTCGGCCTGAGGTGACAAAAGTTGCCTGCAATAAAGTTTTCAAATCCTCCTGATGCGCTGTTAGTACATCACACTTCCAGCATATGACAGGATGCCTGCGAGTGTTCAATGAGCTGCAGCCGCACAGGCAAGCATGGCTGTGCTTTGTCCTGCACACATGCCACAAACCTGTGTGAGCATCTGCTGCTGTGAACTGGCTGTTGTGTCGCAGCATCAACCAGTCCTACAAGACAAATCAGGATGCACTGTGCTTGTTGCAGGATGCTGCAAAGCCAAGCAGTGGTGCGCCTTTTGTCTTCCAAGCTAAGTCAGCCCCAAGAGGAACAGACTCAAGGTAAACGCTACGTCATGCCATCAGTATGAGCACATGCAATTGCAGTTGTGTTCGTCACTGCAGGATTTCAATCATGCAAATTGCATCATTGCTCTGAGCATCGGTAGGATGCAATGATAGAACAGCTCCGGCAGCTGGCAGTGTATGGGTTGTTCACCATCAGGTCTAGAGGCTCACAAGAGGATTCACAACAGACATACGACCGACAGCTGTTCCCAGGCCATTTTTGTGACAGTCTCGCATCGCTTGTCATACATTTTGTGATTGTGCAGGAGCACTAGGAGCCAGAAGCGCAAGGGGCAGCACCGTGCTGCCCCAGGTGTCACCACCTCTCAGCCCTTCCAGTTCTCCACAGATACCAGAGGGTGCGCCCTCACTTCTGTCTTTGCCCTGGGATTACAGTGCAGCATTGGATTGCAATTGCAGCAATCTCAACCACCAGGCCAGTGTTGCAATGTGTGCACAAAAGGTCCCAGCGCTTATGGTCAGACGTATGCCCAGTGTCTCCATGCAATGCTGAGCGCCGATTGCTCAAGCTTTAGTAAACACCTTGCAGGTTAGTATAGTGACACAATCTGATGGCACATCTCACATTATTTTTTCAGGGAGGCCAAGAAGGCGGCTCTGCAGGCAAGTGTAGCAGATAAGGAGGCTGCTGAGAAGGCAGGCCACAACTACAAGGCCAAGCCTGTGCCTACCCACATCCATCACCCCACCTTGCCTGCCCTACCTGAGCCTTCCTTCACGGTGAGCAGCCAGCCTTAAAGAGCTGACTACAATCTAACACTGTCTCAGGAAGCCACAACAAGGTGGACCTAGTCAGTGGGCCTTGAGAACCACACCTGCCTGCTTTTACCAGGCAAATGCTGGTGCACTTTGATGTAGAAGCACAGTTGTGCAGTGCTGAATGCTTTCACAGCCTGTGTGAAGAATGATGCATACCATCCTTTCAGATGGACACCAAGGCAGAATGGTTGGCAGTTGACACAAGAAACATTGTATGCAGGTGCCAGAGCCTTTCCAACTTCCAGGCGATGCTCTGCACCAGCATGCAGAGGCTGCCAAGCAGCAGTACCTAGAGGAAGAAGAGCAGAAGCGCAAGGCTCAGGCTGCTTTCAAGGTTTGACTGCCGGCTTGTGTTGACATCTTTGCATATCATGCCAAGCTCAACAGACCAGCTTTGACATGCACGCTGAGCATGTACTATCAAAATCAATCAAAGTGCTGCATGCATGTCATGCCCATTGCTGAATATACACAGTTGACAATGATGCAGAGCTGTCAGCCCTTGTACTTGGCGTGTACATGTTTGCAAACTATCATGGGCTGTCACTTTCTGACGGCAGTTGCCAAGCATGATATACTCTGTACAACTTCTGTTATCTGAGCATTGCTGCAGGCACAGCTGGTGAAGGTGGGGCATGCTGTGGCCATTCAGCCCTCCAATGCGGCCCTGACAGTACCAGATGCGCCCCGCCTCACCCTCAATGACCGCTCTGCCTCCCGCCAAGCCTTTGATGCTGCACTTGCACAGAAGCAGAAGCAAGCCGAGGTGAGCCTGCATGCATGAGTACTGAGATGCTGTGCAGTGTAGTAACTTGAGTTTGACAGGTGCTATGATCAGGTTGTGCAATGTCAGGTACTCAGCTATTTGCAACAACATTATTCAACTTTGGATATACAGACTAG
>JAABUW010010105.1_pt1 | contig 10575 bp, 14 predicted proteins | sample 5560081 | NCBI WGS metagenome assembly JAABUW01 (sample SAMN10711882, study PRJNA513363) | rock metagenome | isolation source: Antarctica rocks | place: Antarctica: Victoria Land, Knobhead sud | reverse complement strand
GTTTGCGCAGATGCGAACTCTTCTGGAGCTGGCTGACACAATTTACGGCCGAGCCATTACAGTAGGCTGTGATCTCATTGACCCAATACTCCTCACTAGGACAGCGATGATGAGCTATTCTTCAAGCTTGCTGAAGATCGAGTGATTTATCTTCTGGGGCTGAACCTCCTTGGAAGTATTTGCTTTGATCGGCTGAAGCCTCTTAAAAGCGTCTGTGTCAAGCTTATCTTCTTTGAAGATTGGCTCCTGCTCAGGTCTGTGTGAAAAGCTTTGGCAAGTGCAAATTGATTGGCTCAGGACCCATGATATGGCGGAAGGAACGTTCCATTCCAGGCTTTTATTACCTTTTCCATCATTCACGCAATGTTCCCCTTTACAATACAGTTTCCTAGACTACCCTATTACCATTAACTATAAATCCTAATTAACATACTACACAAGATGGCGGGCGTTGACGTCTCCCATCCCACTTCAGCCTCACCAAAACTCGACCAGAAACTCGAAGGCATCCCTGAGGACATTGGGCAATTCGTTCTCAAGCGCTTCCATGCGACAGTCTTTGCCCAGGAACTTGTCAAGGAGAAGATCCACCCCGTTGCTCCACCCCGTACCTTCTTCACGCGCCTGTGGAACCACTTTGCCGGCCAAGTTCCAAAGGGCCAGATTGAAGAGGGTACATACGCCGGAACTCAGCTGGCTTTGACTGAGATGTATGATCGTATTGAGCATGCGTAAGGACCAGCTCCCTAATCCTCTGCCCTATCTTGAGGGTCAAATCCCCCAATATCGTCTCATATCTCAGGCTGATACGCTAACCACAGCTACGGAGCATGGTTCGATACGATCGGAATCGAGCCCACAATCCCGCAAGCCAATAGCCCAAAAGAAAAAGCTCTTCGGTATCAATGGACGACGAGGAACGGCTTCCCGCCCCATCTGGCCTCCATACCTAAAAAGAAGCAGGCGTCTGATTGGACCATATTCAATAAGATGGGTCTTGCTAGTACAGCGACCCTACTGCCCAAGATGGTGCCGAATAAGGAATTCCTTGGCTCTTTCTCGCAATTCCTTTACAAAAGGGGAAATGATTTGATACACGGCACTGAATATGAGGGACTGACCATTGCTGATATCGAGGAAGGCAATCGGGAGAACAGGAGATCAGGTACTGGTACGTTATTTTTTCAGACCGAGTTCCACTCCATGTTGACCTTATCTGGCCTTGAAGGGCATGTTGAGGTGATCATTACCCCCTAATCGTGCCTCATAATGAAGAGGCTTCCCTGAAGAGAAGATGCTGATCCAACTTCATCCAGACGTGATGAGGGGCGACGACATTGGTCTGAAATCGGACTGGTGGTCCGACGCCCGATTTGCACAACAACAATTCACTGGCGCCAACCCGACCACCATCACCCAGGCCTCTACTGAATGGATCCGAGCATTCAAAGACGCTGCCGCGAAGCAAGGTTATAGCTCCGCTAGCGACACCATTGCGGCTGCCGGCTCAAAGTCGCTCTTCGTGCAGGATTGCAGCTACTTCCGTGCAGCTGTTGGGGCCGGAGATGCCGATGTGCTTATCTCGAGGACTCCCGGTGCCGACGACAGATACGAATGTGCGTCGGTTACGCTTTTCGAGCTAAACCCGGACGGCAAGCTACACCCTCTTGCAATTGTCATTGACTGGAAAGGCAGTATGGAGAAGTCCGTCGTGATCTTCAACAAACGCTTGCAGCCCCATGACCCTTTTTACGCTGAGCCCACGGAGGCCGAGAAGAATGACTGGCCGTGGCGTTACGCAAAGACTTGCGCCCAGACTTCAGATTGGATACGCCATGAAATGGCAATTCATTTGGTGCATACGCATCTTGTTGAGGAAGTCATCATCGTTGCAGCCAATCGTTCGTTTCCGTCAGATCATCCTGTGTTTCGCTTGCTTGAGCCTCACTGGTTCAGGACCCTTTCACTTAATGCCGCTGCGCGTGATACTTTGGTCCCGGATATTATTATTGACCTGGTGGGCATCAGCAACACGCAAGCTATGAGTTTCATCAACTATGCGTTCACCACGTTTGATTTCTGTGGGAAGTATATTCCCAATGATCTGGTAAGCCATCTTCTGGAGTTCTTTACAATCCTAGGACATGTTTCCGGGGTTACTCGTTCGAACTGGACAACGTTCCCGAGTAATCCCACCAAATCCCTCACCCTACCCAATCGCTGTTGTTTGAGATGGCAATGCTGATTTTTGGATCTCGCAGCCAAACCGTGGTTTTCCACTTGAGGAGCTCGACAGTCCGAGATTCAAGAACTATGCCTACGCTAGGAACATGGTATTGATGTGGGCAGCCATCCGGGGCTTCGTGGCTTCAATGATCGACATTGACTATGCGCCTGAAGGAGTCGAGGTGGCGAACAAAGGTGCCCGCAAGTTCGTCAGCGAGGACCGTTGTATCCTCGCTTGGTGCTCTGAGATCCAGTCCTCGAACGGAGGCCGCCTATCTTCCTTTCCCACCATCAAAACAAGAGACCAACTCATCGACGCGATCACGATGTGCATACACATAGCTTCCCCGCAGCACACAGCCGTCAATTACCTCCAGAATTTCTATCAGAGCTTCGTCATCGCCAAACCGCCCGCTTTGTACACACCGCCGCCGACGGATATCGAAAGCCTTCAAGCTTTCACCGAAAGGGATCTCATCAAAGCTTTGCCCATTGGCCGCCAGCGGGATTGGCTGCTAGCTGCGCAGGTGCCTTGGTTGCTTAGCTTTCGCGTTGCGGATGAGTATAATTTGATCACGTATGCGGTCTCGATCTGGAGGGTTTATAGGAGGAAGAAGGGTGTGAATGAGGTACGAGTGGCGAAGTATGCGAGCGAAATTTATTCTGAGTTGAAGCGGTTGATTGGTGAGTTTGCTAGGCATCGTGGGGAGATGGATGAGGGGAGTATTCCGTATGTTGTTATGGATCCGGGATCCACTGCTGTTTCTATTCTTATATAGGTGGGGCTGGTGTTCCTAGGGGTCTGAATCTTCGTTACTGGATGTTCCCTGATTCATGTCATTTGTTAAGCCCCTTTGTCTGGATTGTGTCTGTGTCTCGGCTGCAACAAGTACTATCTGCCGAGGGCGCCTTTATCTGAGAGACTCTAGCCAAAGACTGGACCATAAGCGATACGGCTTCAAAAAACAGATGCTTACTTCCGGGAGTCTCAAGCCCAAGGAAGCGAACACTACGGGAGGGATCGACGTCGATCGGTAGCTTACACACCTGCTATAGCTCCTCTAAGCGCCAGTGAAGTAGACAGGGTGATAGGATACCACTTGGAGCGCTGGACAATCCTGGACATACTTTTTGGGACGGTCCAATTATATTTCAGCGTGATGAAACGGCTCGGGGAAGACAGGTTCGACTTCAGACGGAGAGTCTTGGGGCAGGAGGTATGCGACAAATCTTGGGTTTCGCGCAACCACAACGACTGGCCGCATAGATTTGCTACGCGGATGAAGGGGCTGTGCGCATCGCTATATATTCATGCTCTGCATGACTTTCCAAGCATTCGCTATCCCAAGTCAATACCGATTACGACGATGTCTTCCAAAGGCTGGGTTTGGCTTTCGCTATTTGCCTGCGGAGCGTCTTCGCTGGTGTTGAACTCAGGCATTCCACTCAACGCCAGTCCCTCTTTGAGCGCTGGATCACTCTCGCCATCAAGTACGGTACTCTCTGATATTACAGCATTAGGCCTGGATGATCCCTACTGCACCGAGGACCCCTACGGACACCCAGCTTTAGCTTCGTGCCGAAGGGCGGTGGATAAGATACCAGACGACACTGCGAGATTTCTCTTCTTCAGTAGACGGCCGCCAACCCCAATAACCTCAATGACTCTTCCGTATCGGTTTGTGAGCCGTAAGTCCGGGGTCGGAGTGGAGACAAGTGTCTAGCTTTACAGTTCAAGCGGGCTAATGGCTGCCTAGCTGATGGTCTCTGTGTCATTGAATTCGATTTTGCGTCGGAGCTGGTGAGCAATGACCTCGAATCATCACATAATATGAGAATTGCGGCCGGAGATCTTGTAACCAGCTGCGTGAGGAATCGCGGTACGGGCGGGACGGTCAAGGGGTTGGGTAAGAAAGTTTTCAAGCCAGCCGTTCAGTCTCGTGATTGTGGGACATACGGAGGGCTGACAGTTTTCGATTAGGCCAGGCGAAGAGGGTGCAAGTCCAGGTCCTGCAATATGAACCTCACGTCGAGTGCTTCGAGACGGAATATATCGCGGACTTTGAGTCGTGCAAGTCGTTGATGCAAAGCGTCCCTGCATCGGAAGAGACACGGATTTTTGGGAATAGAGGTCAAGTTGATGTAGAACTTCCTCAATACTTTATCGATCGTGAGAAAATCCCTTGATTTTGGTGATTCATTAATTGGTCTTCTGCTAAACTTGCTTTTAGCGGCCTCTAAATGCGCGGTCAAGACGTATATGATGCACAACGACCCAGCTAGATATTCGTGGTATAATGTCTGGTCGGCAGCGGCAGCTGTGATGTCAATGTGTGTTGCTCGGGGTAAGAACGGGAAGGCAATCATGGATGGTACGATAATAGAGCCGTTTTCTTTGTACGAATTTTCTGCTAATACGATGTGTAGCTGGAGGTACGGAGATGAGAGTACTCATAGTGAAGCCTGGAGCGCCACCATCTTTGATGGATAACAGCACTGTCATATTGCATCCAGCGTCGCTGACGCCTCACTCTACGATCTCAGATGTAGCAAATTATTAGGTCCATACATACCAAATATCGCCTCACACAGATGCCTAATTTATTGATGTTGCACCAATCTTTTTGCCGAAGTCACATGTTACAGGAGAAAGTACCTGACGAAGTCTAGTAGAAGTGCTTCGACAGAGCCCATCGCGCTGTCTTCACAGGCATGAGATTGACGCAATTGGTTACACAGATGTATTTGACAATGTCAAATTCCGAATCGACTTCACGGAAAATATCTTGTTCTGGGTATATGACTTAGACCAAACCCCCCTCGACCATCGTGAATGACTATCCCTTTTCTTGCCAGGGCTCTCGCTTCAGGGGTTGAGCTGAATCCTACCATCAGCTAAGAAAATGAGAGCCGGTTCTGGCGAGGAATGGTATATGTCAAGCTGCAGAGCAATTCCTAGAAGAAGAAGAATATGGTGGTGTCTTTCTAAATCAATTTAGTAGCAATGGCTCGTGCAAGACTCCATGCCGGCTCACCCTTGTAAAATTCAAGAGGGCAGTGTGGCGTCTAGTGCGATACCAGTGGCCTCATTCTGTAGGCTAACCCCCAAAGAGGCATTGCGTGTATGGATAACCGTTCGTTGCGATATTGATGCTTGCTCAATCTGGAGCGCTGTAATCAGACACAGGTGATTGTGGATGATAGGTTTGCAGTGCCTTGATCGTGGCCTTGAAATTCTTCTCAAAGCAAGTTGGGTCCAGAAAGCCAGCATCGCCAGCACTGCCAATGCTGATAGGCGAATACGGCGCGGCTTGACAGGCAGCGCCTCTCGTTTCGTGCCAGCCGAAGGTCCAGTTGTCTGCGACGGCGGAATTGCTCGATGTGGATGCACATGCTGCTTCGATGGCAGGCTTCCAGCCTGATAGATATCAATCTGCGTCGATGAATTCCTGGTTGGCGCCGGTACAGTTGTTGTCTGTGTACACAAAATTGAATCGTTGTCGTAGAAATGGAGTTGCTCCTGGTGAGTCGGCAATTTGGATATCGTTCTGCAAACTCGGGATCAACTCCAACCAGGACGGTAATATACTGGTGCTCGTGATTAATTCCAAATCCCCTGTCAAGGTACACATGAAGGTGGATTTGGATCATCCAACGGCGGTGGAAGACAGGCGGGCTAGATACGATCTGCGAACTCAAAAAACGAGCATGCTGGGCATCTTCCGGCCCTCTGCTCGGCTTTCAAATCAGCTAATTCGACTCATTCGTTCTATTATCTGGAGGTTTGGAATTCCTCTAACTTCCAAGATACGGGCTAGGTAAGAGAGAGCGGCGGTATCTGTTTCATGCAGGCTCGGCCATGGCAATGATTCCGATAGCTATCAATGCAGCTTTGTCACACTAACAAAACCTGTTAAGGTAACCTTGCGCAGTACATGTGGACAACCATGTGACTGGCGTTCGGAAAAGACTCCGGTCCTTTGGTATTCGACCCCCCGTAATCTCTATGAGAGACTTAGGACCTCTGTTTCTTGCGTCGGCAATAGGGAGTCTTATAGTGGTGAGCCAAATACCGTGCACTACGGGAATTGTGTACACGTTCTCAAATGGCTCAAAAGTTATGTGGTGTCCAGACTATGGCATTTCATGAATGATCGTCAACGGCGCATGCTGTTTATGCAGACATGATTCTATAAGTCTTTGGCAACTGGAAAGCCTGATTGGGAGGCGGGGATTAAGTCGAAAGAATGCTCCCAGTGCTAATTGATGATGGTGAATCACACACCCTCCTGAGACCTCAGAATCAACGCCGAAGCTTTCTGTCTTTCTGACGGACTAAAATTCGGCCGTTGAAACCCGTAAAGCATTATTTCACTTGGTCGTCTTCCCGTACAAGCCTCCTCTTTGCCTGCGTAACTCTAGTGCTCTCTTATATGGCGGCGCGGTGGGTGGTTGGACTGGATCAAGACTTATCCTATCCTTAGGCAGATGGTAAGTAGCATCAGCATCCCAAGCTGACAAATCTCCACAAGCCACGAATGGTGCAATCCATCGATTGTCCTGTTCCTCATCAGATTCAAACTCCAGGACCGTGACGCCGTCCTCTCCTACAGTCCGTCTCTGACCGTCGACATACCCTTCTTTGCTTTTCATTTTCTTCTCCGGCACAGGAACTCTCGCACCCAAGCCAACTGGATGGGCCGGATCTATTTTGTAGCCTTTGGGCAATGCAAAGTCTTCGCAGACCACGAAAGCTTCCAAGCTGCTCGCTCGAGAGCTTCTTGGTTTGGCACAATGGACGGATGTGAAGAAGCATCTTAGCTGAGCATAGATCAAATCGACATCCCGACCTCTGAAGACCTTAGCCACGAACTTTCCTCCCGGCTTCAGTATCTTCAATGCCAGGTTCAGTGCAGAGTAAAGTAATTGCGATTGTATGTAAATATCCAAGTCATGTAAGCCTGTGACGTCTGGCGCGCCGTCACTGATGATCAAGTCAACTGGATTACTGCCCGATTCTCCTGCTCCCTCGTCTGGCTTGTACGTCTCTGGGTCCAAGGCTTGTAGAATCCTCGGTATTGTTGACGGATGCGTGATGTCTCCCTTCAATGTAGTGATACCCTCTAGAGATGCCATAGGCTGCAAGTCGACAGCCACGATCTTGACGCCCTTCCGTGGCTTCAGTTCAACTTCTATATGTTGCTCCCCTTCCCTGGCCACTTCGCCCAGAACGACGCTCCTCTCTCGTTTCTGCTTCTCTTCCCATGCTCGCCTTCCAAAGCTCTCACCTTTGATGAGGACCCTTGAGAGCACCTGGCTCCAGCTTCCTGGGGCGGCACACAAGTCGACTACACGCGTAACACCATTGAAGAGGTCAAATTGTTCGTCGAGTTGGATCAGCTTGAACGCGGAACGAGCACGCCATCCCTGTTCTTTAGCGAGACGATAGTATGCATCACGCTTATCTTTAGAAGATTTTCCCATGCTTGCTGCATGGGAACGCTCGATGGTGAGGCCTTTGTGCAAGGACTGCGGTACCAATAGACCCTGAAAGGGATGCCGGGGTATTCGGACCAATTGTCTGAATAGCCCCTATTAGCAATGATATACTTAGGTACGGTAGGTAAGCGGTACGCATGCGGTATGCATGCGGCCCTTACACTTTGTGTGGTCTCGGTCGTCAGGCTCTCCTACTACCATAGTACTGTGTCAGATTGGCTTGGCGATACAAGACGACAACGATCTGCCCCGCCGCTTTAGCGCGCGAGCTGGGTGAGCAAGGGTGATGCCTCACCCGGACGACGTGCTCCACCTCCCTCGCTCACCCTCCCGCTCAGCTTACACCCCTGCATAGGAACGAAGAGATGGCTGCGCCCGCGCTCGCAATCCAGGAGGTCCCACAGATGGCCGCTGCGGTGACACATAAGAAGGAGCGGCCCCCCAGCTCGGAGACTGCTCCTAAGTCCTAATCTTCTCGTTGAAAGACCAAGAGGTCTCGAAACCTTCTACTTACCACCAGCCGCTGAACCCTTTTCGTCTCTCGACGACAACGACCACGCAATCCATTCCACATGGGAGCCCCGCCTGGGGTTCTACGCACCATCACAACAACACCAGGATTAATTTCAAAGTCAACCCCAACAACCCCTCATCCGATCCCACAATCCCTTCGGCGAGAGTGCCGATAACGCCTCCATCGCTCCATCGGTCGCTACATCGCATTTGTCAGCCTGCGACACACCCAGAACCAACCCTCGTCACGGCGCCCACCGCAATGAGGGAGAGTATCTGGCTGCTCTGAGAGCGTAGGCGGAGGAGAAGCAGTACATGCAGCTTGATAAGAAGGAGGGGCTGCTGGAGTTCTATGGGAAAGACGGGTTGGAGGAGCGAGCGCAGAGGATGAGGCAGCAGCGCAAGGATGAGAAGGAGATCAAGCTGAGGAGGAAGATGGAGGGGGGACGGTGCCCGCGCCGGAATGTGGGCAGGGAGCTGCTGCTGGGGGAAAGAGGAGGGATAACGTGGTTCAGTCTTTTGGAAGGCAGAGCACTGCTGTGTGAATTTGTGGGGTGATGATGTTGATCGTGCAATTGTTACGCAGTGTGAGAGAAGTCAGGATCGGGAGAGTTATCGCCGGTACTATTGAGGTTTTCCGACTGTTATGACTTTTATCGGGCTGTGCTTCATCATACACATCGCGTGCTGGACTGTTCGACCTTAGTGCTCCATCCACCCAGTTTTGCGGGTGTACGCCAAAGCGGATAGGCATGAAGTTAAGTGGTGCAGTAGAGGTCACTAGAGCTGCTAGCCAGACTGTACAGCTAGTGCTTGGCTCCCGGTCACTTTGATAATTTCCGAGTCTGAAAAGGTTGCTGGTGTCTTGATTTGTTTCACAGACAAATGCCTTGCAAACATTCTCATCATCGGATCATCACAAGAGGTTGGGTCAGAAGTAAGAGCTGGGAGCCTAGGCTATGCCGGTATCTCTCCATATTCCATCGTCGCCTCTGCGTATGATTTGATGCGATGTACGTGCCTTCCTATCCTGAGCAAACATGAAATTTTGGTCGTTTCCGAGCTTTCTTAGCCATAGGTGCGGCTCAATGATTTTGTAAATTTCCCTGGCTGCAGCCGCGTCTATCTGCAATGGTTGCTCGCGCAGTTGCTTGCGCGCAGTCTGCGTTGGTAGAGTGTCGTATGTTTTCTTCTGTTTCCCGACGGCACTGATCATGGCGAGAATACCCAAGAACCCTGAAGAAACCTTTCGGAAATTTTCCGTTCGCCATCGATAGTAGAGGATGCTGATTTGTATACGCTGATGTCCACCAAGCCTGTCCATAAATGGCTCATCCACTGTCAGTTGGACCAAGCTACCGTCACGGGGCGATGTACTCTGGAGCACAGGCCCTAATCGTGCTCCGAATGTCGCCCAAGCTGGAGAGGTATCCGCTCGATTCAGAAACTCATGAACGAGTGCCTTCCAAGAATCCTCGTCCGGGGGCAAAAGCTCGAAAAAAGTCCGTTTTCTGATCAATGTATTCACTGACTGTTCTGAGGACTGGTTACTAAACGAGGAGTGAATTGTTAGTTTTACAGAGCAGATTAAACGGGCAATCACTCTCACAGTAGCTGTTTCTCTGTCCGTCTTATCCTCTCATCAAGCCATTGAGCTGTGAGCGAGCATTGCTCGGGTTCGGTGTCGAAGAGGAGCTTCCATAGCTTCTTAACGTAATCCCAAATGGGCCCGAGCACCTCCCCGATCTTCTTAGTGATTGCTTGAACTTTTGATTTGATCGTCTGTACAGCAGCAGAGACTCCATCCTTGAGTTTATCAGCGAAGAAATCGAGACCTTTGAGAATGGAGTCAATGAGGGATTTGACAGGACTGAGCAGGCGACTGAGGAATCCTGGGAGGATACCGTCAAGGAGTCGAAAAAGTCTGTCCGATGCCTCATGCAAAAACCGGTTGACTGCATCGATCGCAGCTTGCAAAGCTTTTTCGATTTGCTGGAAGACGACCTCTACGGCCCCGTTGATCGCGTCGGTGATATCTATCCCCTCATCAGCAGCACTTGAGGATGCCTCCGTTATCTCGTCAATGATCTCTTGTAGCTTCCCATCAAAGCTGGGAATCGTTGCTTCAAGATCACGTTTCATCTCATCGGTCGTATTTCGGACCTTAGCAGTCACGTTATCGACTATTTGCTCGGTTTCATGGAGGGCTCTGTCCAATTCCCGTTTGGCTTCCTCGGCGAGTCTTCTCGTGGTCTCGAGTGCTGCTTTCGCAGCGTTGGTCAGTGCGTCTGTCACATTGTTAAACCAGTCGGTCAAGCCCATTTCTTCCCGTTATGC
>JAABUW010010103.1_pt1 | contig 10577 bp, 13 predicted proteins | sample 5560081 | NCBI WGS metagenome assembly JAABUW01 (sample SAMN10711882, study PRJNA513363) | rock metagenome | isolation source: Antarctica rocks | place: Antarctica: Victoria Land, Knobhead sud | reverse complement strand
AGATAGGAAGGAGCAGTCTCCAAATGATGCATGACCAAATGGTCAACTCTGTGTGCTGCAGCTTTGACTTAAGGGGAGAATGTTGACCCATGCATTCAATTCCAGGCTGCTGCCTCTGAAGCCTCTTGACACGCCAGCTGCAAAGACTCTTCTTTCAGCAAGCATGCTATGAGCCTTGTGAGGCGGGAGCCTGTAGGTATGCCACAAACTGCTTTCAGCATTTTCTGTTCTGTCCCTACCTTTTCTGTTCTTACTTGGGCAGGAACATGCGTACACACACAGTCAGTCGGGCAGGAATGGAACAGCCATTGGGGCCAGCTCAACGGCTGTTTAATCCCTGACTGACTGACTGTGTGTATACACATGTTCCTGCCTGAGTAAGGACAAAAAAGATGGGGACAGAACAGAAAATGATGAAAGCAGTTTGTGGCATACTTACAGGATCCCGCCTCACAAGGCTCCTGGCATGCTTGCTGACAGAACAGTCTTTGCAATGAGCATCCATTTATACTGAATACATACATGAGTGCCTATACTACTTCAGCACAGATACCTGGAGGATGGTGTGGCTTCTGCTGCTGTGCTGATTCATCTCTGTGTGCCTGACTGCCCTGCTCAGATTGCCCTTGCGCACCTGTGCAGACACGCAATTGCATCACACATGGCAAGCCAGGATGAATTGGACACAAATGAGAGCTATAAAGGCGCTGTAGGCTGCCATGCAGCATCAATGCAACACACTGACAGGCACCATTGTAGAAAGTACACTCTATCAAGATGAAGTTGCCCTGTAACAGCCTGCCCTACTTACATGATACACACCAACAGAGAGACCAATGGTCAAAACCAAGCCCATGGACATTGTACAGCATTCAGGACGGCCTCACAGCCTTGATTGCATTTCCCGCCACATCACACGCCAATGTGAAGGTGGGTCTACCAACGCAAGGGCTGCACCAATGCCAGGGCAGAACCAATGCAAGGGCTGTACCAATGCAAAGGCTGAACCAATACAGCAGCTGTACCAATGCAAGGGCCTTACCAATGCGAGAGCTGCCTGAACGGTGTCCACTCTAACCAGGAGGGCTCCTGGCACACACGTCTGTCCGTGCCGTTCCTTCACCTCCAGTCCTGCCTTTCGCTTACGCATATCCTGCATCATGAACAGCCTGATGTCTATCAGTAAAGCTTGATGCTGCATGTGTGTGACATTCAGACTTGACATGACCAGCTCCAGAAAGTTGCTGCAATTTGTGATAGAAAGATAAGTTTACGCTTTTCAGCAATCATAACAGGAGTCTCCTAAGGTGGCAGCCCGGAGCCAGGATGCAAGCAATTGTATGACAGCATGCAAGGGGTATGAGGGGGTACCTGGGGGTCCAGGCGAGCATTGGGCTTGAATGGCTGAAGCAAGTCATGCAGGCGCTCATTGTAGATCTCAACATAGCTCATGCAGATCCTGCAGTGTTGTCTGTCATCCTCGCCTCCAAGTTGCACAGTCTTGGCAAACAGGTCTCTCAGGGCACGTGGTATGAGACCAGCATTGTCAACATCAGCATCTGCATGGCCACCCTGTCATTTGATCTTGACTCATGCCAGCAAGTCAGAGTTAGGTAGAGTACATCTGTGGAAGAACACTGTGTACATCAGCGACTGTACAGTCAAATTGAACGCGACTTGGTCTCTGGAGGCATGTGGATGATGTGTCAGAGCAACTGATGGATATAACAAAAACTGACATTCACAGAATCCTGTGAAGCATTTGCCAGTATTCTCAGCACTGAATCAGCGCAAACATGCCAAACGCACTTGATGCAAGCCAACTCCAGGTTGAACAATTGCATGATGGCAACGATTATGAATGATGAACTGTGACGCAAGGCCGGAAAGCAAATAGGAAGCTTGTCTGACTTCGTTGAAGCTGCCAAGCATTGTGAAGGTCTTTCCGCTTCCTGTAGCCCCACTGCAACGGACAAACCCGTTTGTCACTTGCTAAAAGGTGCAAGCGAAGATAGCTATGAGCTTGATGCAAATGGAGTGCAATATCAAGGTCGAGCCACAGCAGTACTGTTGCAGGCTCAAGAGAATAAGCAGGCATGTCTTTTTACACATGTTGAGCACTAGCATGCTGTGACAAGGGACTCACTAGGCCAAAATCGACCCATTGTACCCCTCCAAAACGCAGTCCACGCAGCCTGTGTCACAAGCTCAAGTCTGGGGCAAGCAAAACCCCGTCGACGTCAAAGCAGCTTTGAAGATCGGCAAGTCGAGGCCGGCAGCAAGAGTAAGTCACAGGTGACGCCTCATAGACTGCACATCACTCAGGTGACCGACCTTGCGCCGAAGCGAACACTTGGTCCTGTGTTGCTTCCTGTCCGAGCACCTCATCAAAATCAGACTCCAGCACGGTGTGATCCTTGCTTACTCTGATTCTTTGGTCCTGAATTATGCACACGGTCAGACTGTAGAGTCGAGAAGCTCCAGCAATCCAAGGTGGAAGACTCCTGACTGTTCACCTCATACACGGACACTGCCTCAGCAGTGCTTTGGGCAAACTCCCTTGGCAAGAGCGGTCGCACCCGCACAAACGCATGTATATGAGAGACCATAGTGGCGCAGCCACACCTCAACTGATCAATCAGATCCCAGGCACAACAGGTAAGGTAAAAGAACCGCCAAAATGTAACGCCTGTACGGAAGCCGTAACACGCGTTAGCAGTTTTCTCACTACTACAAAGCTGTTCATTGGTAACATTGAGACATCATCAAACAGTCCCAAGCAAATTTCTGCACAGCAAGGCATTTCACGCGTGACTGCTTTGCGGAACACATTGAGGCGACAGTTGCAAGACAGCAAACGTGATTATCTTAGCACTGCTGCAGGAGCTGGAGACAGGAGAGACTCACAATGATGCGCACAGTTTCTACCACTGCCTGACCTGGAGATCTCCAACGCTTGCACACAAACAGGTGCAGTACACGCAACGTACGAACTGCTGCAGAAGTTATACTTGATGTTATGTCAAGATCATGCAAAAATGGCAGACACACTTGTCTTGAATTGCCCCTGATAAGGGCACATTGCCTGTTTGGCAGGAAATAAATGAGCTACTTTCATGTAGGCAAACAGCAATCAACCTCATTCGTTATTACGCATGCAAGCTAAGAAATCAAAGCTACCTACAAAGCATGACTCTGTGCAAGACCCACACCACACATGGCGTAGCAAACCTGAGAGACTACTCACTCATATACAACACTCCTCTTGTCCACATCAATCACACCAACTCCCTTGCTACACTGCAATAGCACTCTTGACAATTATGTGAGCATTGGAAACCTTGCGGCCATTTGCCAATTTATGCCCATCTACAGATTTATGCCCATTTGCAAGCTTGTGCCCATTTACAAGTCCCTCAGGGAGCGCAAACTGTGACTCGAAGATCTTGCTGTTGCACGCCGCAATCCACAGTTCCAGGTCTTGAGCAGAACCAGCTGATACGTCCAACGCTGTATGACTGGGCACAAAAAAGATGTCTCCTTTGCTGACCCTCGTCTGCTCTTCCAGCGCAGAAGCCTTCAAAGCTGATGTTGCTGTCACATTGCCTCTGCCTCTCATGACCAACACAACAGTTGGTCCTTGATTGGCGGGGATGATGGTGTCTGCTGACTCAGGGAGGGACACCTTGTATACTTCAAACTCGTCAAAGGGGGGGCTGTAAACTGTGGTGTACTCCTGAACAAGGTCGCCTTGAAGCATGACAGGCGGCCCTTGGTTGTAGGTCAACGACTCACACAAGATTGTGGTGTCCCTCAGCTTTGGTGTCAAGCCTGCTCGGATGACATTGTCTGAGGTCGCCATACATTCTACCAGCTGTCCTGATACATATGCATGGGGCTCATTTGCTGGCAGATAGATTGCCTGCCCTGGTTTGAGCAGAATCAGGTTGAGGAAGAAGACTGATAGGACGCCAACGTCATGTGGGTACTGTTGATGCAAACGCATGATCAACCTCTCCTTGTCTGTCAGCTTCTGCTGCTGCTGTAATCGATCATCCAGAAGCTCAACCTGCTCAGCGACTGACTTTGGGTCTGCTGTCATGAGCGCTGTGAAAGCAGCCTTTAAAGCTGCTTGTGCAGCGCCGCTGTTGCTGGTGCTGCTGTGAACAGCCTGTGATTGCTGTTTGCCAACAACAGCTGCCAGTTCTGGTATGGACCGCAAGGCATGTGAGAGCTCCTGAATGCTGACAAAGCCACAGAGAGCTTCAAAATCTGTGATGGCAAGTGCCATTTCAGGCTTGTGATTGCTATCTTTGTAGATCTGCAAGACACGAGCACTCGTGTCAGCACACCAACATTTGTTGAAACAAAGCTCTGTGCAGGAGTGCATCCTGCATGGCAGATGGCATTTTTGGCCTGACAGGCACATGCAAGGGCAGATAGCGAGAAAGTTGTGGTACCTCTGGATGCTGTGCATGAAGCCTTTCAGCCAGCTCCTTGTCAGGATGAGATTGGATGGACAACGCTGTTTCTACAGACAGCACCTGCAGGACAACAAACACTGTAATAAGCACAGCACGTCCAGCAGCAGACACGCCATTGTCAAGAAGATGGCACAACCGCGTTGAATGGAGCGCAATCCATGCAGGCACCTTGAAAAGGAATGGCAGTTTCAGTCCAAATCTCTTCAGGACTGTTGGACCAAGTGCTTGGGAGTGCTGCTCCAGCCAATCCTGCAAGCTAGTGGTGGGATCTGCGGCCAGCATGGATGGACCGCTAGGATGCGTGCCCATCCTGCAAGTGGTCAAGACGATGCTGACTGCTGACCAAAGCGGAGTTTGCTTGTTGTTAAAACGAATTTCAGGCAGCAACGATCACTCACCATAGCTCGGCATATGGCTTTTCGTGGTCAACTGCTGAGCCTGCGGCTGCAGTAAGTGCAGCTACCTGCAGATGGCCTCGTCAAAGTCACTGGATGAGTGATGCTAGGCGTTTACCGCAACCTCTTGGCTGCTCCTTACCTCACTGTTTGAGCGTGCCAAACGGCCCCAAGCATAGTTCTGGGACGGGCATTTGAGTCTCAACATCGTTCGCGAATAGCACGCATTCAATCGGCCAGCAGATGTGATGACCAGTTACGCGGAGAAAACAAACACGCGTTGTTGATGCTCTGACGAGGGGACGCTTCCAACGAAACCAAATTCGTGCACAGCTTTTCGACAGCTGGCAGCTTCATTTGGCAGCTGAGTAATAAATAAAATCTGTCATTTCCCGTGATCTGAAATGCAAACTTGAGAGCAGCTGTGATATTGACGATGTTCTGACAGTCAGAACACACTTACGGGTCGAGGGCTATCGACTTTGCTACTTCAGCAGCCGTGCAAGCATGCTTGCAAGCACAACACAACATTTGTATGCAGCTGCGCCACAAAACGGCCTGATGCCCTCACAGAGTACGCAGCACTGATCAGCAGTTGTGACATCCGGCCGAAAGCAACCCGAGTAGCATGCATGCTAGGGCAATGCATGCAAGCATGCAAAGACACACTCTAGATTTATAAGCCTGACTGACAGAACTGCCTTGTAACAAGCCATGTATATTCCAGAGCTCGATGCTCTTATCTTTCTAGCCACAGAATTTCTCGAAGGAGATGCAGACCAGCCTACTCTTGAATCTGGCATCAGAGCACTGCATGAGGCTGCAGGTTAGCTGAGCAAGTCCGTTTCTAAAGCACCCTTGCCAGCAGTCAAACCAGCCTTGAGCAGCTATGACTTGCTTATAGGCACCACTTATACGCCCAGCCAAACGCCAAGAAGGAGCAAAGTCTCTGACAGGCTTGCAAGGAGGGGATGCATCGATCTTCTTGAGCAGCTGGGAGTACCGCTACAGGTCCAAACCACGCTGCTGTCCTTGCTCACAATTGCTGCACAGCACTTAATGGGTATCTGCTGCTCCAGCACAGATTTCGTCAAGCGCGTTTTCATGCTGCACACTCCTGCAGATGTCTCCACACTGCTGTTCAAACCCCAAAAAGTGGTTTGTAGGATGATATCCTGCCAGTGATTTGGGAAGCGCTGGGCGGTGCTGAAGATGTTGCGGTCATCACAGTTGGGCTTCTCCTTGCACTGGTGTGTCAGGCAGAGTTTGATGCCAAAGCAGCTTTCATATTCTGGCTGCTAGACAAGTGAGCCCTGTTCCGATTGCATGTGGAGTTTATTGCTTGACATCAACTTTATGACACTTTATGATTGGCGGGACAATGCACAAGCAGCATCCTGACAAGGATGCATGTCCTTGGGCTGAGCAACAGATCAGTCGTCACAAACGCATTCAGGGCTCATCTCAAATGTGCTTCAGCATTGCGAGGAAGGGGAGGGGGGCCACACTGCCAACTTCCTTACCTGTCCATGCCCTGCATTTGTCAAGGAATGCACTTATCAACTTCACTCACTTTGCACTGAGTCTCCTCGGCAGTCCATGCTGATGTCCTGCGTTCACAAGCAGCACGTGCATGCCTCATGACAATGCTGTCCTGAGGGCCACTTTGCATATGCCACAGATCTGCCCTTTCACTTTGCATATGCCACAGATCTGCCCTTTCACTTTTCATATGCCACAGATCTGCCCTTTCACTTTGCATATGCCACAGATCTGCCCTTTCACTTTGCATATGCCACAGATCTGCCCTTTCAAATTCAATGACATGCGCAGGGATGGGGACCACAGGCTGACAAAGGGAGATGTCCTGGGGGCAGTTGGCCCTCTCATGCACACAGCTCAAGCCGGCATTGTCTTCATGGGCAGCCAACAGTCTGACCCCAGAAATGCAGCGTCCATATGGGAGGACTTCAGAGACAGCATGAGGGAGCTTGCCACAGACCAGGTGGCAGCTGCCATTGCTACTGGAGCCTTTGCTGAAGTGGATGCTGCCCACACTGGCAAAATCCAAGGTGGGCCACCCTTCTTTCTGTTGCACCAATGCTTTGCTCAGAAGGAAACTATTGTTCTGCGGAAGTATCCTGCTGAAACAAGTCTGACATATCACAGCAACACTGGAGGTGCAAGTGTGTGCTGTTTGGCTAGGGCATGATCAATCTGAAGCCCACAAACCACACGGATGGTAGCTTGCATCCTGCAGCAGTGTGATACTTCCTGACCTAGCTACCAGGCAGCTGTTGCAGCTGCTTTGCCATGCATGCAGCCTGCATCACCAGTCAAGATTCATTGGCCAGTCAAGCAGACTGTGCACAAAGCATGCATCTGGTGCTCTGTCTTTACAGCTCCAGTCTCTAACAGTTTGGTGCAGAGGCACAGTTTCGGGTGATGATAGAGTGTGTGGCAACAGACGTGGCCACCATGATGGTGAATGTGACAGAGATGCAAGGCCAGGTTGAGAGGGTGTCAGGTTCCAGACTGGACAGCAGCAACAGTCCTGCAACAGGCGTTAAGACTGCTTTACACAAGCTGGTTACCAAATATGCTGGAGGGGAGGTTGCTGAAAGGCTCCTGGGTGCTCCTGCTAAGCAGCGTAGGTGTGCTCCTTGCAATTGTCTTTTGATCTTGCCTGCTTTGTGCCTTTCAAGCTTGTGACCTCCCTTTGTGGCCTGATCTGGCACCCTTGTGACTGTACAAGTTCCTTTGTACAGCCTGATTTGCCTGACGTAGCCTAAGACCATGGCCTTTCTTCATACATTTGCTATCACCCCTGTACTGTGCCTATGATCATCATGAGCATGAAGCCCTTGCTGCAAGTACACGCTGTTGAACAACAGCATGTCAAACGAGAGTAGGGGATGAACAGTAGTAGTAGCTGTATTGCATAGCTCCACTGCAAATGCACTCTGTGTATATCAGCCAAATTGCTAAGTTTTGTGTCCTGCTTGCTATTTGTGGCACACAAAGATTTAGAGTATGTCACTTTGGCAGAGCAGTCGAGAAAAGAAATTACTGCTGATGCCCTGAGTGACTGAAATGCAGGAAGTCTGGTGTGTCAGGCAACCGCCCTCCCAGGTATGGTAGCAGCGCCACCCCCCAGCAGACCTCTAGGTTCAGCCCCCTCAGATCCAGGGCTGGTTCGGTAAAGGCCCCTGACCAGCCATCAGCCCCTAGCAGCAGGCAGAACTCAGGACAGTTGCAGAGACCACGCTCAGGGCTCAGTCCTGCACGCTCACAGTCTCAGTGGCAGAGCAGTCCTGTGCTCGGCTCTCAAAGCTCCCAGCCTGGGCAGCACAGCACCTCAGGACTCAGTCCTCAGAGCTCACAGCCTGGAAGCAACTCACTGCTCACTCCTCAGAGCTCGCAGCCTCAGTGGCAGAGCAACTTGGCGTACAGCCCTCACAACTCAATGACGCAGCAGCAAAGCACAGCCTCTTTCTTGCCACAGAGTACTGTCACTTTACAGGCAAGCGGCGTCAGTGGACAACAAGTCACTTTACAAGGTGTCAGATTGACATCCACGCCCAGGTTTCCTGTCAACTCTGCTTCACCTGACTCAGCTCCGGAGAGCAGTGTGCAACAGCCTGGGCTTGAGTCCCAGGGTCCATCTGCAATTGTGTTCTCATCTGAGCCCAGTTTGCAAGTGCAGCTGCCCTCAGAGGCTCAAGCCTCAGGATCAGGTGTCATGCAAGTTGCAGGCCAGGGCATGCTGACACAGCCCCAGGGCTTGTTGCAGCAGCCCGATGCATCAGAATCCGACTCTGGGCAGCAGGCTTTACCACCTCTGGGCTCTGGTCAGGGCCTTTCAGCTCAGGATCAGGGCTCTTTCAATCAGCCCTTAGGACAGCAGGCTTCCACAGCCTCTGCACAAGCAGAGGTGTCCACCAGCACGCCGCTGAGCAGGCCCAAGGGCCACGGGCAACAGCCCCGTACAGCCAGTGGCATGCAGCGGCAGGGCTGGTTTCAGGATGATGATGATTCAGAGGACCCAAATCTGCATAACCCCAGGTACTTGTGCCAGTGCTTCAGTCTGGCAGGCTGCAACAACACCTTGCTGTGCAGACCATGCTAGTCAAGCAACTTATCATGCTGCTCCTTCCATATCTGTTTGTGCCTGCACCTGCACCTTGGGGCATTTCTGATGTGTGCTGCACTCTCATCGAGCTCTGAGATGAGTTTCAACTGCTTTCTTGCAGCAGCGCAAGGGCAAGGGTTCCATCGCAAAGAGCATGCTGTTTCTACATTGCATAAGCTGAAGCAATGCAATGATGGCATGGCATCACACTGCATGTCCTGCACAGAAGACAATGTCAAGTGCACACATGATTGCTGTTTGTACCTCTGCAGAGACCCTGACTTTGAAAGGAGGAACTCGGGGGCTCTGGCTTCCCCTTCCTCCCCTGCTTCGCCTGGGCCCTTTGACCTGGCTCGCATCAGTGGGCAGGTCAATGCTCAGCTGCAGGCTCAAGAAGAGGAGCGGGACCGGCTGAGGCAGGAGCGCATGCAGCGAGCAGACAGGGCTGCTGCTGCTGCTAGCGCTGCAGTCAAGGTCAGCCCTACTGCCCACTTGTACTGTCCTGGGGACGTTGAAAAGCATCTGCTTTTGCACCTGAAAGGCATCTGCTTGCACCTGAAGGGCAGCTGCTTGCATCTGCAAGGCAGCATGTCAAAACCGTCTCTGGCCCCAGGCAAAGTTGAGTGGCATGATGTTCAACGTTTGGCCAGCAGCCTCCTCTAGGCTTCAGATCAGTATGCCTACCGTATCAAAAGCCCACAGAAGAGCCCCAACAGATTCTTCAAGCATGCTCTCACCCAACCCCAGTCTCCTTGCCCCCAACCCGTACCCCACCCTTGACCCCTCCCTAATCGCAGCCTTGACCCAGTGCCAGCTCGACTATGTTACACATAATAATTATATAATAATTTACAGGCGTTCCAGCTAAACGTTTTTGCCAGGTACCTACTAGGTGTGCCTAAACCCTAGTCCTGTGAGCCAACATGCACTATCATGAGACACTAGTTGCACCCAAGGGGTGTGCGCTGACAGGGCGAGTGCCATAGGCGGAAAATCTCTGCCCACCACCCGACACGGAAGCCCAAACAGTCAGCATGTTACCACCAAGGCTTGAACCCATGACCTGCCGCGTCACATCCTGACACATAGCAGCTTATACCAAAGGCTGGGTGGACCTCTGGGGGGTTACACATAATGTAGAGTACAGAAAGGGTGAAATTGAAAATGATCCCTGACACTGTTCAATCATCAAATGTGATTTAATGGCTAGAGTGAGTCTTAGCCAACATGCAGACACAAGACAAGGTCACCTCTTCAAACCAGGCAGCAAAGCTGCTGCTCTCTGACTCCAGTGACGAGCAGTCACATGCAATACGCCAGTTTGCATGAGCTGCAGCCATGGTGCAAGTGCAGGCAGACTTCAAGGCCAAGGAGGATGCAGAGAGTGCCAGCAAGATAGACCCCAAGCACGCCCTCATCACCCTGGCGGCGGGCCTGGCAGTGCGCTACTACCTCATGGACATCATCAAGGTCATGGTCATCCTGGCCATCCTCCTGGGAGATGCCTCGTTTGTTGTTGCCCTCTACACCAGGTAAGCTCATGTCTCCTTTGTAGATGCCCTCTTC
>JAABUW010010102.1_pt1 | contig 10577 bp, 11 predicted proteins | sample 5560081 | NCBI WGS metagenome assembly JAABUW01 (sample SAMN10711882, study PRJNA513363) | rock metagenome | isolation source: Antarctica rocks | place: Antarctica: Victoria Land, Knobhead sud | reverse complement strand
TCGTGTTCGGCGCCGTCGTCGGCCACCTCGTCGTCTCGATCGGTCACACGAAGACCGGCCGCGGCGCGGGTGCGATCGCGTCCGCGAGCGCGAACTGATGGCCAAGGCGGCCCGCGGGCTTTGATTGATGCTGTGGAACGGCCCCTCACGACAGCATCAGAGTGCTAACGTGGTCGTTTCTTGCAACGCCACAGTAAGGAGCCGTTCCATGAAGGAGATTACCACGATCGGGCTGGATCTGGCCAAGCAGATTTTCCAGGTCCATGCCGCTGACATCGCCGGAGAGGTCCCGTTTCAGGTTGGTCGACAGCTTGAAGGAGCAGCTCTGTCGGCAGACCGATGCGGGCACCACGCGTGTCGGAGTTCATCCCGCAGCCCGCTCCGCCGACAGGCCGCGCTCGCGATAGATCCCGATCGTCGTTCCGAAGGGGATGATCCCCACGTGTTCCGCCCATCGCTCCCATGCCTCGGTCAGCTCGGCGGCAAGGTCAGGCCTTTCGGCTGCCAGGTCGCGGCTCTCGGCTCGGTCCGAGGCGATGTCGTAGAGCTCCCAAGGTCTGTCGTACTCTCGGACGAGCTTCCAGTCGCCGACCCGGATCGCGGCGTTGCCGGTGTGTTCCCAGTAGAGGGGGGCTAAGGTGAAAGCCTCGCCACGCATGACCGGGAGCATGCTCTGCCCCTCGAGGGGATGGGCCTGTTCGCGCGACCGGGGAGGATAAGCGGCGCCGGTCGCCGCCAGCACGGTTGGCACGACGTCGACGAGTTGGAACGGCGCATGGATGATCGCCCCGGTCGACACGCCGCCCGCCGGCCAATGAACGATCAGCGGGGTCGATATCCCTCCCTCGTGAACCCAGCGCTTGTAGAAGCGGAAGGGCGTGTTTGACAGGTTGGCCCAGGCGCGGCCGTAGCTCGCGTAGGTGTCTTCGTCACCTGGAACGATGTCGGGCGTGTTGCCGATCCGCATGGGTCTGCCGTCCCGTGCAGAGATGGGCAGGATGTCGCGCCTTCCGGCGAAGAACTCGGGGTCGACTAACGGCAAAATTTCCGGCGAGGCACCATTGTCCGAGAGGAAGATTACCAGCGTGTCGTCGAGGCGTCCGCTTTCCTCCAGGGCGGAGACGATCTGACCGACGCCCCGGTCCATGCGCTCGATCTGGGCCGCATAGGCCTGCATGCGTTTGGCCTGCCAATCCCTGTCGGCCGCCTCGTCCCAGGCGGGCTGGGTGGGATCGCGCTCGCTCAGGGTGGTGCCGCTTGGCAGCACGCCCTCGTCGATGAGCCGTTCGAGCCTCTCCGACCGCAGGGCGTCCCAGCCCGCCTCGAAGCTTCCGTCATAGCGGGCGACATCGTCCTTGGGCGCGTGCAATGGCCAGTGTGGCGCCGTGAAGGCCGTGTAGACGAAGACGGCGCGACCGTCGTGAGCCGGGTCCCGGATGAAGGCCGCAGCTTCGCGAGCGATCGCGTCCGTGTAGAAGAACTCTAGATCGTCCGCCTCGGCCGAAGCGTCGCTCTCGCCACGTGTCAGCGTGCCAGGTTGGTAGAAGCTGCCGCAACCCGTGAGCGTGCCGAAGAAACGGTCGAAGCCCCGACGTGTCGGCCAAGCCTCGTTCGGATTGTGCGTGTCGGCCGCGAGGTGCCATTTGCCCGAGAGGCAGGTGGCATAGCCCGCCTCGCGCAGCACCTCTGCGAGGGTGGCGCAGCGGTCGTTGAGACTGCCCGGATAGCCGTTCGGCCGGTCGTCTTTGGCCAGGATGCCGATCCCGGTTTGGTGTGGGTGGAGACCCGTTAGCAGCGATGCCCGCGATGGGCTGCACCGGGCCGTGTTGTAGAACTGGGAGAAGCGGATGCCGCGCCGACCGAGCGCGTCGACGTTGGGCGTCCGGATCTCGCCCCCGTAGCAGCCGAGGTCGGAGAAGCCCATGTCGTCGACGAGGATGAGAACGACGTTGGGGCGCTCGGCGGTGGTTTTCGTCGCGCTTGGCATGAGGGCTCCTTGGGGCCACGTGCGGAAAGTCGGAGCGACATCCGATCAGCTTGGAGGGAAGCCCGCCGTCTTGGCGATCGAGGCGAGCTTCGCCTCGAGCCGGTCTAGGCCCTCGCCGGGCGGGACGTCGCCCGCACCGATTTGCGCCAGGACGGGCTCGACGGCCTCCAGCATGGCGGCCGCGAAGACGTAACGGATCGGGGAGCGGATGAAGGGTGTCGAGGCCGCGACAGGCTTCAGCCAGCCAGCGGCCGGCCCGAGCGCGTCGAAGTCGAGGTCATCCCGCACGGGAATGCCGCCTGCCTGGGCGAAGGCGGTCTGCTGCTCCTTGGCTATCATCCAGACGAGGAAGTCGGCGGCGGCCTTCTGCCTTTCCTCGGTCTGGTTCGCCGGGACGCAGAGAGACCAGGTGCCGCTCGTGGGCGCGGGCTTCCCGGTCGAGCCGGCCGGCACCACGGCGAAGCCGCATTTGCTGACCACGGATGAGCGCGCTGGGTCTTCGAGCTGCGAGGCCCCGGCGGCGACGAAGTGGCCCTGGAAGGCCTGTCCGCTCTGGAACAGCGAGATGACGTCCGCCTGCCCTACCGTCTGCGGCCGGGCCGGCCCGAGTTCGAGAAGGCGCCGGAACGCGGCCGCGCCCGCCTTGGCGGCTTCGCTGTTCACCACCGGCCGAAAGTTCGCGCCCGTGCCCTCGAACCAGTCGCCGCCGTAGCTGTAGAACACCGGCTCGAAGTCGTAGCTGACGGCCGCGCCGCCGGTGGTGGCCTGCCCTCGCGTGACGTAGCCGTATTTGGCGAGGCCCTCCGACTGGGCGCGCTGTCCGTTGGCGATGGCCTCGTCCCAGGTCCGGGGCGGGGCGAGCCCCAGCTTGTCGTAGAGGTCCTTGCGATAGACGAGGAGATCGACGTTGCCGTTGATCGGCACGCTCATGACTTTGCCGCTCTGGGTGAAGCGGCGCTCGGCCTTGTTCCAGAAGGGAAGGTCGGCGTATCGCACGACCCCGGGGCCGAACGTGAAGCCCGGGATGATGTCGTCGAGCGGCCTCACCCAACCGTTGTCGTAGAATTCCCCAGTCGCCGGCTCGTCGAGCTGGTAGAGGTCGAAGACGGCGTTCCCGCTCTGGATGGAATTCACGATCTGCGTCCGCAATCCGGCATAGGGGAAGGTCCGGAAGGTGATCTTCACGCCCTTCTCGCGTTGGTACTGCGCGGCGACCTTTTGATAGGCGGGCAGCCAGGGCGTCACGGCCGCGGGCACGATCAGTTCGGTGACGCCACCGGCGGCGCGGGCTGCCCGTGAGGCGAGGGTCGCAGGGGCGAGGGCGGCGGCGCCAAGCAGCGCGCGTCGGGTGATGAGGGGCTGATGGTCCATCGCGGTCTCCTGGGGGTCGAGGAAGCGGGGGGTCATTTCACGGCGCCGCGAGTCATGCCGGCGACGAGCCTGCGGTTTGCGAAGATGCCGATAAGGACGATCGGCACGACCGCGACGCTCCCGGCCGCAGCCAGTTGTCCCCAATGCATGTCGTAGGGCTGGACCAGCGTGGCGATGCCGACGGACAGCGGCGCCGTGGTGCCGCCCGACGTCATGGTCAGGCCCATCAGGAACTCGTTCCAGGTCATGATGGCGGTGAACAGCGAACTCGTGGCGAGGCTCGGCCCGACGAGCGGCAGCATCACCTTGAATAGGATGTCGGACTCGCGCGCGCCGTCGAGCAGCGCAGCTTCGCGCAGGGCTGGCGGCACCTCGTCGAAGGCGAGTTTCATGAGCAGCGTCGCGAAAGGCAGGTTCAGCACCGTGTTCAGCACGATCAGACCGAAGATGGTCCCGAGCAGGCCGATGTGGTTCAGGGTAAGATAGAACCCTGGCACCAGCGTCATCGGGGGCAGCAGAGGCAACACCGCACAGGCTGCAGCCACCGGGTACCGCAGCCAGGGCGCGAGGGAGAGCTTGGCGAGGCTGTAGCCGGCCGGTACCGCGGCCCCGCCGCACAACACCACCGTCCCGACGACGATCATGACGCTGTTGAGTAGTTGGATTGCGAAGGGCTGGTCCGGGGCGAACAGCGAACTGAGGTTGTTGAGGGTGAGCTCGGCCGTCCAACCGGGGGATATGAGCGCCCTATCCGTCAGGAAGGCCGCGCCGACCAGGAACAAGGTCGGGAGGGCGAAGGTCAGCACCACCAGGATCAACGCCGCATCGGCCAAGTAGCCGCGTGGTCGTCGGCGGTGGCTCGCCCGGGAGCCATCGGTCTGGCTGCTCCGGCCCGCGGTGGCTTCGATCATCGCCGTCATGACATGCGCTCCCCTACGAATTGCCTGAGCGAAGGCCACATCGCGGTAGCCCGGCGCAAGCCGACGAAGACGACGATCAGAATTGCCAGGAGCAACACCACGGCCACGCTGACGGCAGCGCCGTAGCCGTAGTTCAACTGTTCGAAGAAGACGTCGTGGATATAGAGCGACACGAGGTTCGTAGCCCCGTTTGGCCCGCCATTCGTCAGCAGGTACATCTCGTCGAAGGCTTTGACGCCCATGACAACTCGGATGAACATCGCCCCCGCGATGCTGGGCAGGAGGAGCGGCAGCTGGATGAAGAGCGCCGCTTGGAGCGAAGACGCACCATCACAGCGGGCCGCCTCGACGATCTCCTCGTCGATCCCACAGAGGGCGGCGTAGATCAGGAGGAAGACGAGCGGCGTCCAGTGCCACACGTCCACGAGCACGATGCAAGCCAGCGCACCGCCGGACGTCCCGATCCAGTCCTGCCCTGGCAAGCCAAGGGTCGCCAGGGCCTTGTTCAGCGTGCCCACGTTGGGGCTGAGGATCAGGAGCCACACGAGGCTGACCACGACCGGTGCCATGATGGCAGGCCACAGCAGCACCGTCTGCGCGAGCGCCTTGAACCGCAGGCTGCGCTGGACCAGAAGGGCCAGCGCGGTCCCGAAGGCGACGGATGTCACGGATGTTACGGCCACGAACAGAGCCGTGACCAACAGGGATGACTCGGCGGAGTCGTCGTCGACGAGGTGTCGGAAGTTCCCCAGCCCCGCGCCCGACCAGACGAAGGAACCGCCCTGCACGCGGATGTGTGAGAAGGCCATGTGGATGACCTCCCCGAGAGCGTAGCCGCCGAAAACGAGCACCAAGAGTGCGAAGGGAGCCAGGCTCAAGGCTCCAAAGTAGCCATGATGCGACCGTGTCGTGCCAGGCACGTCTCACCTCCCCGATTTCGTTCGCCGCTCTAGTGGGCCTTTCAAAATGCTTGACACGGTGAGCGCGCGCTTGGCCAATGAATAAGCCGCCCGATGCGATCACTCTGGGTTATCGCAATGCTGGATCGTCGCCTGCTGTATTTCCTTGAGATCGTCGACAGGGGCGGCTTCCGGCGAGCCAGCGAGACGCTCCGGATCACTCAGCCCGCGCTGACCAAGGCCATCCGCAACCTGGAACTCGAGCTCGGCACGACCTTGTTGGAGCGCCACGCCAGTGGCGTCTCGCCGACGAAGGCGGGACAACTCTTTGCCCGCCGCGTCCGCGGCATGGTCATCGAGAGCCGTGCGGCCCGCGCCGAGCTGGAGGCTGCTGCCGGCGGAGGGACGCACCTGTTGCGCATCGGGGCGGGCGCGGGATGGGCATCGCAGATCCTCCCCACTGCGGTAGTCCGCCTGCGACAGCGGCAGCCAGGCGTCCGCATCGCTCTCCAGGTCGGTACCACGCACGACGTCCACTCGGCCCTGCTTGCTGACGATCTCGACATCGGCTTCGGGGCGCTCGCCCCGCTCAACGATGAACCCGGGATCGACCTGCACCCGCTGAGGAGCGTCAGCAACGTACTCTTCGTCAGGCCCAGCCATCCTCTCGCGTTACGTGGCGGCTCCATCAGCATCGCTGACGCGTTGACTTACTCCTGGATAATGTTGCAGCACGAGAAGATGGTTCGAGAGGAGATAGCGGCACGACTCACGGAGTTGGGCCTGCCTCCGTTACAGCCGGCGATTGAGTGTAGCTCGGTGATCGCGTGCATGAACTTGGCAATCCAAGACGATTCAGTCCTTTGCATTTCAGAATTACTAGCCGTGGAGGCGAGCCGCCACGGGCTCACCGTACTGCCGATCAAGTTGGCACTCTTCGTCGTGGGCGCCTGGCACCTGAGCCATTTGGCAAAGACGAAGATGCGCTTCGTCAAAGCCCTTGTCGATCTCGCACGCCAGGAGTCCTTGTTGCGATCCTGACCCCATCCGAGAGGAGCGGTATGGCGATGGTTGTCACACGACAAGTAGCGATCCTGCAGGCCGCGCGGACCGTCGTCGGGGATGGAGCGGCAGCGATGCAGATCCACTCTGCCGATCATGCAGATGGTCGATAGTAGGCGAGCTGGCACTCTCCGCTCAGCCCGGGCGCGCCACGCACCTGAAGCCGATGTGGGTCGTCGCGCTGTCCTCCATTTCGGGATGGCGAGCGGCAGGGCGGTAGCGGCGGCAGTAGTTGGGCGCGCAGAGGTGTGAGCCCCCCTTGAGGACGCGACGCGGGATGCGCATCGCCGGCTGGTCTGGGTCATAGCTGCGAGCCGGGTCGACGACGCGCGGGTTCTCGGCGGCGCAGCAACCTGATCCTGCGGAGTGACGCGGCAACCAATAATCGGTCGTCCACTCCCACACGTTGCCGATCATGTCGAGGAGCCCGTAGCCGGTGGCCGGGAACGAGCCGACGGGCGAGGTGCCGTACCGATGCGGACCCTCCTCACCGCGCGACGGGAACGGGCCCGGCCAGGTGTTGGCCATGCGTCGTCCCTCCGGCATGAGTTCGTCACCCCATGCGAACTCAGCGCCTTCCATCCCGCCGCGTGCCGCGCATTCCCACTCGGCCTCGGTCGGCAACGCCTTGCCGACCCAAGCGGCGTAAGCCTCGGCGTCTGCGAAGGCCACTTGGGTGACGGGATGTTCTGCGCGGTCCGAGACCATGTCCGAGGTGCCTTCGGGACAACGCCATGAAGCCCCTGGCACGTAGGCCCACCAGGAGCCTGGCGCGCGCTGGCCTGTTCTAGACCCCGTGGGGCAGAACACGATCGATCCTGCGACGAGCAGGGTGGGATCAACCCCGGGATAGAGAGCTGCCTCGGGATCACGCTCGGCCACTGTGGTGTAGCCTGTCTCGGCGACGAAGCGCGCGAACTCCGCCATGGTCACCGGTCGACTGTCCATGAAGAAGCCGGCCACCGCCGTACTGCGTGTGGGACCTTCTTCGGGATAGTGCCGATCGGAACCCATGAGGAATGACCCTCCAGGCACCCAGATCATGCCCGGCGGCGCCTTCCCGGTCATGTCACTGGGGCAAGCAGCAGAGTGGGTGTCACGGAGGTCAGGTCGCGTCAGGGTCGCGTCTCCTTCGGGATAGCCCTCGTGAGGGAGGACCGGATCTGAGTCTGGGCCGGGCACATGTTGATGTCGACCGGGAACATGAGCGCTCCTCATGAACAGGAGGAACTGTGAGCAGGCTCGAGGCGTGTTTCCGGGATGGGGTTGTCGAGGACTCCTTCGTCCGCCTGCTAGACGTGGGCTTTGCTGTCAATCGGCGTTGAAGTTTTGGACGCCGATCCGCCGATCTCCCTCACATGGGGGTCAATTTTCGGCTCTGGCGCACTTTTGGTGCAGTCCTGCGCGGCGAGCATACCGGTGTTTGGATACCGACCAGGAGGTGTTACAGACCAAGCGCGGTTGCGATCACGGGTGGTGCTCACGCCGCTTGAGAGCATTGTCATCGGGGCCTGATCGACCGCGAAACGGCTGCATGCCGCGGAGGTTTTCTGCCTAATCCGGCCCACGCGAGAGGATTTCTGGGGCGCAGAGAGGCGATCCAGGATCGCAGAATCCTCCGGACGACACACCCAAAAGTAAGCGTGCCTCGCTTACCATGCTTTTGGCGCAGAGCTGCACCAAAAGTGCGCCAGAGCCAATTTTCCACGCCTATTCACAGGCTTTGCCACCCATCAGGCGATGGTCGCGCTCACGCGGCTTGGCGCAGAGAAGGGCGAGGCCGGCGGAGAAGGCCGCCATGCCCGTAAGCACGGACCAGCCCGGGACGATCCCGATCGCCATGGCCCGGATCCATTCGTCGGCGCTCGCCGCGAAGTGGTCGGGGGGGCGTTGTCACGTTAACGGTTTTCACTTGTCAAGAGCACTGGAGCGTCGTGGGCTCTGGCGAGCAAATTCAATACGTTAACGCTCCGGCTACGAAGCCAAAATGGCCTCAAAAACGTCTATACTGGCTTAACGTGACAATGCCGCCGCCTGCTCGCGCGCATCGGCAACATTCCACCCGCCGAGGCCGAGGCCGCCTATTACGCACAGCTTGAGGCCCTGCCAATCACCGCGTAGGACTCAAACCAACAGGCCTCCGGCAAACCCGGGCGGTTCATGTCGGCGGTATTGGCCTGTCTGCGCAAACAGGATAATATCCGCACTTTCCGTTCGAGTTTTTGGAATGCCCTCAGGCCCAGGCACGCCCACGCTGGATCAGTTGCATGTCCTCATACAGGTCGTTGAGAGCGGCAGCTTCACGGCGGCCGCGAAGAAGATGAACCGTGCGCTTTCGGTGGTCAGCTACATGATTAGCAACCTCGAGGCGCAGCTCGGCGTCGGGCTGTTCGATCGGACCAGCAGCCGCAAGCCGATTCTGACCGAGGCCGGCCGGGTCGTCTTGGCGGAAGCACGGTCGGTGGTGGGTGGAGTGAACGATCTCCGCGCCAAGGTCGCCGGAATGTCGGAGGGCCTCGAGGGCGAGCTCCACGTCGTCCTGGACTCGCTGCTGCCGTCCGTGCGGGTTATTGACGCCCTCACCGCCTTCTCCGCCGAGTATCCGACGGTCCGGCTTCACTTGCACGTGGAGACGCTTGGTGCCGTGGTGAACATGGTGCGGGAAAAGATCGCCATCATGGGCATCAGCGGCCAACGCACCGAGGACCACCATGATCTTCACCGCATTAGTGTGGGAGGCCTGCGGATGGTGCCGGTCGCGGGCCCGGACCATCCGCTCGCCCGGCCCGGCGCCCACCCGCCCGGCGCGGCCCGGGACCACGTGCAGCTCGTCGTCTACGATCGATCACCGCTCACGAAGGGCAAAGACTTCCATGTCATCTCGAACCGCACCTGGCGGCTCGGCGATCTCTGGGCCAAGCACATGCTGTTGCGCGCGGGGATCGGCTGGGGGGTGCTGCCCGGCGCGATGGTGGACGACGACCTCGCCACGGGCGTTCTGGTGCAACTCAACCTGCAGGAGCTGCCCCCCTTCGACTATCCGCTCGACGCCGTCTACCGCACCGACACGCCCCTCGGCCCGGCCGCTACCTGGCTGATCGAGCGCTTCCGCGGGCAACCGTCGATCTGAAGCGACAGGTTGCAGCCCGATCAACCAGCAACGAGACTGCATACACGCTCCAACTACCGGCTTGTGCCCCATCCGATGCCGAGCAGGATCAACGTGGTCGCGAGAACGAGTGGCATGTTAATCGGTTCATTCAAGAACAGCACCGATACGATGATGCCGACGACGGGCGTACCCAGGATACCGAGCGACGTTACGGTCGCGGGCAGGCCGCGGTTCACGACCGCCATGGCCCAGAAACCCAACGCCGTCGAGATCACACCGCTATAGACCAAGCCCAACGCGAGCGCCGGCGTCCACTCGAATTTCGGAGTCCCTTCGAACCAAGCCGCTGCGCCCGTCAGGAGCACGGCGGCAAGTAAGGCTTCCCAAAAAACGAGCTGGAACGGGGTCGAGGTCCAACGGTGCGCACGCACGTAGAGAATGCTGACTGACCAGGCGAGGGCGGCTAGTGCACCGACTCAGACGGAAGGTACACCTACCGTCTGAGATGAATCGGTGCACCGCCTCCAAGCTGGTGGGCCGACTGTTCCAGACGGATGAATCATCCGTCTGGGTCGGACCACTAGCAGCAGCAGCGCGTTGCCGTAGACGGCCTGTCGATCGCCCCATTCGAACGTCAGCGGATTGAATAACACCGCCAACCCGGCAAGCCCGATCATGATCCCCACGATGCGCCTCGCCGGCAGCGGTTCCTTCAAGAACAGCCACGCTCCGGGAGCGACCCATAGCGGTGTCGTGTAGCCAAGGACGATGGAGCGCCCAGCTGGGACGTATTTCAGCCCGGCGGTCATCAGGGCCGAGAAGAGCACCATGTGAAACACCCCGATCGCCACCACAACCGGAAGGTCGCCGCGCTTGGGGACGTTCAGCTTCCTCAGCGCCGCAAGTAGGCCAAAGAGGGCCACGGTGGCGATGGCGGTACGGATCGCGGCCGTCCAAAGAGGCGGGATGTGCGCGACGATGGTCTTCGTGACCGGCCAGTTGACGCCCCACACAAGAATAATCGTCAAGAACAAGGCGAGGGCAGCGCGCGAGGAGATGTCGGGCTTCATCAAAACCATTGCAACTCCATCGGAGAGCGAGGAGTCGTGCAATGCGCCCGAACCGATAAGTCACAAAATCTCGATGCTACGCTCCAACATGATCGAAGATCGTCGGCTGAAACTTCGAAATTGTGGAACGACTTCCTCGATTTTGTCCCAGTTCTA
>JAABUW010010101.1_pt1 | contig 10577 bp, 13 predicted proteins | sample 5560081 | NCBI WGS metagenome assembly JAABUW01 (sample SAMN10711882, study PRJNA513363) | rock metagenome | isolation source: Antarctica rocks | place: Antarctica: Victoria Land, Knobhead sud | reverse complement strand
TTTCTACCAATTGTGCCGATGCCTGTTGCCACCCAGGTCTTCCATCACGACTGTGTTTCATGTCATTCTCGGTCTGATTTGCTTGAAGTAGTCCAAACGATTGTTCTACTCTAATAGTGCATTTGCAAAACCATCACAATGCTAGCCAGCACTGGTAGTCCCCCAAGTATCCCGTCTAGAACATTGCCGCTGCGACCCATGCTTTTGCAGCTTTCCCAGCTTTCCCAGCCTGTAGCGCCGATACTATATCCTGTTCGCATCCCGCCATATCCTGCCCAGCCGTTCCCTCTATAGGGTTCCCAACCCAAGGTATATAGCGCCAAAACAATGATTGAAGTCCATCTACATCGTGCCCATCAACGTTACTACCAAAGTCAAATAACGAAATTCCAAGGGCAATCAGGGTCGCCGAAAAAGAAGAAACATCAATGAAAAAGATTAGTTACGGATCCGGGTATTGTTAGTACGATTTTTGTACGTTAAAGGTTTTGAGTCGAGTCCACATCATTGGCTGGCCGGATTGAGACTTCAAAAAGTGGCTTTATAGGAGATTGACGGTCGCGGTAGAAGAAGCATCATGAGGCCAATCGCCTGTTCACAATGCAGGCGCAACGGGATAGTACCCTCGGCTGCTTTCAACCCCTTGAAATCGTCCACAGCTCCGGAGATAATCAGGATTGCTCAGTGCTGAAGTTGGATGTGATTGGCGACCGTCATTCGGTTGAAACCAAGAAAAGCCGGTAGGAGAATCAGCATTTTCCTCTTTAATAGACGCCCTTGATTCCAAACCGGTATGCTGCCTTTCCGGAGTGTTGTTGATATAGCTGTACGAAGGTTCGTAGTGGGATGGAGTAAGCAGGGGCTCGGTTTTGAACGCACTGGAACTGACAGACGGAAGCTGAGGACGCATGAAACGACCGTTCTCGGGAATCTCGGCAAGAGGCGAAGGAAAGTATAGGTAGCCCTCGTGATCGTCTATAGTACTAGTTTCTTCTTTGGTGAGGACGAGATCTCGGGGGCGCTCAAGCGACATCATTTTAGCGCTACCATAGCTTGATGAGGCCGAAGAGATCTTGGAAGGACTGTTCGAAAGGGAGTCGTGCTGAGAATCGCGATGCGATCGGTACGCACCGCTACCCACTCGGGAAGATCCGGCGAAAGGCAGCGCTGACATGCCACCTCGCAACGCGCCGGGCGGACCAGGGGCATTCGAGTTACCTTGACTTCCAGCACTGTCGCCACTAGAACCCCCTCCAGGACCCATACTCGTTGAGCTGCTACGACGATCTTCTGAATAGTGGCCGGGCGAACGACCGCGTACAACCATGGGAGCAGATATTCGAGTGGCAATCTTAGTCCATGGACTTGGTGAAGATTGGCTATTTGGCACATCGGCAAATAACTCCACCACAATGTGGAAGTACTGCTGTGCCGCCCTTCTCTTCCCGTTGTTGGCTGTAGCATTCTTGAATTGAATACGATCAAATGTTGCCATCGTCTGACTTTGCTGCTGGGTTGGCGCAGATGGTGCGTAAACTGGCTCATACTCGGGGCTTGTCAGCTGTGAACTGGGGCTGATGCCTCCGCCGGCATCGTAGATTCCTAGCGATCCCGAGGGATGTGGTGTCAATTTCACCTTTTCTGGTCGTCCCATAGGCCCTTTGTCGCGTTTCGGGGTGTGTTGGACCAGGTCGATAACCTTTCCTTCTTCACCGTCAACCCTGGCTGATATGCACATTGCGAAAGCCTGGATCCGATCTCGACCCAGATATAGAGGCTCAGAAGCGGTATTGTAGTACGGCTTGAGGCTATAGGAACAGGCGACCGAAAAGTAATTGCGTCGATAACAAGTCCAATCTTGCTCCGGGTCAGTTTGGAAAAATCCTTTGTCAATCTTTGCTTGGACTTCCACTTGGACAGACTGGCCCTTCTTGTCGGTGATGGATTGGATAGCTCTGGTCTTTACGAATGGAGGCACCGTGTTCTGTGAATTAAGCGGGTAGGAAGCTGAGGTGTCCTGACCCGGGAGGCCGTAGCTGGCGCTCGTATTTTGCGACATTGGATTGAGGGATGAGTCGAGAACTCTAGGGCTAGCCAGAATAGAATTTGCTGAAGGATTGGATAGGAAATTGGAATTCCCATGAGGAGGATATCCGTACCTGGGGAAGTGAGGCGATGATGTTGGGTAGGAGTCTCTTGTGGTCGTACCAAGCGATGGTAACACTGCATTGGTGTTTCCTGGAGCTTGCGAGGGAGGTGGCATACCCGTGGACGACGGACTAGTATTCGACGATAACGGTCAGACGACAAGATTGCCATGGCTCAAGGAAGATGAAGATGGGAAGCACAAGCATGCGAGAAGGGAACGCACATTGATGTGTTTCGTGGTCTACCGTCGTACATCGTTGGCAAGTATGCCTGCGGATACTTCAGCGTTGTCGGGTAGCCCACTGGCGCTGCCGAGGAGAAGCCTGCAATGTTGTTGAAGCCATTCGTGGAATTAGTGGCGTGGGGTGAGAAGACAAAGGATGATGAGGCTGAACTGGGACTGGTCGATGCAGAATCACAACTCGAATCCAGTGGACTCAAGGATAATCCAGGTCCAGTCTGGAAACTGATGCCTCATATGATTCATTGGTTAGCCATATTCGAGTCTGTGGTTCCGCGGCGCGGCTGAGAGTACATCAGATCATCGTGAAATTCGGTGTTACGCCTAGACGGCGGGAGAACAGCTAATGCATGGCTAGAGAATTGATACCACGTCGTGTGATCGGTGTGACGAGCCACGCCGCTGGGTTATGCACGAAATATCGCGCAATTCAGAATGCTGGTGCCAATAATACCATGACAGCATTTGGGGGCAAAGAGGTGAGGAGGAAAGAAGGCAAGAGAAGATGAAACAAGGCAGATGGAGTGAACGAACCAATGGCATCGCTTAGGGGGCGTACGGAAAGACTGATGGGGTTTCCGAACGAGGAAAACTTACGACGGCACAGCCAGAATGCTGGGTTGAGACGCATAACCGAAAGGCTTGGCGGGATGCAATGGCATCGAGTGGACGAGTTGCTGGCCTAGCAAGCCGTAGCCGTCAGACCGATGAAGACTCCCAATGGAATTTTCAGTCAGCAACGGGGTTTGGCTTGCATATGCCCGGATTTGCCCTAGCGACTCGCTCTCGGTCTGGAGAGGGTAGTCGTAGGGACCGTGGAGGAGCGCTAGTGCCTTGTTAGTCACTAGCCACCACGGTGATACACGAATGAGAGGAGATCAGCAAAAAAACAAAGGTGGGCGGGGATTGCAATTGGATGTGAGCACAACCTGGTCCACGCTCCCAGCTTTTCAGCCAATATCAAAGACATCGTACCATACCCTCGGGTCAAAAGATTTGGGGTATAAGGTGAAAAGCAATGTCAATAATGGTTAACGACCCCTTGCATGCGTATCTGACAGTATTCCAACGGGTTTGTAAGAGGGTACAGAACTTCAAGTAGCAAACAGATCGATTTTAGCCTTGAGAACAACATAATGTTTGAAAAAGTTGCAGATGAATCCCCAAGGCGTTATGCACAACCGCTATATGAACACAGAGGTAAACTTACTGTTGTTGTTCATCGAAGACACTGCAATTTGATCGCACCAACCCGACCACGTAGCCCTGGATATAATGATGGTGCTCTCGACACCTTGCCGACACCTGCGAAAGGCCAGAGGCCCGTCGTCGGACCGTGAGGGTCGACTTCGCTGGCGACGTTCCTTATCAATCTTCAGGTATCTCCGCCGGTTATGCTTAGGGTTGTCCGGACCGGTACCTAGGGCTTAGGCTTGCCGCGTAAGTTTTTCGCTTCAGTGGTCTGGCACGTCGAACGAATTGTGCGGATGGGGATCCTCAACTAAAAGCGGCCACTAGAACTGCACCAGGTCAGCACTTGCATGTTGCACACGCCCGTTGAAACATAAGGTAAGGTGGGTACGTAGTAAGAAGAGAAAACCTTGTTCGAGGATGCCAACAAGCTGACACTGGATGTGTGGAGAGATATAAATGAAGACACACACACAAGCGAAATTAGGATAGAATCCGTCAAGGTCATATGTACCATCGCAACGCCGTTTCCTGTGCATTAAAGAACGGCGTCGAACGGGAAAATGGCAGGAGATGAGATTTGGGGAGCCTGGGGAGCCTGGGAAGCTGCGGACAGTGCCTTAAAGACGGAGCTAATGTAGGGAAGATCTGAAACTTCCGCTCTGGCTCACAGCGTGGGGCGCGGCTTGACGAATAGAAGATCAAGCCGAGGGAGGATGAATGGCAGGCTGTCCTGAACAAGGGTGTCTGATATCTCCACGTTTCAAGCAAGACAAAATGGTTGAAGTGTTGTGAAGGCGAAAAGACTTACTAAATAATCTCGGAAAGATATGTCAGTTCCTGAAAGCGCAAGGCTCTGGATGAGGGTGGTGTTTGCTTTCATGAGACGATTGGGCGACAAGCTCTTCTTGTACATAAGTAAGAGTCCACTCAAACTCTTAAAACCCGAGGGAGCTTGGTATCAAATCAAATCGCTCGTTGTCCCCTGTCATTTCAAGCTAATTTCGTGGAGCTAGCTATACACTCGAGACGTTCGAAGGAAAGACAAAAAATTAAAACCTGATACAAGGGAGGACGATTCGTTGAAACCAAAAGAGCGCAGGGAAGAGGCATAGATGGAAGGTTAAGTATTGGAAAATCGATTTCGACAGCCAGCGAATCGAGATCCGCAGCACACCATGCCAGAATACCACCGGTAGGATTCCTCTACTCTGAGAAGTATAAATACTATCGTCTCCCAACCGGAGACTAGCGCCATCGAACCGGTACCAAGCAGCGCTTGCTCCAAACTCTTTACACGCACTGCTGCTGCTGCTGCTGCTGTCAAATCTTGTTACCACACTTCATTGCCTCCGTGCGAGACACTTAGTACTCGAAGCTCGTATCGAGAATTTCGGCGTCATGCCTTGTTGTCAGAGCAGTTTGGCAGCTTGCAGCATCATGCAGACATAGAATGTTCAGCACATAGTCATAGCGAACCACGTTGGATAGCCAGTTTGGCCGAACGAGTCCGAAACTACAGCCACCGCGGCTTCAGGCACCACGGCGCTGCACTGCGGGGTCCGCCGCCGGATCTTTGTTGCCTTGGATCGTCTTGGATCGTCTCGTCTCGCCAACTGGGTGTCTAGTTCTACGGGTCAATGGAAGTGGGAGGAGTGTGGTGTGGTGTGTGGTGGCTCGTTGTGATGATGCAGGAACACGAGCCTAGTTAGCCTGCGCCTTGGTTGATACGGGTCGCTGCAGCATCAGCCAGAATGTTTTAGGTGCTGTAATCCATAGGGGGCAGAGCGGGTTTAGCAAGGGAATAGGTCATCAGTATGAGGCAGGTGATCCTCATGGCTTTTTCTCTCATGCCAGCAGTCATGCAGTAGGATCGGGGGTGACCGTCTGACATGAGCGGAATTAGATTGGAAAGTCAGCAGCAAAGGAAGACAATCGAAACCGTAGTCGAGGGAATACTGTGTAATACTGTAATGTCAAGTGACAGACTGAAGGGCTCGCGAGAGGCCAACTAAAAGGCCAACTACTAAAGGGCACTTTCCCCGAGCGGGCTAACCTTGTCTACAGTCGGCTCAGCTCAGCCCCATCTAGTAGAAAGATCTAACTCAATCCGGTATAACGTACACTGAGAGGTCTTTCAGAATAATCTGAGCCGATAATGCCTGTATTGACAAAGAATTCTCTTCGCAAATTCTCTTTCGCAAGATTTCTTTTTTTTAACACATTATTAATCATGAATGTTTACATGACTGCTTTTATGATAACATATGCTGGTAATATGTTTAATAAGTAATACATGATGTTCAAATTTTAATTGCATATCTCGATTACTTAAGATTTCTGTATACTGGAACTATATAAAATTTTGCATTATTAATATGATTCTTTAGTACTAGTAACGAGTTGCAATCATTAAAAGATCAACCACTTAAATGTTTTTCTTTATATTTGTTATTTATCACTAAAGCAGTGATATATTCAGCTTTGAGAGTAGGGGCTGAGCCGACTGAGACAAGGGCTAACCCGTCCGCCGCTTGAGACTCTAAATTCTAAATCTACCGTAGGTACTGTATCTTCTATCTTCCTTTAACCCTCTACATACTACTATCCATGAGTTCCTCAGCAGCAACAGTACGTACCTTTCTCGTCTCTCGCGTCGATTGACGCACCTCAGCTGACACATCTGTACCTTGCATAATGGATCTTGTACGTCTCCAATCGGATCGTGCAGGTTCTTGCCACCCGTGGGGCTGATAGGATAAGAATAGTGCCATGCATGTACCTCAGTATTTCAGGACAAGAAGACAGGACAGAAAAGAACCCGCGGTACACCGCAATCTGATGGCAGGGTAGTCAAACCACGATAGTGCCTCGGATTACGCACAATGAAGATGTATGGGTCACCGAAAGTGTGTTCAAGAATCATCCATTGGACACGATTCAAGGTACTCATCGGCACCGGCTTTCAGCCCTTTGGACTAATTGCCGACCTCTTGCCACCACGACTACAGCCTGTCCACCTTATCCCCCCCTTATTACGTTAATCACGGGCGATCTCATTGATCAGCTGCAATGCCGTTGTGCAGGAAGGCTGGCAGAGTCAGCCGTAAAGGATTGGACTCTAAACGTCAACAGGCGAATCCCACCCCCAACACCGATAACTGTTCTCGAAGTTCTTGGGCTGGAGTATTACATTCGGCCTTCTCGATCTCGCCATCCCATACTATGTCTCCGAAATTCTTTCCCCCATGAATCAGGCATTCAAGGCAGAGCTGGGTTGCAATTTCCCTGCTCCGCACCAAGTTCTTGTTTCTAAGTAACCCATCATATGACCTCCTGTTGTTGATCTATCAGAGTCGGTCAGGTGAGGTGTAATTATGCTGAATCAACTGTTTGCTCTTGCAATTCGCTCAGGTGCTAATACAGTTCATATGCTCTATCTAATTATACATCAACAACTCTCTATTAGTCAATCAATATCAATCCGCGATACTCAGAGACGTTCACTCCTCAGGATATCGATACCTCTTTGGTAAGTTCTGCGGAAGCCTGCATGACAGTCCATGACCCATAACGTTGCTCTCATCCAACCGGATATATCCCTTGTTCCGGTCTGCATTACAGCATGCAGTAAAGGTAGCCCGAGAGACGTTGCAGACTACTCTATTTACGAGAAGTAGGTCAGATCCTTTGAGAGCTACAAGAGTTTGAAAGGACTGTCTATCCACGGGTTTACTACCCAATATTAAGGACTGGGTGTGCGGACACCATTTCCGCAATAACCCATCGTATGCGGCTTGTGAGCCCTGGTAATCCAGACCTTTAGCATCTTCAAACTGCAGAGTTGGAGCTCGAGTCTTTGTAGAGTTCCTCTCGTCTGGCATAGCTTGGGCATGTGGATATTCGACGAGTGACCTTTTGCCGGAAGTTGATCCTCAATACAATCCGATGCAACAGAAGGATTTATAGCGCATACTGAAGAGACGACGTGGCTCATATCAGCAGTGCCTGTGGCTTTCATGAGAGCATTTAGCTCGTGAAGGCATCAGCCTGGCTTTCTCCTTAATTGTTTCCGGCAATTGTAGGGTTGCTAGCTGGTTCACGTCAAGCACTATCACATGGTCGTGTTGTATAACCTAGATGGGCTGGCAGGCTTTTCTGGCTGTTCCATCCCCGATAGCCCCGAGGGGTGCCTCTGGAATGACGGGAAGTCAGTCCTGGGGTTTGGTACTACTTTCGGTAACGTTTCGCAGCATAATGAATGACGATCTCTGGGCAGCCAATAGCGCGGACGAAAGGGCTGCCGTTAGTATTGTCTATCTCTAAGCCTATGGCCTCATTGCAGGCCAGTGGCGGCCTCGAGAGGATCAGAACCGTTAATTCCCCCGAAACCTTATCTGCTGGGACGTGGGATTTTCGGATGAATGCCAATGAAGATAACACAAGCAGGGTTTTAGGAGGCCCATGTTCCCCCAGCCTCCTCAGTCCTTGAAACGAGAGATTCGGGACTTTGCAGAATGACTTATTGCATCGTCCCTGCTTCCTGACAGCGCATGGACCATCAGTTCGTGATAAATCCTTCCATAGTCTTGATCGTCTCCGATCGGTCGTCTCGAGTTACCTGTTGGCCTCGAGTCGTATCTTCCAAATTCCTTAGCATATAAAAAGGGGGACTACTACGGTCTGGCGTGATGCTATCCGGATTTCAGTAGGTGCCCCCACGCACCATGATTCTCGACTAAGGCGCAAAAGACGTTGATCCCGAGGACGGCTTATCTTGAGCCTATGGTTGAGGGTTCTGTTGCATTGCCCTAGCACGAGCTTTCCATTGGATGCTTGTAAATTTACGTCCAATCGTACGATCTCCTCGGACACGGCGAACTATGTGCCTGGGGCTGGGATGAAGGTGGGCAATGTATATCCCTGCTTTGGTTGAACCGAGTCTGCCGGGGCTGCCAATGGCTGCTCTTCGCAAGACAGTCAGGAGAGCTTTCCCTATCCTTACTAAGGCATTACAGACCCGTCACCTGACCTAAGATTTGGTCATTGAGAACATAGCTTCTCGAGCAAATACAGTCTCAAAGACGATGTATGATCATTGTCTTTGCACACGTAATTTTGGTTCCTCCAAACAGCCAGATTGATCTGTAAGTGGTTCTTTATCCCGTCACGAAATGAGTGAAATGCATCTCTCCCAAAGGGCTCGAAGAACGTTGCTCGAGCCGCCTACGTTTGAGATACCTTTCTCTTCCGAGAGATTGCAAATGCGTATGCGGTCTGTATCTGGTCCAACAACTTTTGCTAGTGCTGTCTAGGTTCATAGAGCAATAGGGTCCGGACAACGTTGAGATAAAAGCCAAAGAGCTACGCATTTAATCCAGATGGGTATTTTTACGGAACGGACTTCAAAGGCAACGGTACGTTTTAAGACAGCCAGAAGCATGAACAGAGTGCTGACACTTTACTCTCTGCAGCTGCTACCGTCTCCTTTATACCCAAGTATCTTTCTCATCGCAACACAGTACGCCTGACGGGAAATAAGACGTGCTTGCTACGTCGCAGTAAAAGAGATAAATATTTGGCGAAGATCCACAAAACCTTGCGGTCAACCCCTTGTTCACACCATACCCGCATATCTTCTATAACTGGCCTGATAACATGTCGCCTCCAAGTCGGTTTTGCTACCATAGGAAAATCTTCCAAAGGCGCTTTATACAAGAAGACAAGGAAACCAAAACAAACGAGGTTGAAACTCGGAAACTAGATCCAAGAGTCCTCACAAGTCACAACCTCGTATTTCGAAATCTGCATATTTCAAACAATGGAGTCAACTGCTGCTATGGCACTGACCAGCGGTGCCACACCACCTCTGAACTATAGCGTCCGCCATATCTACCACATTTTTTTCTTCTGGCCGCCCCTCTTTCTCGTTACATTCTGAGCAGCTAATATAGTACAATTACGTTGAGCAAAGCTCTACCGGTATCATCTGTCTCTACTTAAAGGTTGTGTCTGCGATAAATACGAAAGGCTTTCGGACGAAGCCACGAGGGACGACGTTTACTTACTCCCAAATATGTCCATCGATGTGTAATCGAGTTGACAGTTGACACAGTGTACTCTCTTATACTGTCCATAGTCTTCATCCTTTGTCCAAACCATCTATCTCCCACCTAGCGAAGACGGCACAACAAGCATTACTCGAAAATATCCCTGTCACCAAGAAAACAGCCCCGGGTTTTGTTTCAACTTTGTTAATCTACCTTAGATATATACATCACAAAGCATAATGTCTGGATATCGAATCTTAATACACCCATCAAAGTTCTCCACCACCGATTGAAATACCCCTACCCTATATTCTTCCTGCGACATAACAGCCTTTCCATGTCATCTAAAGCCTCTGCATTCCTACATATCTCTAATCTCTCACGCCACCCCTCACCGAAAACACATTCTCTCCCAAACCAAGCCCGGCCGACACGCGTCCCTCCATAATCAACCAACTTTACAGGAGATCTCACTCCTTTCCAACCCAGCCAATCTGCGAATAACAATACATCACACTTTAGACTACGGTCTTTTTCGCTTTAGGGTCTGCTATCCACTACTTCCATGCAAGACACAAAGACAAAGAACCTCCATCGCACTGACGTTCCACCGCTTCTCAAAAGCTAACCTCTCTACTCCTTCCAGCACCGCTTGTCCCCCATAAACAACCCATTCCCATTCCTCCCAACCCCAAATCGTCCGCACACCGTTGCCGCTCCCATCGATCACGTACCCCCCCCCCCCCCCGATCGACTGAAACCACACCCACCCATCCGCACCTGCACTTTGAAACCCCCTTCTTCCCTCCGCGCTCTCCCAACCCCTCTAAAACCCCCTTGAACCATCCCACACCCTTCCTCATTCCCCTAAACCCCTATCCATATCACTGTCCCACGCATACAACTCCCAACCATGCAGATTTTCTCCTACCTCTCCCTCATGCTCC
>JAABUW010010100.1_pt1 | contig 10581 bp, 6 predicted proteins | sample 5560081 | NCBI WGS metagenome assembly JAABUW01 (sample SAMN10711882, study PRJNA513363) | rock metagenome | isolation source: Antarctica rocks | place: Antarctica: Victoria Land, Knobhead sud | reverse complement strand
GTTGTGGAGCTTGGAATAGTTTGGTTGTTGTGGTTTAGCAAGACTTTGGAGATTTTGGAGGAGAGGGCTGTGTAGCTTTTTGGGGGTTTCGATGGTTGGAGGGGTTTGTTTGTGTGCGCGGGAGGGTGATGGTTGGGGGGGGATATTGTTAGGCTGTGAAACTGGTAGTAGTAGATACATAGCTAGATGATGAATGAGTGACAACGCAATCGCACGTAACAAAGATAGTCTGTTTCACTTAGCAATCATGACATTAAGTAAGCATATGTTCACGTGACCATTGGAGACACGTTGAGAAGCTGTTGTTCTGTCAATATGATGATGGATTGAGGCTCTTCAGAGCACTTGGTCAGGCAGGTGCCATTTCTGGCCAATTGTGGAAAATTTGGTGTTGATCTTGCGAGACAAGGGAGTGGTCTATCTGATTTTAGGCAGTGGTGTATTCTATTGGGGTTAAGTATTGGTATATTGTTGGATAAAAGCAGGTACTTCTGGCTTTTCCACTTGAGAAAGGAACTGCTTTTAGGCTTTTTTTTATTGAATCTTGACGATTCAAAGGCGCTAACGCCTCCAAAGATACTGAGCTGGTAGTCGTAATGGAATTGAGCTGAATGGTCCCAAGGTTATCATTCCGCTGTAACGCCTTTTGGAGTTAGCCTGTTGGCCATAGACAGGGGGTTTTCATAGCACACCTGTGTTCCTGCCGTGTATCGAGAGCTTGATCAGTGAATGATCCCCAACGGACGTTTCTCCGCCCAGAAAAGGCGGCTTGGTCACACACGCAATGTTCAAGTCGACCGCTCTTTCCAAGATCGTCACGAATTTCGAGGTTTCCATTACATCAGACCTGACCATGTCGATCATGATGTGGCAGTTGGCGTAATCCCACGTCTTTGGTACCTCGAACCCAACATCGGGGCTTCGACCGAATGTGAGAGGGGTGCGGATGTCCTTTCCCACGTCGGTTTTCATTATTGCAATTGCTTCTCGACATTGTCTATAGTCCAGTGGTGTCAGCCGAGGCTCGCTGTGTGGGTTCTGGTGCCAGCAATTTGCGCTAGCCGCAAGGGAGGAGTTTAGCAAAGGCAGTATCAGTAGTGGATTGACCATATCGAACGATGTTATAGACTCGGTACTCGAATACGGAGTAGGTCAGTTAGTTATCGAAACGGTGTGAGAAAGTGCGCTTTTTATGGCGGCTGAGGGGTTTCGTGTGATAGGCGACACCCTGCGCCTGGAAGAGATTTCGTGTGACGAGGACGTTTCGTCACCACTAGCTGCATATTGAGACAACCTGTCGGATCCTGCCCTTCAGTCACCAAAAATTCCAATATCTTGGAGATCGTGTCTTAACTAGGAATCCCAGCCAAGCATGCCACGAGATGTAAGTTTTGACGGGCATTCACAGAATTGAACCTTTTCCAGAGAATTACGACAACTAGTTTTGGGGGAGACCTGTTGGCTGCACTTGGCGTTAAATCGGCTTCTTCCCCATTTCTCTATGGTCCACCGTGTCAATGTTGTGGTTCGGATTGAATACTCGGAAGTTGAAAGTGACAAGCTTGATCAAGTGATTCGTGATGCCAGTTGGAAATTGTGTCAGCATCGAGTTTTCACTGATTGTCATCTCCAAGTGAGGAATCGTCACTACTGCATCCGAAACTTGATAGCACTTTAGGGAATATATCTCGAAAAAAAAGCAAATGAGCGTGTCCATAAGGACTATCAGGACGTCTCAAGCAGCGAATTTTTAGTGAAGATGACACAACAAGCATAAAGCAGATCTTTGACAGACTTCTTCTTGCAGGACGTCAGGGCACGGGCCTGTGATTTACCAAGTTTCAAGACCCTTCGAGATGCAGAGAGGACGGAGACAATCAAATATGAAACCAGCATAGACCATGTGCTTAGCTTTAGATACTTGATCGGGCAACACATTCTTTTGCCTTAGCGGTGTACGTTGGTGGGCTGGCATGACTTTCAACAGTACCGTAACTGATGGCTACATCTGCATCCGGACCACGCAGTGCCGTAACCGGCCTTTTTAGCATAGTGGTCAAGGCTGTATACCTATGTAGCCGTCCAGTCGTAGCATGGCTTAGTCCTTTGAAGCCTTTCGCAGATCCGGGCTCCGATCCTGACTGCCTAGAATTGGGTGATCATTGGCCGTTTAGCAAGCGATGAAATGCAGAAAGAGCGTGATATCAACAACGAAGGACTTGAGCGCCTTGCGCTGTTACCGAGACCTTTGAGAGGTAAACACACCCCGGGGCAATCCCTGGGACATTGGGCTCGGAGACCTAGGCCATCATGATAGCGGGGAGCGCTGATATCCGGTATCAGATACCTAACAGATTTGTAGACTTGAAGATCCTTTCACACCACTCCTGAGTAAATCTCGTCACCTTCCATACTCAGGATACAACAGTACCTTCGACGGGAGACATGAAACCGACAGCAGCGATGGGCCAGACCGCGGCATGTCGGGCAGCACTCCAGGCCTTTCACGCAGTAGCACAAAAACGTGCATGCTGCCACAGCCAAGACCACCTCGTGACGTTTCATAAGAGACAACTGCTATGTGTAGCCTTCTTGTGTGACCCGTCCTCGATGCTCCATTGCGGAACGCTGCACCTAGGTATAGACTGACGCCCACGTTTCCATCTGTTTCTCTCGAGGTATCATTCTTGCCCCTCGGCCCGGACCTAGAGCTCGCTCATATAGACTTGCAGTATGGATGGCTCTAGCCATAACACCGCTGGACCCGTCGTTCCGAAGAACCCTAGCTCTTTCGAGTTGGCCTGCCGATCCGGACTTCTCGCGGTCTCTCAAGCATGGCTTGCGACGAGCTCTTGCTGCCGAGAACAATTGAAGTCTGTATTGACGGTGCGAGGCATAGGGGCACCGGAGCTTGTCGTCGAAAGGGGAGTGAGAAGGGTCGGAATATTGAGTGCAGAGCTGGATCGGGAGTAAAGTACAACATACACGAGATTTGCTCAAGCAAGCGCCAAGAGATTGGCGTCTTGGCGCTGAGTCATGTCATTTGTCTTGGCTTCCAAAATTTCACGACCTTTCATTATCCGAATATGTAAGAGCCTCTCCACCATGTAGCCATTGGAGTACTAGCTTCATGGACAAATATTGAAGCCTCGTATCCCGACAATCCCGTGGCTTAGCTTCGTTTCTTTCTTCACAGAGACTTGGAAGCCGACGTACTCCACCTCAGCTGCGACATCCCTTCACAGCAATGAATAGTCTCTTCATCCCTGTCCATCGTAAGTAAAGTACAGAGGACCGGTAAAAACGCTAGCGGTCGCGAACTGCAAAGCATGAGGTAGGGTGCTGTTCACGAGGAGGTACTACCGATGGGCACGCTCGAACAATTGACTAAGGCGATAGGGTTCTGGATAGCGTCGTAAAGGTGGCGATTGAGCGGAACTAGTAGGCGCCTCCACCGCTACTGTCGGATTTGCACAAACATGCTCGAAAGGCGATAAAGAGGCCGGAACTACTTAGTGGAAACGATAAGGCTCTGAAATTGGCTACTTGGCAACTGGAAAGCAACCCGTTTCTTCGGGAGTTGGCGTATTAGCGGCTCGCCGGGAGGTATAGTCGCTTGTTGTGTTTTTGATTTCACGATGCTTTTGAAAAGCCACTTTGGAGAGGGATACAGCCTACCTCTCTGCCCTGCATGCATAGCTTTCAAGCTCAGAATGTCGGTGAAGAAAAAAAGTGCCGACGACATATCGTCATACCATACTGCGACTCTTTTAACAAAGCTTTCAGCTACGGTCGCTGTGTCTAAGGGTCGGCCAGTGGACGTATAGCTTTTGAGGGAGAAACCTTTGGCTGGAAGTCACTTGCTAAGCCAAGAGCGGGCCGCCTGAACTACCCTCTCGACCTGTTCGTAACTGGGTGGTATAAAGCTGGTTGAGACAAATTATAGTGGCGCAGAATGTTGAGGCCATTACTTGGCGGCCCAACCATTCAAAAAGGTAATCACTACCATCTTTAACTATACCACTAGCAGGCTGGGCTGAATGGGAATGCGCCATGTTACAGGGGAGCCAAACAAAATCCTAACACAGTCCCGCAGGTGATCCTTGTACAGCTATGTGTCTGCAGCCCTATCTGTCACCAGCCTTCGAATTGAGAAACAACCTTTGAGTTTGCTCATAGCATCTGATACCCATCTTCGCTCCCGGCAACATAGAATCGCAGGCGCCTCACAACAATCCCCGCGAAGGGGAAATCAAGAGCCCAGTTTACGGGGCCTTAGATATTGAAGCTAATCATCTATGGCTGGCTCGACTGATCCCCACTCTCGGCCTTCAAGCCTGTCGTGCCCTACTTCCGCGTCAAATTGCCTGTCTATGTCGGATTGGCAATCTCCACGGGTAGTCGACGAGCATTTAGAAGACTATCATGAAGGTTTCAACGATTCATTCGCACAATCGGCCCAAAGCCCCAAGCTCTTGATGGTCTTCCCATAGTATTTCGAGGGCCACACCCCAAGGCACACCCTCGAAACGCGCCTCAGAGTCTTCTCCGAGTCCTGAGTACGACATATGGATGGTCCAATCAAGAATGTTCGACCTCATGTTGCAATCAACCTTCTGTAACACTAGGATCGAGGCATAGTCCACGCACCCACACGACCCAAATCGAGCAACGGCTGAGGTGACTGTGCACTGCTAGTCATGACGAAGTATTGAAGTCTCCTTTTCGGAACACGGTGAATGACAGCGTCGAGGACTGCTCTTAATCACCCATGCATCATTTAGTCTTCCCAATGAAGACGGCTAGTAGATGCCAGAAGTCAGCTACTGGCTCAACGATATAAACCCAACACTCACCAGAACGGACATGTCGGATTTCCGCCATTTGTAACGCATTCCCTTGACCATAAATTCACACAGCTCCCATGGAACACCTCGAGGCATCCTGGACATCTTGTCACGCTAAGGCGATCACTTTTGGCTGGCTCGAGACAGATCGGACAATCTTTCTTGATGTCCGGTGATACTGAGGTTTGCCGCGAGAAAGCTTTGTCTGTGGACGGGGTGGGTGCCTTTGATTTTTCATGGCGGCTTTGGTATTGAGGCGTAGGACTTCCCAGGTTTGGGCTGGGAATTTGGAAATCATCAATACAGCCAAATGAGATTCCGGAGACTTTGAATCGAGGAATCGCAGCACCTGGAGCGGAACTGCCTTCCCGAGGCAAGGTGACAGGTTCCCTTGGTCGAGCAGTCGCATCGCCAGGAGCAGAACTCCGTTCCCGTGGCAAGGTGACGGGGTTACTCGTCGCGGTACGATCAGGCGTTGGAAGAGGTTGCGCGCCTGCCAAGCTGGCTCTTCCCAGCTTGGCCGTTATATCCTCTAACTCTCTGCTAGATGCCTGCATCTCCTGCATCACCTCCGCTTTTCGAGAATTCAGTATCCGTACCTTCCATCTCTCTATCAACCGCGACGCTTGGTCTTCGTGCCATTGTGAGCATAAGAGGTGTGGAGCAAGCGACTCCATGAGCTTGGACATCACGCCTTCATCCGATATGGGATGGAAGGACATCTCATCTAGAAGGTTTTCCGCGGCCTCCATTTTGCGTGCGGAAACGCGGATCCCGCATCGTCTGCCTGTTGTTGCTGCGATCCCAGCGCATTGTGATAGGTGAGCGATCTCCAGAACTTTGCATGGGGACCACTCCATGGTGTCTTGATGTGATTGTCAGATAGAAGGATGTTAGAATGAAACTGCGAGAAGAAAAAATGCCGATGCTGACGAGGGAAGTGGATCGGACGTTATAAAAGGCTTTCCCAAGCCAAGGCGCAGCCTATCGGCTGTCAAGCGGCATACGCCACCATTGGTCAGCCTTGCCGCGAAACCCTTTTTTCTGGGATGCTCTCCACCTTTCGTCGCCAAGAATGAGCTGTGGAAACTTTACAAATCTGTTGAGAAACTAGACAGAGGAGGAGATCTTGCTCGATCAGACCAGTGTTGCTTTCAGCCTGACCCTGTTTTCTCCTCTCAACTCTTCTTGAAATTGAATCATGATGCTGCGTGTTGCATCTTTCCAACAACTCTACTTCCCTGCTCGTCAATACGGCAAGACCAAGCTGCAGCGCCAAAAAGCCAGCTGTTTTTAAGTATTATAATTATCATATATTTTTTGATTCATTCATGTTGCAGCCAAGGCAAGACATTGCGTCGGATGAGTAAGGTACAACTTACTGTCGAAAATGTACTGCGGCTGGACATCGGACTTGTCAAGCTATCGATCATGTTTGAATTAGTGTAGATCAGGGGAAGGACTGAGTCGAGCATTACGTGAATATTGTACGAGTGAATGCGATACATCTGGGCTTGAACCTGCGCTTCTGAGCCACGGCACCCTGTTCTTAACGGACCGTAAGTATCCGATGAGAGGAGGCGGACGCTCTTGTTGATACAGGCATGAATATTGGAGAAGCCTCGACGATAAAGCGGTGAGGTATCACGGTACCTGATGGACAATAGGAGTCATGCTCGGCTTGTAGTGTCCTCAAGATGTTGGGGCACTGATGAGATGGACGCGGGTACTTAGGCAGCTGTACCAGATGTGTCCAAGAACGCTATCATAGACACTACTACCTTAGCAACAAGCTCGTCATATTCCAAGTCCGCTGCTTGACTCTCAAGCCAGCCAGAAGGCGGAAGCGAAGACCGAGCCCGGCCCTCTCCTTGTGTGTTTCGAGGTCTACTTTTGGTATGGGCTCGTATCTCATAGTGTTGATGCTATTGATGCCAATTATACAGTCGTGCGCACTATCCCGCGGTACAAACTACGGGGAGTACCTCGTTCATGTAGCCGTCATTCACGAAAGCTCAAGACTCGAGGAGGAAATTCGCAGGGATTTCTGGGGGATTTTCCCGTGGAGCTTAGGGCGTTCAGCGCCGCTTGACTGCCCCGGGCGTGGGTGCAGAGGCCCCTAGACCGCCAGGCCCGGGCACTAAACTGGCCGGCCCATTATTACCCGGCCAGGGGGCTAGTCGCGCGCCTGTTTGCGGGTGTGCTATTTTTGCAATTTGCTATACCCTAACCCAAGTACTCGAGGTCCTTTGATGTTGGTCCATAAGCCTGGGAACTGTTGTATGAATCCCTCACGTCACGCGAAAGCAGCCACGAATGATCATCAGCGCGAGCGAACTGGCGCTTTCACACTTTGCCGGTCTTGAGTCTTTATACATAGAGTCTCCTAAAGCCAAGGTATCTAGCACAACTCGGTAAAGGCTTCACCTAAAATTTACACTCATCAACGACATGATCCAGAGAAAAGGCCAGCAAGTTTTTCGGGTTCCGACAAGTTTCCCCCCGCTTCGCTTACCCCGATCAAAGTACAGCGTTTTTCACAAGTATCTTACTGGCATCCAACAATGGAGCTCTGTGATACCTGCAACCTCTACACTTTCGATCGATTTCTGATCGAGGGATCAATTGGACATGGCGTCGTTCAAGATCTGATAGCAAGCTCAGAGTATTGTGTACTATGTCGATTGATTCTGGAGACTGTCAGACGGCGAATCACTGAGACCACGCACTCTGCGGAGGAGACAGATGAACATATTGAATACTTAAGAAAATCTCAGGTTTCGTTGACATACCCAGCCCGTCAAAATACCATAATCCATAGCGATAGGATACAGATTGACGTCCGTGAGCCAACGCTTATGATTGATGGTTGGCTCGTATTGAGCGATAGTGATACAAGTCTCAGGATTTTTCGTGAACCAGGTAAGCATCTTCTTCAACGTCTTGGTACAGGTTTCAATCGAATGATACTAGGTATCTCTCAGATCATGGATACATCTATACCTGCGGGACAGCGTATCGAACCCACTGCAGCATCCCCGGACCTACACGAACATATCTCAATGTGGCTGGATGAATGCAATGAAACACACGAGAAGTGCCATGAGGGTTCTAGAACAGATGGTGAGGATTCCAGAAGGATACCTGCGCGACTCCTCAGCATAGGGGCTCCGGATGACAATCGGGAGCCGCACTTGCTTGAAACAGATGGATCTTGCGGCCCATACATTGCTTTAAGCCATTCCTGGGGCCAAACTCGCCACATCACCACCACCACGGAAAATCTTGAGCGTCACAAGGTGAGCATACCTTATGAAGACCTGCCGAGGACCTTTCAAGACGCAGTGGTACTGGCCCGAAATCTGGGCATAAGCTATATTTGGATCGACTCTTTGTGTATTATTCAGGATGACATCCAGGACTGGAAAAACGAAGCTGCAAAGATGGCTGATGTGTACCGTAACGCCTACTGTACGGTAGCAGCCACTGGATCATCCGGCGATCAGGAAGGTATTTTCCTCGAGCGTAAGGAACAGGATGTCTTTAGAATGAGGTATGAGGCCGAAGATATCGATCTGGTGGTCACCTACGTCGACGACGATATCTCAACGCTGAAAGAGCTACTTTTCGACTCGCCACTATCAAGTCGAGCATGGACGCTCCAAGAGAAATTGCTGTCCCGGCGTATGGTACAGTTCACACGGTCTCGAGCTATCTGGGAATGTCGCACGCGGTTCGAGACGGAAGATCTTCTTGTTCTGGGTCCTGATGATTTTGGTGGTATTCTGACCAGTTCCATTTTCGCCTTCTCGACAAACCGATCCAAATGGCTTGAGTGTTTGGAGGCTGTGGGAAGGGCTCGCGAATTTTCGGAGGTGAGCATCCTACTCGACCAAATCCACTTCTTCTCCGACAAATCTCTTGTGCTGGCAAAGCCAATATCAAAACACTAATTGGTACGACTCAGGATGTTGTTGGTGAACAGGGCAAGGCTCTCTCAAATTTCAACCAGCTCTGGTACAACCTTCTCTCCGATTACACACGACGTGGCGTCACAAAAGGGACCGACAAACTCATCGCTCTATCTGGCATTGTCCAAGAGGTTGAAGAAAAAGCGGGTATTCGCTACTGTGCCGGACATTGGATCGACATACTCCCGGCCGGACTCTGCTGGACGTATGGTGATGAGCCAACCATTCGAGCCTTTCCCTATCGCGCGCCTACCTGGTCCTGGGCCTCGGTCAACGGTGGTATTACTCACATCACCTATGAGCAGCCCATGGAGGGCGAGCCACGCACGAATGTTGACATTATCGATTGTCAGGTGACGGTTGGTGACGATGGACAAATTTCTGCTGGCTGGCTTGTCCTCACGGGATGTATCAAGGCAGCGGGTCTTGTTCCTAGTCATCCTTCTAGAGGCTGGCGAACCTGCTATGTTCGAGACTATATTGACGAGAGTACTTCAGACGACAGAAACCTTGGCATGGTTTGGCTAGATGATATTGGTTGGTGGGAGGCACCACGCTCGCCTAGTGGTACTAACAGCAATGAAGATGATCAGCTGCCGCACTACTATTACCTGCTGAATGTCAGTAGATGGGAATGGCAAAGCAACAACTATCAACCCACTGAGCACACATATTATGAAGTATTGGTACTTGAAAGCACTGGGATCATTGGTGAGTATGTCCGCGTTGGAGCAGGTTATATCAAGGTGGACTCTTGGTTCGACAATGTTTCAGAGCAGAACATATCTATCGTCTGATAAATCGTAGAGACGGACGCTTTGTATTGAAGTCGTAAGTCGACGTTTTCCATCGGCCTCCTCCTTGGTATTTCTCCGTGGGATTTGAAGGTGCAACAGCGTGGTGCAAAACACTGCTCTCACATTCGCCACATTTCGGGGGTTCTAACAACTGACTGTGAAGTGATATATACAACTCTTGTCAGGACCCAAAAAATTATCGGCACATACTGAAGCTCAATTGAAGTGACATATATTTCCGAGCACGTCCGCCCCGCTAGCTGCAGCTACTGCATGAATGACGTCTTATCGCTGCAGAGCAGGAACACAACAACAGTAAGAACCTTCACAGCACGATACTCAATCATAACACCATTCGTGAATCCCACTCAACTCATACAACCCATCACCAAATGACGTCCCCCCACGAGTCTAACTCGCACAGCGCTGCAGCCGAAGACGACAATACCCTCGCGAGAATAGCCCTCTACTCCCTCACCCGCGCCCGCACCACTTTCTCAAACCTATCCCATCTCCCAACCTGGACCAACGCCGACACCTCCTCTTTCGACTGCATGCACTACGACCGCAACCTCGCTCTCGAACACTGCGCTTCCAAACTCGACCTCAAGCCTTCCCAGCACATCCTCGATATCGGTTCCGGCTTTAGTGCTACGGGACGGTTTTTGGTGGATAAGTACCATGTCACCGTCACGGGCATCGAGCTGCAGCGGGATGTCCATGAGCTTGCGCTGGCGATCTGTGAGAGGAATGTTGAGAGGGAGGTTGTGGAGGGTGTGAGGAGCGTGAATGCTGATTTTTTGACGCTGGAGCCGAGTGTGCTTGCTGCTGGAGATGGAAAGTATGATCATGCGGTTTCGTTCTTGTGTGTTACGCATATGGGTAAGGCGGAGCGAGGGCAGATGTTTCGACAGGCGGGGAGATTTTTGAAGGGGGGTGGGAAGATTTATGTTGAGGATTTTTATC
>JAABUW010010099.1_pt1 | contig 10582 bp, 9 predicted proteins | sample 5560081 | NCBI WGS metagenome assembly JAABUW01 (sample SAMN10711882, study PRJNA513363) | rock metagenome | isolation source: Antarctica rocks | place: Antarctica: Victoria Land, Knobhead sud | reverse complement strand
TCCACGCCGCGGTCAAGCAGCTCAACAAAGAACGCCAAAGGCCGCATCCGTGCGACAAGCTAAACAAGGCTGCTTAGAGCGGGCCGGGCCGGGCCGCGCCGCGCAAGCATGCCGCCGTGCTTGCCCGCGCCGAACAGGGGCAGGATTTTAAATGATGCACAGGCTGATGCTTGTTTTTGTCCTCGCAACCGCCCCGGCGTTGGCCCAGACCAGCCCGACTCCCGCGGACCCGGCGGTGCGGTCATCCTCCCGCAGCGTCGGCACCTGGTCCGACTGGGAGGCGTTCACGTCGCAGGAGGCGGGTACGGCCATGTGCTACTTGGTCTCGCGTCCGTTCTCCGTGGTTCCCTCGATGGAGGGGCGGGGCGAGCTGGCGCTGACCGTCACGAGGCGGCCGGGGCGCGAGGACACGGCGGCGTTGGCTGCCGGGTCTGCTGACATCAGCCGCGCAGCGGCCGAGCTGAGGATCGGCGCGCAGTCGTTCCCGCTCGACACGGGCCCGGACGGCGGCTTGTCCGTGCGCAACGCCGCGGCGGCCGTCGAGGCGATGAAGCGGGGACTGCAGGCGGTCGCGAACTTCGAGGGGCCACAACAAGGGGCGCGGGCCACCGCCACCTACAGCCTGCGCGGCTTCAGGGCCGCCTACGGCGCGTCCCGGCGGGTGTGCCCCGAGCGGTAGAGGTACGTGCATCCTTGTCCAGGTCACCGACTTCTCCGGTTTCCCGAAACCTGATGCAAATCAGGGTCGGCGGGTGCCGGTGCCCTCTGGACTCGTGATCGCACCTCAATCGCGTCGAGAGGATCATCAACCATGGCTCTGAGTGCTTTCAATCTTGGCCGCGGTGCCTTGCTCGCCGGCCTTCTGGCCTGCGCGACCCCGGCCTAGTCGGCGCAGGTCGCGGGCGTCACGCTGCCGCCGACGGAGCGCGTGCAGGGAACGCCGCTCCAACTCACGGGCTGCGCGGCGCCCTGGAGGGGGCGGACAGGACGCGCCGCGTCCAGCGGCCTTGCAAGCCCAGCACCTGGGAAAAGCGGTCGAGCCAGTCACCCTCCAGGCCCACCCGTTGCGCGCCCGGCGGCAGCGTGCCGCCGAACCCCAGGCAGGACAGCTCGCCAAGCCCCAGGGCCTGCTGCACCGGACGCGACGCCATCACCTCCAGCCCCTCGGGCTCGACCGCCTCCACCAGCGCGCCCTCGTGCCGCAGCAGGTCGGTCACGAAGCCCTGCATCCGGCCCGGCTCGTGCAGCCCAGGTGCGGGGGCGCCCGATCCGCTGTCAGGCGGCATCGAGTTCGTTCCCGAACAGCGCCTCGTCGAGCTGCTTCACCTCGTCATACTGCTCGCGCGCGGCGAGCAACTGGCTCTCGAGCCGGGCGAAGGCGTCCGCGCGGCCCTGCTCGGTGCCTTGCAGCCAGGCGTCGAGCACCAGGGTGGAGAACTCCCCCTCCTCATCGACCTCGCCGAGGATCGCGCCCACCTCGCCGACGACCAGCTCGAACATGTTGATCTTCTCGTCGAGGATGCGCAGCACCGCGTCCCCGATCGTGCCGGCGCTGACGAGGTTGAAGATGAACACCTCGCGCGCCTGGCCGATGCGGTCGATACGCCCGATGCGCTGCTCGATGGCCATCGGGTTCCAGGGGATGTCGAAGTTGACCAGCGTGTTGCAGAATTGCAGGTTGCGCCCCTCGCCGCCGGACTCCGTGCACAGCAGCAGGGGCACCTGGTCGCGGAACGCCTCGACCGCCGCGTCCTTCGCCGGGCCGGACATGTCGCCCGAGAACGTCGCGAACGCCATGCCCTCGCGCCTCAGCCGGTCGGCCAGGTGCGTCAGGCTGTCGCGGTGGTGGACGAACACGAGCTTTTTCTCGGCCGGGTTCTGCGCCAGCAGCCGCATCAGCGCCGCCTCCTTGGCGCCGGCGGCGATGGCCCGGGTGCGGGTGAGCAGGGCCGTCCAACGCGCGTCCTTTGGGTGGCGCTCGGCAAAGCGCGCGATGGCTGCGGCCGACGCCGCCGGCGAGGAACCCGCGGCAGTCAGCAGGTGCTGCAGCGACAGGCGGTGCGGCGCCTGGCCGCCGGAGGCTCCCCCGCCGGCCGCCATCCCGCGCACCAGCGCAGTCAGCTCGGCGTAGCAGGCCGCCTCCGCCGCGTCCGGGACGGCGCGCAGCGTGGAGGCGTGCCGCCGCGGCATGTGCAACGCGGCCAGCGCGCGGGTGTTGCGCACCATGACGCCCCGCATCAGGTCGCGCAGCCGCTCGCGGTTGGCCGGCTCGCGCGGCTTGCCCGGGACCATGTAGGCGGCGCGGAACTCCTTGGGCGTCTTGAAGATGCCGGGCTGCAGCAGGGTGAGCAGGTTGTAGAGCTCGATCAGGCTGTTCTGCACCGGCGTCGCCGACAGGAGCAGCAGGAAGCGCTTCTGCAGACTGTTCACCAGGCGGTAGCTGGCGCTCGCCTGGTCGCGCAAGTGGTGCGCCTCATCGACCACCACCACGTCATAGCCCAGCCCTGCCAGCAGTTCGGCGTGCTCCTTGCGGCGAGCGGCCGCGATCGAGGCGATCACCCGCGGCTGCGCCCAGAACTGCTCCGGATCGGTACGCAGCAGGGGATCGTGGCTGGTGGCGCAGTCGATGCCGAACTTGGCGGCCATCTCGTCGCGCCACTGCCCGACCAGGGAGGCCGGGACGAGGATCAGGATGCGCTCGGCCATGCCGCGCAGGACATACTCCTTCAGCACCATCCCGGCCTCGACCGTCTTGCCGAGCCCGACCTCGTCGGCCAGCAGCACCCGGCCGCGATACTGCTTCAGCACCTTGCGCACGGTCTCGACCTGATACCAGTGCGCCTCCACCCCCTGCAGCGCCGGCAGGCAGAGCAGCTCGTCGAAACCCTCGAACAGGCTCAGCCGCACCAACTCGGCGCGCAAGCGGAACGCGGCCGGATCGGCGCTGGCCTCGGAGCCGGCGATCTCGATCGCGTCGGCGTTGACGAGTTCGAACGCCATGTCGAACCGTGCCTCGAGCCTCGGCAGGCCGGCAACCTCCGGCAGCGCGAAGCTGGCAACAGGATGCTTGGGCGCACGAGCAGGAGAGGGCCGGACGGACGGAGCCTGGCCGGAGGTGGGCTTGGCCGGGCGAGGCGGGGCCGGCGGGGGCGCGGCACCGGTGCGGGAATGCTTCGGCACAGGCGTTTGCGCCCGTCCTGGAGAATGCAGATGCTCCCCTCGAAGCCTGTGCAGTTGCGAGTACAGCCACTCCTCCAGCACATCGTCACCCACGAACCATGGGAGCGCTGTGCGTTCGGTGTGTAGCCCCGCGTCCAGCAGCATGGCCCAGGCCCGGGCGGACTGCCCCTGCTGGGCGAGGGCGAGGCCGGTGAGCAGGATGGCCGGCTTGCCCAGACCATACCGCTTGCCATAGCGCTTGAGCAGGACGAGCGCGCGCTCGGGCCGCGCCCCGGCCAGGGCGGTCAGCGCCGCCAGCAGCAGCAGCTCCGGACTGGCCGGCCAGGCGTGCAGGGCCTCCTCGGCGATGTCGAGCGCCTGTGAGGACCGCTCTGCCAGGGCCTGGCGCAGGCGATCGATCCAGATCTGCTGTCCCTGATCCCCGACCTCGGCGGCCACGTCGTCCGGCGACGGACCCAGGCCGGGCAGGACAGCCCGCCTGGCAGCATTGCCCGGTGACGGGCTTCGGTTGCTCATGGCATCATCTCTGCACTGGCTCGGTCGCTGCGGTTCATCCTGCGTGGAGCATCCCGCACTGGAGCGTCGCTGCCAACCGCGGCAGCGCAGCGGTCGCGCTGCCGACGCGGTTGCGTGTCGTCGCACCCGTCACCGATCACCGCCTCGCCGTTGCAATCGGGGCAGCGCACGCGCCCTCCAGCCAGCGATGCTGGCGCACGAAGGCGAAGCACTTGGCGTCATCCAAAAGGCCCGAGAGGTTGACTAGGTCGGGTGCAGCCATGGCTGTTGCACATCCTTGCGCGAACCGGTCAGCTATGCCCGCTCTCGCCCACGCACCAGACCTCCTCAGCTCTACGCCCCGGCCCTGATCTCACCACCCCGGAACCCAATGAGAGCCACACTGGTGAGCGATGCCTGGTGCCGGCCCGCCATTCGGCCGCCACCACGCCTAGCATGACGATGCGTCCGTCAAGGGGACAACTCTTCAAGCATCCCCATCACGCCTTTAAGCAGATCGCTGCCGTCCAGGGCGTCCGGCTTGGGGATAGTGATCGTGATCGCCCCGGCCTGGCCCCGCTCCGCCCGCGCAATTACCCGGCCCTCGCCGTCCCGGGCCTCCGCACGCTGCAAGGGCTTCTTCGGGGCGCGGCTGGCGTCGGCCAAACGGCGCGTCACCTCGGAAGCGGATAAGGGCGGCTCGCTCCGGTCGGCACGATCGCGTTGCTCGGAGGCGATCGCGCCAGCCAGTTTCACCATGCGGTCGTGCAGTACTGGCGTGCGCAGTAATGGCGCCAGGCGTGCCGCGTGGCTAATCCCCATTGCATGTGGCGTGCTGTAAGCGGACACGACCGGGTCCGGCAGCTTGGCAAGTTCCAAGTAGCGGCTTAGCCAGCTTCGCGTCACCTGTAGGCGGTCGGCCATTCGCTGCTGGCTGCCGCCATAGTAGCGGTCCACCGCGCGGGCGTAATCGGCGGCCCGCTCGTAATCCGAAAGGTCTTTCCGGCTGCGGTTCTCCAGGTCGGCGACGCGGAACGCTTCCTCGTCCGTCATCTCCCGCGGTTCGACCAGAAAGCGGAAATCTGGGTAGTCGTGCGCTCGCAGCCAGGTCACTGACCAGTGCCGCCGCGCGCCGCACACCACCTCGTAGTCATGCTGAGGATCGCCGGCCACCCTGCGTACAATGGCCGGCACCTCCTGGCGGCCCTGGGCCTTCAAACTCTCTAGCAGGTCACCGCACGCCGACTCGTTCAGGGCGGCATAGTCGCGGTTGTGCCCGGTCCAAATTCGGCACCGAGCCGGATCCGCCAACTCATGCACGCGGGTGACGCTTGAGCCGGTTGCGAGCGCCGCCAACCGGTTTTCCCGACCTGACAGGATACCCGTCCGGGGGGGCAAACGGGGTGCCACCACCCCTGCCCCACCAGCAACCTGATCAGCAAACCCACGGTTGCCTTTTGCCATTTTTATGAATCCCATCAACGAGTTAAAGGCGAATTGCAGGCCTGCAACTGACCTGTCAAAGCACCCCCTCCGCTCGCAGCCGTTCCGCCTGGCTCGGCCAAGTCATTCGAATCAGCATTTCCACCTCTGCATTCACGCCGTTCAAGTAAGTGAGACAGCGCTGGTAGGTTTCGCGTGAGGTTACGGGGCCGTCTAGGTCGTAGACCGTCATCATACGGGCGGAAGCGTTATCAATCTCGGCGCTGTCTTTCAGCACCGTACGCAGCATCATGTCCCCGAACACGGTCCGCATCAGGCCAAGCAGTTCGCGCTGCATGGATTTCCCCTCGTCCGCCCGTGTGGCCAGCATCCGTATCCAGCGGAGGTCAACGGGGAAGCCACGATCCGCTAGCACGCCGATGGTTTCATGCAGCATAGCAAAGAAGCTGGTGGTGGAGGTGAAGTCCACCACCGTAGGCGGGATCGGCACCAGCAACGCGCTGGCCGCCCGCATCACCGACAACGAGATCGTGCCCAGCGCCGGCGGCGGATCAAGAATTATCACGTCGAAGTGGTCGGACACGGAGGCGATGCCCTCCGCAAGCCGGTTCAGCAGCGCCGGCTCCGAGCGGGCTACGCGGGCGGCGAGTTCGTACTCTGCCGAGTATAGCCGGAGGTTGGCCGGCACCAAGTAAAGCCCGTCCCAGGCCGTTTCTTTCACCGCGTAAGCTAGGCTCGACATCTCGGCGTTGCGGATGAAGGGATAGAGCGTCTCGTCCTCCGTCACGTCTAGGTCGGGGATCAGGCCAAACATGGCCGTGGATGAGCCTTGGCTGTCGCAATCCACTAAGCAGACACGATAGCCCTGAATCGCCAGGTATTGAGCGAGATGGACGGACACGGTGGACTTACCCACGCCGCCCTTGAAGTTCTGCACGGCGATCACGGCTGGCGCGTCGCCTGACGTGCGCCAGGGCCGGGTGTTGAACAAGTCCCGCATCCCGTTCACCTCGGCGAGGGTGTAGCCCACCCGGCGCCCGGTTGCGGTGCGGTCCACGCCGGGCAGACGCCCGTCTTTTTCGGCCTCGCGGATCGCCGTCGGAGTGCGGCCCACCAGCTTGGCAGCACGGGTAATGGGGAACCGGGCCGGGCGCTGGTCCGCGGCATCGGCCAGGCCGCGCTCGCGCAGGGTCGCCAGCATCCCCAGTGAACGGTCGTACAGCCCGGCCACAGTCTCGCTGCCTGGCAGGGCAGGGGGGCTTGCGGCACGGGCAGAACGGAGCTTAGCCCGGCTCATGGTTTGGGCCGGGCTGCGGGCTGTATTGCCACCTCCGGCAGGTGAGCCAATCCGGTGGCGGCGCGCGCTGTTTCCAGCGCCTGTAGGAAGTGACCGCGCACCCAGTCCGCCTTGAACCGCGTGGGGAGCAGGAGCGCCCAACCCTCCCCGTCCCACTCCATTGCCGCTTCGCCCAGCCAAAGCTGTGCCTCCACCCCGCTCAGCTCGCCGCGCAAAGCGGTCAGAAACCGGGTGGCCGTACCATCTGCATCGGTCGCTGGGGCGTTTGGGGCGTTATCCGCGACTTTCTCCTTCGTGCTCACCAGCCGCAGGTCGGCGCCCCTTACCACTGTACGGCTGAGCGGGGCCGGCGAGGCGTGGAGGCGGATGAGCGTCGCGTCGAACTCGGCCCGAGCCTCGGGGTAAACGGCCGACACGTGGCGTTCCCAAGCGTCGCGCACGGTCTGGCGGAACTTACGAATGTGCGTCCCGTCGTTCCCGAAATGGGCGGCCAACTGCTGCCAGGACAGGATCGCCGGGCGGCGCGGGGGCAGACGCGGTAGGCGGTAGGCCAGCCAGGTATACAGGTCGAGCGCAGTGGGGGAGTCTCGTAACTGCCGGATCGCGTTCTCGTCCAGCGGCACCGCATGGTGGCGCAGATGCTCGAAAAATCCCTCGGTCAGCCGTATTCCACGGCCAAAGGCGCCACTAGGGCCATCGAACCCGACGTATTCGTTCGACAATTTGATTTCCTTGATGCCGAACTCCTTGCTGCCATCGGCATTCTCTCCATTCCAGCGGATCATCCACTCGCAGGCGAGCAGGCGGTCGAGTTGTTGGCGGATGAGGGTCGCCGAGCCGCGCGGGCCGTAGGAAATGGTGCGGTAACCCATGCGTCGCATCCAGTCAGTAAATGTGGCGCCAAGATGGACCTGCCGCGACCGGCTGCGCACGGCCTGGGACATGATGTGGATCAGGATCACCCGGGGTAGGGCGCCATAGGGCACGCCGAGCGTTATCAACTGCGCTCCCTCGGCCGGCAACACGGCCCGCGGAGTGATGGCAAGGGTATACTGCCCGTCCTGCCGGATGATCGGCGCCATCTCGTCCGCGGGTCTCCGGACCGGAAGCGACATGGCGCATAGGGCGGAGTGGAGGAAAGAGGGCACCGGTTCTTCCGCCGCCACGGCGTTCACCCGATCGAACAGATCGGGCTGCCCGGCATCCCGCGCCAGGGCGATTGCCGCATCCTTGCCTTGCGCGACTAGGGCAGCGTGAACTTGCTGACCTAAGGAAGGGCGAATGATGCCGCGGGATGGGGAACGGGACAAGGGACCTCCGCTACGTCGAGTCTTACCGGACAGACTACCACAACGTTACCACACGCAAGCTCTACTTTCGAAATCTGGCCGGTAATCCTTTCTGAAGCGAAAACTTTTAGCGCCTTAGCTCATCAGCTACAGGAGCCTTAGGAGAGAGTCTTCGGAAAGGATTCTAGGTTATAGTACCTTCTGCATCGGTCGCGGCCGGTCAAGCGTACCTTTTGCATCGGTGCGCGCCGAGTCTGCCGTACCCGCTGCATCGGTCCTCTGCACCGCATGCATCGGCGTACCTTTTGCATCGGTCACGTGATGTGGCGGACCAATTCGTGCCGGCATGGTGCAGCACTGCTTGTCAGAACATTGCGGGGAGGTTTCGGTGCGTTGCGGGCGGTCCCTGAAAGCCCTTATCCCACATGTACGCGCGTCAGCAGCGCCGTATGCGTCGTGGCCCGAACCCAGACCTATGTTTATGGGCGTTGGTGCATGGACCTGACCGGAAGCGAGCAATATCAACACGTTATATAAATTAGCTGAATCACAGGTTTCAAGTACTTTCAAGGACTTAGTTGATCCATGTCTCCATGTTGGGGTGGACGGCCCTGCGCCCACTCGTGCCAAGGTTTGGTTGTCAGCATCCAAACCTGAAGGACCGTCCGCATGAACCTTGGGCGCATTGGCCTCGACACGTCCAAGGCCGTGTTCACCTTGCATGGCGTGGACCAGGACGAGAAAGCCGTTCTACGCCGCAACATGAAGCGGACCGAGATGGAGGCGTTCTTCGCCAAGCTACCGCCAACGCACGTCGCTTTGGAGGCGTACGGCGGCTCGCACCATTGAGGCCGTCGGCTGGCGGCGCTGGGCCACACGGTGCGCCACAGTGGTCCGCAAGTACCAGCAGCAGCGCCGATGGTTCGGCTGCGAGTGCCTCGGGACAGGGGAGGGGACGCCCATTCTGGTCGCGGTCGCGGAGGCGCACATCCGGCGCGACCCCACGCACCGCGACCATGCCGACGGCTGCCCGTTCGAGCTGGACGCCCACGACCGGCTGCTGCACGCGCGCGCCTTGCGCGGACAGGAGCCGGCGCACGGCTTCAAGCTCGCACGCGCCATAGCGCAGCCCGATGCCGCGTCCGACTCCAAGTACATTCACGCCCTTGACGATGCTGCTGCTTAACGCAACGACGCCAGCCGGGCAGCGGGCACAGGACCCAGCAAGGCATATTACAGGAACCGCTTGTCGCAGACCCTGTTCAAGCTGCTGTCCGACGCCCGCGTGCATCAGGTCGGCGCCGTGCCGCGGGGCCTCGACGCACAACAGCAAGCCCTGCGCCAAGCTGCCCAGGGCATCTCACTCGGCGGCGACCTGCGGCTGTCGGAGATGCTGGACACCGACCCAGCCGCGATGGGCGAGCTGGTCCGGCGCATCGCCGCACGGCGGAGCTGGCCGAAGGGGCGGCGCTCGCACGGCGTGCTGGCCTTCGTCGTCGAGGGCATCGAGGGCGACACGCTGGTCCTGGCCGGGGGCGGGCGCATCGGCATCAGTGGCGCCATCAGCGTGTTCGGCCCTGGCCGGGGCGCGCGGCGGCGCGGTCCGTTCATCGTCGCCGTGCTGGTCGCCTCCCCGGATGGCCAGCAGCCGCTCGCCCCCTTGGAGGCCTACGCTCATCCGTGCTGGTCGCCCACGGACCTGCTGCCGGTGGACTCCTCGCACGAGCGCAGGTGTCTCGACATCCTGGTCCGCTTCCAGGACTGGGTGGCAACGCAAGGCTGTCAGGTGGCCCTTACCAAGCCGCTGCACGACAGGTCCGGCTACTACCTCGGCCAGGAGGCCGGGGACGCGGTGGTCAAGCCGGACTTCGAGGGCACGATCCATGCCGCCGGCGGCGCCTTCCTGCGCTCCTTCGCGGTCGAGGTGATGGGCTACGACCGTCCGGAGTACCGCGCCGCCAAGGCCCGCGTGAAGGCCGCCATCACCGGCAAGCGCGTCCACTTCCTGGAACACCTGGCGCATGACCCGGCCAGAATGGAGGAGCACGAGACGCTGTTGCATGGACCAGGGATACGGGCGCAGTTGCCCCAGCCCCTGCTGTGGTTCAGGCGATGCGGACGGAGATTGGGCGTCCGAGCTCCAGCATACGGTTGAGGGCATGGACGGCGACCGCCACCTCGGTCGTCCGGCGCTCGTTCGTGCGTGAACGCAACCCGTCACCAATCACCTGTTTGAACCTGCCGATAGCCGCCTCAACTCGCGCCCATTTCGTGTAGCCGGACGCCTTCTGCCAGGCCGCTCGTCCGTGCTCGGCGATACCTTGCAGGTGGCGATCCCGCTGTGTCGGCTTGGTCTCAGCCGTCTCGCTCGGCACGGCCGTGGACCGCGGCGGCACGATGATCGCCGCTTCAGGATGACGCGCGGCAACCGCGGTGGAAACGCCGTCCTGATCGTAGGCGCCGTCGGCGGTGAAGGAGGCTACGAATCCCGGCACCTGGTCGAGCAAGGGGCCAACCTCGGCGCCGTCGTCCACCTCCTTCGTGGTCAGCGCCGCCGCGACGATCTGCCCGGTGTCGGCATCCAAGCCGATATGCAATTTGCGCCAGGACCGGCGCGTCTTGGCGCCGTGCTTCTCGACCAGCCACTCGCCTGCGCCACAGAGTTTCAGGCCGGTGCTGTCCACCAGCAAGTGCAGGGGCTCGCCGTCACGGCGCGACCGGGGGCGCGGCACCTCCAGCGTCTTGGCCCGGCGGCTCAGATGGGGTGGACGGCCCCCGATGGCACCGATGTGCCAGACTGCGGGTCGCGAAACGCTTGCAGGCAAGGAGCCGCCCACGATGAGCATAGCCATGATCGGCCTGGATACCGCCAAGTCCA